>SMVB01317635.1_pt1 | contig 13332 bp, 12 predicted proteins | sample 2456461 | NCBI WGS metagenome assembly SMVB01 (sample SAMN11095934, study PRJNA526329) | marine sediment metagenome | biome: Marine sediment; feature: Surficial sediment; material: Deep marine sediment; isolation source: Hadal surficial sediment | place: Pacific Ocean | collected 2014-05 | depth...
GGGCGCCATCACCGAGAAGATTGAATTCACCACTGGCGTGCTGATCCTGGGACAGCGCCAGACCAGCCTGGTGGCCAAGCAGGCGGCGGAGGTGGACGTGCTGACCGGAGGGCGGCTCCGCCTGGGCATCGGCATCGGTTGGAACGAGGTCGAGTACGAGGCCTTGGGCCAGAGCTTCACCAACCGGGGCCGCCGCAGCGAAGAACAGATCGAATTGCTGCGTCTGCTGTGGACCCAGGAATCGGTGGACTTCAACGGCAAGTATCACAAAGTCACCAACGCCGGCATCAATCCCCTGCCGGTGCAGCGGCCCATCCCCATCTGGCTGGGCGGAGGCGAGGAGCGGGTGATTCGCCGCATCGGCAAGATGGCCGATGGCTGGTTCCCCCAGTTCCAGCCCGACAGCGCCGGTCAGGAGAAGATCCACGAGATGCGCGAGCACGCCACCAAAGCCGGGCGCGACCCCAAGGCCATCGGCATCGAGGGCCGAGTTTCCTACGCCAACGACAAACAAGAAGACTGGGAGAAGATTGCCGCCGCCTGGGACGAATCCGGCGCAACCCACCTCTCGGTCAACACCATGAGGGCCGGCCTCAAGGGCCCAGACCAGCACATAGAAGCCATCAAACGCTTCAAGGAGACGGTCTCGGGGTAGGGGTATAAGGGCAGCGCCGACATCGTCGTTCCGGCGCAGGCCGGAACCCGGACCAATCTCCCCTAGTCCACTGGGCCTCCCAGGGGTGTGGTTGGGCCTTCGCAAGTTAGGAACTTGCCGTAGCCTGGTTGCTGCTCCAACTTGCCTTGGTTTAGCAGCACCTGGCCTCGCAGTAGCGTCATCCACGGCCTGCCGCTCACCCGCCAGCCCTCGAAGAGGGTATAACCCGCGTTGCTGTGGTGGTCCTGGGCGGTCACCACCCGGTCCCCGGCTGGGTCCAGGATCAGCAGGTCGGCGTCGGAGCCCGCCTGGATCACGCCCTTCCGGGGATACAGGCCGAAGATCCGTGCCGGGTTCTCCGACATCACCCGGGCCAGCCACCAGATGGGGAATCCCCGTTTGACTACGCCTTCGCTGTACATCAGCGGGGCCACCGTCTCGATCCCGGGGGAGCCAAAGGGCACCGATGCCCCGTCGGGCGTCACGAATATGTTGTCCCAGCCCGGTTTTTTCAACTCCTGAGGGTGGGGCGAATGGTCGCTGCCCACCAAGGATATCTGGCCGTTTCTCAAACCGTTCCACAACGCCTCCCGGTCGGGTCCGTCCTCGGGCCGCAGGGGAGGCCCGATCTTGGCCAGCGGGCCGACCTTCGCCATCTCGGCGTCCGACAAAAGCAGGTATTGGGGGCAGGTCTCGGTCCAAATCTTCTGGCCCTGGGCCTGGGCTTGTTTGATTCGCTCCAAGCCGAGTTGGGTGCTCAGATGCACCACGTAGGTGGGGCAGCCGGTGGCGGCGCCCATCTTGATGGCCCGGTTGATTGCCTCTTCCTCGGCCCAGTCGGGGCAGGCCGCCGGGAAGTCCACCGGATGGGTGTGACCTTCCGCGATGAGCTTGTTCTCCAGGTACTCGATGATGTTGCCACTCTCGCAGTGGAGTTGCAGCACACCGCCGCCCTTGGCCACCAACTCCATGGCGTTGCAGATATAGTCGTCGTCGCACATCCGGCCCGGCCGCTTCTTGTAGGTCATGAACATCTTGAACGACTTCACGCCCAGGTCCATGGCCTGTGGCAGCGATTTTAAGATGCTGGGCCGGTTCTGCAGGATGAAATGGAACCCAAAGTCGACCAACGCGGCGGCTTCCACCTCCTCTTGGATGCGGCGAATGGCCTGCACCAGAGTCTCGTCGCCCTCCAAGGCGTGATTGCCGAAGGGCACCAAGGTGGTTAAACCGGCGTGGGCCGCCGCCAAAGCCCCCATGGCGTAGTCATCATGCCCGTCGAGATGCACGTGGGAGTCAATCAGGCCGGGCAGAACGAACATTCCTTCAGCGTCGATGTACCGGTCGGCCTTGGGCAGCAGGTGTTCCGGTCCGACGGCCGCAATCTTCTCCCCCTTGATGGCCACTGCCGCGTCCATCACCTGCGATGATGTGACCACCCTCCCTCCACGGACAATCGTGTCGACCCGCTCTTCCGCCATATCGCGCCTCCGTCTGCTTATCAAAGCCGGTTACCGGTCGCCGGGAGTGTAATATTGGCCGGTTTGGCTGTCAACGGACCGGTTCCGTTGACAGCCAATATGCGCCCGGCTACACTCGCGGCCTAAACTGTATTTTCTGATGGATTTAAGTGTTGGTTATGCAATTGGAAGACAAGATCGCCCTGGTGACCGGCGCTGGCCGGGGCATGGGCCGGGCAATCTCATTACAGCTGGCTGAAGCCGGCGCCAACGTCGCTGTGTCGGACATCGACGCATCCACTGCGGAAGACACCGCAGTGTCGGTGAAACAACTGGGGAGGGAGAGCATCGCCGTGCCCGCCGACATGGGCGACCTCACCGCGATCGGCCGTATGTTCAGACAGGCCAAAGACGCCTTCGGCCGCATCGACATCGTGGTAAACAACGCCGGGGTCACCAAGTATCTGGATATCATGGACGTGGAGGAAGAAGACTGGGACCGGATCCACCGGGTCAACGCCAAGGGGGTCTTCTTCTGCATGCAGCGGGCGGCCGAAGAGATGATTGCGCAAGGCCAAGGAGGGCGGATCATCAACATCGCCTCCATCGCTGGCAAAGGCTACACCGGGACCTCCAACGCGGCCTACGCCGCCAGCAAGGGCGCCGTGATTGCCATGACTCAAATAGCGGCGTCACAGTTAGGCCGGTACGACATCAACGTGAACGCCATCTGTCCCGGGTCGACTCTGACTGCGATGGGGGAGGAGATCATGGCATTACGCTCTGAAATCTCCGGTCAGTCCATGCAGGAATTGGAGGAAGCCCGGGACGCCAGGATCCCCATCGGGCGGCCCAACGATCCGGACGATATCGCAGCCATGGCGGTGTTTCTCGCGGGGCCGGGCGGCCGGAACATCACGGGCCAGGCGATCAACGTGGATGGCGGATTGGTGATGCACTAGCATGTAGGTTTGGCGATAGCCTGCCGGTTCGGCAAGCTCACCATGAGTGGAGAGGGTCACCCGCCCGCCCTGAGCCCGCCGAAGGGTTCTTCCACGGAGGAATGGTTCGACAAGCTCGCCATGAATGATCCTTTTCATTACGGTCGTCAATGATTGAAAGGCATTGAGCCCTGCCCAAGCCAGACTGGCGCGGCATCGGGGCCTATGGGATAATAAATCTTTAACTGCAGACTTGGCCCGGTAGGCTGTGCCTCGGGTTTTTTTATTAGATGGCCGGGAGCCCCAAACATGGAACTCAACGTCAGGCTATTCGCTTTGTACCGGGAGCGGGCTGGCAGCAGCAGTATTCCGGTGGCCGTCAAAGAGGGAGCGACGGTGGCGGACCTGACCGCCGAGGTGCGGCGGCAGCTCCCTAACTTAGCGCCGCCCGAGGTTAATATCGTGGTCGCGGTGAACGCCGATTATGCCGGCCCTGATGTTGTCCTGCAGCACGGCGACGATGTTTGCCTCATTCCACCGGTGAGCGGGGGCTAAGGCCCTGAGGTTATCGAAATGATAGAACTGACCTATGACACCCTTGATCCGGAGAAAGTCACCGCTGCCGTGCGCCGCGACACCAATGGCGCCGTTGTGACTTTTCTGGGGACCACCAGGGACAATTTCGAAGACAAGACAGTGCTCACGTTGGAGTACGAAGCCTTCGATGAGATGGCGGTCAAGAAGTTGGAAGAAGTGCGCCAGGAAATGATGGCCGAGTTCGGCTTGGAGCAGTTGGCCATCAGCCATCGCATCGGGACGGTCGGCATCGGCGAGATCAGCCTGGTGGTGGCCGTTGGCTCGCCCCACCGGAAAGAGGGCTTCTACGCCTGCCACAAGACTGTGGACCGTATCAAAGAGGTCGTCCCCATCTGGAAGAAAGAGGTCTACCAGGACGGTTCACGCTGGGTGGCCTGCGAAGACCACGAATTCCCACACCAAGACCAGTCACCGGCCGAAAGTCACACCCACTAAGGGTTTTAACCCGGCTCCAACGCCGCCTCGGTTTCCCAGGCTTGGTCTTTTGTCCGGTCTTTGGATAAAACAGCGTTCACCGCCTGCCGCAACGTCCTCACGCCGATGGCCTTAATTCCACGGGGAACCGCCAGCCCTTCCAGGCAGGATTCAGGCAGGATACACTTCTTCAACCCCAGCCGCTCAGCCTCCATAACCCTTCGCTGCGCTTGGGGAACGGCCCGTATCTCAGCGCTTAAGCCCAACTCGCCAAAGGCGAACATCTCGGGGTCGAGGGGGCAGTTATAGAGACTGGACGCCATGGCCAGCACCAGGGCAAGGTCCGCCGCCGGCTCATTAATCTTGAATCCACCAGCCACGTTGACGATGATGTCCTGGCCTGACAGTTCCAGTCCGGCACGGCGGGAAGCCACCGCCACCAGCATGAGCAACCGGTTATGGTCGAACCCGTTGGCCACCCGTCGCGGCACGGGCAGTTGTGAAGGGGAAGTCAGGGCCTGGACCTCCAAGAGCAAAGCCCGGCTGCCCTCCACGACCGGCGTCAACGCCGCCCCGATGGATCCTCCGGCCCGTTGCGACAGCAACGCTTTTGACGGATCGGACACATCGGCCAGGCCCCGTTCGGTCATCTCGAACACACCAACCTCGGTGGTGGCGCCGAACCGATTCTTGCCAGCCCGCAACACCCGGTAGCCACCGTCGTCCTGGGACTCCAAGTACAGTACGACATCCACCATGTGCTCCAGGACCCTGGGACCGGCCAGAGAGCCGTCCTTGGTCATGTGGCCGGAGACGAATATGGGAGTCCCGCTGGACTTAGCCCAGCGGAGAAGCCGCAGGCCGGCTTCCCGCACCTGCCCTACGCTGCCGGGGCCGGAAGATTCGTCATTGCTGTACAGTGTTTGGATCGAGTCGACGATGGCCAAGCCGGGCCGTATCGCATCCAACTTTTCGATAACCGCCTCAAGGTCCGTCTCGGGCAGAATCAAGATTCCCTCGCCGGCGAATCCCAGACGCTCCGAACGCAGTTTGATTTGCTCTGGGGATTCTTCGCCGCTGATGTAGAGGACTTTCTGGCCTTTGGCAGCCGCGTATTGGGCCAATTGGAGCAAAAGGGTCGACTTGCCAACGCCAGGTTCTCCCGCCAGCAGGACCACCGAACCGGGTACGACTCCACCGCCCAACACCCGGTTCAACTCTGGCGAGGGCAGGGGGTCCCGTGGTTGGGCGCTTGGGGAGATGGCGGACAACTCGATGACGCCAGTTGCCTGGGCGCCGAGCCATGGTGTGCGTCCCTTGGCTGCCGGGGTCACGGCGAATTCCACCAAGGGACTTTGCGAGCCGCATCCCTGGGCGGGGCAAAAGCCCATCCACTTGGGGCTTTCGTTCCCGCATGATTGGCACATAAAGACGGTCCGCCGCCGGTCCTTCACCTTAGCCACACTGCATCACCTCTATAGAAGATTGCCGGGGAAGATTGCCGGGGAAGACAGCCCAGGTAGGATCGCCCAGGAAAGATTGCGGCAATTATAACAACAGGAGGCCCCACAATCGTGGGGCCTCCTGTCAGTGATACCGCTATATTGCCGGTGTTAGTCGGCTGTCGCAGCCGGCTCGGCTTCCGATTCCGACTCCGTTTCCGGCTCGGACTCGGACTTGGCCTTAGCTTTGGGTTTGGCCTTGGCTTTTTTGGCGGTAATCTTGATGGCGTCGTCTACAAAGTCAATCATCGCCACATCGCCTGCCACCAGCCGTCTGCTGAGCACCTCATCGGACAGACTGTCTTCGATCTCGTCTTGAATCAGCCTCCGCAGTGGCCGGGCGCCCAGAACAGGGTCGAAGCCCTTTTCTCCCAGGTGGACCTTGGCCGCTTCGGTGATCTCCAGGTCGATTTCCTTGTCCCCCAATTCGCCGCGGACCTGGTTCATCATCAAATCGACAATCTGCAGAATCTCATCCCTGGTGAGTTGGTGGAACACCACAGTGGAATCGATTCGGTTCAGGAATTCAGGACGGAAGAACCTCTTCACTTCGTCCATCACCTTGTCTTTCATCCGATTGTAGGAACTCTCATCGGTCTGGGAATCACTGCTCTTGGACGAGAAACCCAGGGCGGTCTCCCTTTTGATCAAGTCCGAGCCCAAGTTGCTGGTCATGATGAGTATGCAGTTCCGGAAGTCTACCTTCCGGCCTCTGGCGTCGGTCAGTTGGCCGGCGTCGAATATCTGCAAAAGGATATTGAAGACCTCGGGATGGGCCTTTTCAATCTCGTCGAGCAGCACCGCGCAGTAATTCTTGCGCCGCACGCCCTCGGTCAACTGACCGCCCTCATCGTAGCCGATGTATCCGGGAGGGGCGCCAATTAGACGGGCGACGGTGTGACGCTCTTGAAATTCTGACATATCCAGGCGAATCATGTTGTCTTCGTCGCCGAACATGAATTCCGCCAGGGCCCGCACCAGTTCGGTTTTACCAACGCCGGTGGGACCAAGGAACATGAACACGCCGATGGGGCGGCGGGAGTCTTTGAGACCGGCCCGGGCGCGGCGCACCGACTTGGCGACGCTGATGATGGCCTCGTCCTGCCCAATGATCCGCTTGTGCAGTTCCGCTTCCATCTGCAGCAGGCGCTCGGTTTCTTCTTCCGCCAGCCGGGTCACCGGGATGCCGGTCCACATGCTGACGACTTCCGCTATGTCTTCTTCCGTGACGACCCGGCGCTCTTTGTTTTGGCCTTCCTGCCACTCTTTCTCGAGCGTGTCCAAGTCCTCATTCTGGCGCAGTTCCCGGTCCCGCAGTTCCGCCGCCGCTTCGTATTGTTGAGAAGCGATGGCCTCATCCTTTTCTTTGCGTACCTGTTCCAACACCTGCATGGCGTCTTTCACTGCCGTCGGCGTGACGCTGCCGCGGAGCCTTACTCGTGAGCCGGCTTCGTCAATCAGGTCAATGGCCTTATCTGGCAGGAACCGGTCCGGGATGTAGCGCTGGGCTAGGGTGGCCGCGCTGCGAATAGCTTCGTCGGTGATGTTCACTTTGTGGTGGTCTTCGTACTTGCTCTTGATGCCCATCAAGATTGCCACGGTGTCTTCTTTGGAGGGCTCTTCAACCCGGACGGGCTGAAGGCGGCGCTCCAATGCCGGGTCCCGCTCCACGTACTTCCGGTAGTCGTCCAGTGTGGTGGCCCCGATGCATTGAATCTCGCCGCGGGCCAGAGAGGGCTTCAGGATGTTGGAGGCGTCAACCGCGCCTTCCGCGGCGCCAGCCCCAACGATCGTGTGTATCTCGTCGATGAAAAGCACGCAGTTGCCGGAAGACTTGATTTCTTCAATGACCTTCTTCAAGCGCTCTTCAAATTCGCCACGGTACTTGGTTCCCGCAACCAGGGCGCCCATATCGAGAGTGACCAAGCGCTTGCCCTGGAGGGTGTCTGGGACCTCGCCTTTGCTGATTAATTGGGCCAGTGCCTCCACGATGGCTGTCTTGCCAACGCCCGGTTCACCGACTAGAACAGGGTTGTTCTTGGTGCGGCGGCTGAGGATCTGGATCATCCGCTCGATTTCTTTTTCCCGGCCAATAACTGGGTCGAGTTTGTCTGCCTTGGCGGCGACGGTCAGGTCAATGCCCAACTGGTCCAATGTGGGAGTCTTGGAGGTCGACCGGCTGCCTTGGGCGCCGGAGCCGGAGGTGTGGCTCAGGATTCGGTGAGTCTCGGCTCGGACCTTGTCCAAGGTGACCCCCAAGCTTTCCAGAACGCCTGCGGCCACGCCCTCGCCTTCACGCAACAGGCCGATGAGCAAATGCTCCGTTCCGATGTAGGTGTGGTTCATCCGGCGAGCTTCGTCGACGGCAAGCTCCACCACTTTCTTGGCGCGGGGGGTTAGCCCAATCTCTCCCTGGGCTGGCTTTTCGCCGCGTCCGATGATGAATTCCACGGCTGACCGCACTTTGCTTAAGTCGACGGACAAGCTGGAGAGCACCCGGGCAGCCACGCCCTCGGTCTCGCGGACCAGACCCAGCAGGATATGCTCGGTCCCGATGTAGTTATGGTTGAACCGCTGAGCTTCTTCTTGGGCCAGCGATAGTACTCGCCGTGCGCGTTCGGAGAACTTCTCGAATCTACTGCCCATTTTCTTGCTCCTGATGGGACGAAGGTGGGGAACCTGATTTCAGCCGGGTTCCTTTATGAGAGGTTTACCCCTTTGGAACATTTGCCGGAACGTATTCCACCGTGACGCCGTCAGCGTCTGATTGCGTGGGGGAAACCTGTATGCCAGTCCCGTTTTGGGTGAAGATGAGGCCCGGACAAAGGATGTCCGCCCTTCGTGACCCTCGTGCAACCAATTATATTGGAGGCCCAACTCTGTGTAAAGGCACAGGCATTCAGTATATCTACTGGATGTGGGCACAAAACAAAGTCGGAGGATTGTAAAGAGGGACCGGCCTAGACCGGTTGATGCCTGAGCTCCGTGACTGGTCTCACCAGAACCATAGGCTGGGAAAGTGCGGCAAGTGTGATGATTTCTTTAGGTATTGAAGAGGACATACCTCCCGGCGATGACCTATTTTCCCACTCCGTTGCCAGAGCAGTATCGTAGGCGCTGAGGCGTTTCACTGCCGTGTTCGGGATGGGAACGGGTGGGGCCGCCTCGCTAGAACCACCAGGAAGTATATCAGCTACGGTAGTATGCACCATTTTTCACAACCCCGCAAGCGCAAACCGGCCTCCGGCGTGCGACAATCGCCGGCTTTGCCGTGGTTGGGTGTCTAGCGGCCGTATTTTGGTTGACTTTTGCCTGAGAATACTGATTAAATCTTCATAAGATTCGCTTATTAAAGAGGTACTAAGGATGGGGAGAAGGCTCTTTAAAGAACTGGAGCGTGCGTACGGGTTTGACGAGGTGGCGATCGTTCCTGGACAGGTCACGATTAACCCCGAATTGACCTCTACAAAGATGACCATCGGCGACCTTGAATTTGAGATTCCCATCATGGCCTCCGCGATGGACGGGGCTGTTTCTCCCAGGTTCGCTTCCTACATGCACGAGATGGGCGGCCTAGGCGTCCTGAACGCCGAGGGACTATACAGCCGGTACGATGATCCATATTCGATCTTGGAACAGATTGTCTCCACCCCTCAAGACGAAGTAACCCAATTGCTCCAAAAAATCTACTCCGAGCCCATCCGCGAGAGCCTGATCAGCGAACGGGTCCGGGAGATCAAGAACACCGGCGCCACCTGCGCCGTTTCCTTCACGCCCCAGAATACCAAGCGCATGTCCCCGGCGGCCGTCGAGGCCGGGGCCGATATCATCGTGGTGCAGTCCACCGTCACCACCGCCCGGCACATGTCCAACAGTTACCGCGGGCTGGTGTTCTCCGAACTGATTGATTCCCTGAAGGTCCCAGTGGTTGTTGGCAACTGCGTAACCTACGAGGTCGCGCTTGAATTGATGGAAACCGGAATCGACGGCCTATTGGTCGGGGTCGGCCCCGGTGCCGCCTGCACCACCCGCGAGGTCACGGGAATGGGTGTTCCCCAGGTCACCGCGACCCTCCATTGCGCGGCGGCACGGGAAGACTACTTCCGCCGCACCGGCCGATACGTCACGGTGATAACAGACGGGGGGTTCCGTACCGGCGGCGATGTTTGCAAGGCCCTGGTCAGCGGCGCCGACGCGGTGATGCTCGGAACCCCCTTCGCCCAGGCTGAAGAAGCGCCCGGCCGCGGCTATAATTGGGGCATGGCCAACGCCAACCCAGAACTTCCCAGGGGCACCCGCATCACCGTTGGGACCAAGGGCACCTTGAAGCAGATACTCTACGGCCCGACCTCCAAGACCGACGGCACGCAGAATTTCGTCGGCGCGCTGAAAGTGGCCATGGGCATGTGCGGCGCCTACACGATCCGGGACTTGCACAAGGCTGAGATGGTCATTGCTCCCGCCATGAAGACCGAGGGTAAGTACTTCCAGTTGGCCGGATAATCGTTCTTGATTCGAGCGGCCTGGCCTGATCGGACTATTCGTAACAATCGGGGAGAGACCTATGGCAATCTCGAGCGGCATGATCGAGATTCTCGACCCCACAGCCGAGGACGTTCCCGAGGAACTGGGTCTCAGTCAAACCCTGCCCAGCCTCAAAGGGAAGGTCGTTGGTCTGCTTGAGAACCGCAAGTACCACGCGGACGCCTTCTTGGGTGAACTCAAAGAGATTCTCATTAACGACTATGGCGCCGCTAAAGTGGTTTACGCCACCAAGTTCACCTACAGCGCCGCCTGCGCCGAAGACACACTTCGATCCCTCACTGAAGACTGCGACGCGGTGATACACGCGATCGCGGATTGAGGCTCCTGCACGGCGTGGGGTCTCCACGACACGGTAGTAACGGAATCCAAAGGCGTGCCATCGGTGAGCGTAATCACCAGCACGTTCACCAGGGCTGCCCGAGCCAGGGCGGCGGCTCTGGGAATGCCGGGCGTCCGCATCGTGGTGCTGCCCAGCCCGTTGGCTCCCCGCAGTGTTCCCGAAGTCCAACAGATGGCCCGCGATTTCGCTCCGGAAATCGTGGGACTATTGACCGGAAAATAACCATCTCCCAAGTGGGGACCACCGGATGAAGAATGACTTGAGGGAGGGGCCATTTCGGCCCCTCTTCCCGATTAAAACTGGTAAATTCCTTAGTCCACTTTGATCCGGCGGTTGTCCGGGCCGGTCCTTCGCCTTAATCTTCAACAACGAGGCCTGATTCCGTGAGTTCCGTTCGTTTAAACGCCAGGCGCGTAGAGGTTCCCGATTCCTTCCAGGCGATTCAGGACTATTGCTGGGAACAGGGTTGGACCGACGGGCTGCCGGTGGTGCCCCCCACTGAGCCCTTGGTCCGCGGGATGCTGGCCACCTACGGAGGTGACCCCTCGCTTTCCCTGGGAACGATGCAGCCCCGGAATGCCCAGGCAACTCTGGAGAAGGTGGCCATCAACGCAGTTATGGCCGGGTGCCTTCCGGAATATTTCCCCGTGGTGGTTGCCGCAGTCAAGGCGGCGCTGGATAAGGATTTCAACCTGGCGGGCAATGCCGCGACCACCGGTGGCGCGGCCCAAGTAGTGATCGTCAATGGCCCCATCGCCAAAGAGCTTGGCATCAACGGCGACGCCGCCTGTTTTGGGCCCGGTTCAAGGGCGAACGCGGCCATCGGACGGGCGCTGCGGTTGGTCATACGCAACATGGGGGGCCTGATACCCGGCGAAATGGACAAGGCCACCCTGGCAACGCCGGGCCGCTATAGCTTCTGCTTCTCCGAGAATGAAGAACGAAGCCCTTGGGAGCCCAGAAACATCCAACTGGGTTACGCTGCGGGTTCCAGCATCGTAACCGTGGCTGGAATCAGAGGCGTCTACACAATCATGGAGACGACCGTCGCCACCGGACTTGAAGTCCTACAGACCATCGTCGGCAACATGAAGGCGGTCGGCATATCCAACTACTACCAGATTGGCACCGGCGCCCAGATAATCATGGTGATTTGCCCTGAGCACGCCGAGGAGATTGCCGCCTCTGGACTGTCTAAGTCCGACGTCCGGGAATACATCTACCAGAACGCCCGGATGCCGCTGCGGTTGTTGCTTGGCCGGGCCCATTACGGTAACCGCAACTGGCCCAGCTGGGTTGACGAGACCAACCCCGACACCCTGGTGCCAATCGTGCGTGCCTCTGAGGACATCGTGGTCATCGTTGCCGGGGGCGATGGCCGCCATTCCGCGTGGTTGGCCGGCTGGGGCGTTACCAGGATGGCGACAGAGGAGATTGTCCAACACGCCTGATTGGCCCCAGACTTTCCCTCGACGCCTTTCTCAGATTGACCGCCACCGCCGTTCCGGGCGCCGCCGCACGTTTTTCAGTTTTCCGGTCCCTGCCGGTTTGCCGCCATAAGAATCGTCGTGCTTCGGGTTACTTTTGCCCATTGTCAGACGATACCGGCTTGACCCTTACACCACCTTGCCACAGAATTTATGTTGACAGAGTCGTACTTGACGTAGGGCCTTGATGGATCCATGGGAAGCCGCCGGTACTTTAATCAATAAGCCTGACAGATAGCGAGCGATGCGGCCCGGCGATGGAATTGGGGTCCAGCCATAACTGCCGGCCGCTCTGATATAAGTCCGAATAGCCTTTTTCGGCGTAAAGATCAGCAAAGGAAGCAATCACGCTTTTTAAGACCATTAATTCTAACAATGTGACGAAAACCTATACACTTATTGAATAGCTTTAAATGATACAGCTATCATACAAAACATTCCTATAACTGATACGAAACAATATTGACGAATCCTGTCATCCACCGCTATCATTAATGTTCATCAACTCGAGGCAAAGAATCATGGTCCAACATACCACCACAATTCACGCTCCTGAAGAAGAAACAATCGCGGACGAAAGTGTCGTAGGCTGCTGTCATCACTGGGTTATTCAGCCCGCCGACGGCCCAATCAGCAATGGCGCATGCCAGGTTTGCGGAGAAACCCGCGAGTTCAAGAACTACGTCGAGTCGGCCACTTGGGGCGACGGCCGAACAGCCGGCAGGGGTTCTTCAACTCCGGCGGCATCCGAGTCGACCTCAGATGACGATGACTCTGGCAGCCCGGGCGCGACTGACAATGAATCCGAGCCCGCCATTGGACCGGACGCCACGGAGATGGAGTCCGAAGACTAAGTGCCCGTCCTGACGACTCTTTTAAAAATCCTGAAGATTAAGGGCTCCTTTTAAAGTCCCGCTAACAAAATCAAAACCGAATGGCTTTTATTGGCCGGTTGCTTTTCGCCGAGATACGGTGGCGAGACGACCGGCCATTTTTTTGCACTGAGCAACTTGAGTCATCCCGGGATTTGCAGAATGATGCAACCACATAAGGGGGATTGACCAAAGGGCATCGAGAGCGCATGACAGGGGATTCCACCAATTTTCAATGGTGGAACCCCCTTCGTCATTCCAGCGGAAGCTGGAATCCAGGAAGCTGGCACATCATCGTATTCGGTATTAGCGGACATTCTAGATTCCGGCCCTCGCCGGAAAGACGGAGTCGAGGCTGTCACCGATCCGCGCCATGAAACTTAGCAGTTGTTGCTGGCTAGTCCCTGGTGGCGCCCACGCCTGTCCAGTCCCGTGAACTCCGGGATGACTCATGAATATAAGGCCACGTCACAATCCGATTCAATTTGCCGATTTCCATGGACCCTGAACCAACCGGAC
>SMVB01270529.1_pt1 | contig 13331 bp, 12 predicted proteins | sample 2456461 | NCBI WGS metagenome assembly SMVB01 (sample SAMN11095934, study PRJNA526329) | marine sediment metagenome | biome: Marine sediment; feature: Surficial sediment; material: Deep marine sediment; isolation source: Hadal surficial sediment | place: Pacific Ocean | collected 2014-05 | depth...
CCGGTACAGAAGGAGGATTCGTCGCTCGCCAGGAATAACACGACGTCGGCAATCTCCCGTGCTTCGGCCATGCGTCCGAGGGGGTATCCCCTGTAGGCCTCGTCATATTGCTCGTCGGTCCAGCCTTTTCGCTCGGTCATCTTCGTCCGGGTGGGACCCGGGATGACCACGTTGACTCGGATTCCCTTCGGTCCGAGTTCGATCGCCGCGGTTTTCGAGAGCCCCCGGATGCCAAATTTCGAGGCCGCATACGCGGACATGCCCTCCCGGCCTTCGAGGCCCTGGACGGAAGAGAAATTGACGATCGATCCGCTGCCCTGGGCCTCCATCGGGCCCATGACGGCGCGGATTCCGAGAAATGTGCCGACGAGGTTCGTCTCGAGAACTTTCTTGAAGAGCGCGAGATCCGTCTTTTCCAGGGGCGCGACGCGGATCATGCCGGCGTTGTTCACGAGCACGTCGAGCCGTCCGAAGCGGGCCGTGGTCTGGTCGACGGCCCGCTGCCACGCCTCTTCGTTCGAGACGTCGAGCTCCACGAATATTGCGGATCCCTCGCGTTCGACGTTCAGTTCCGCGGCCAGGGCTTCGCCTTCTTCGACCCGGCGATCGGCGATCGCCACACTCGCTCCTTCCGCGACGAAGCGGCGTGCGGAGGCGGCGCCGATTCCCCGAGCGGCGCCCGTCACGATCGCTGCCTTGTCCTGGAGTCTCATCGGGTAATCACTCGCTCGCCGCTCATGAAAGCGTCCCGTGCCGAATCCCCGTCGCCCATGATATTGAGCTGATAGGTGTAGCCCTGTTCCATACGGTAGTTGGTGTGCATCTCGAACACGTCCAGGTGATTGAGCGCCGCTTTCGCGAACTGCACCGCGGCGGGGGGCTTCTGTAGGATCAGCTCCGCGATCTCGCGTGCCTTGGGCATGAGATCGTCCGGCTCGGTGACATAGGCGATCGTGCCCCAGGCATGGAGTTCGGCGGCGGTCGCGGGCTTACAGGTCAGCGACATCTCTCGTAGCTTCATGGGGGCGACGAGTTTCGCGAGATGCGAGGCGCAACCGAGTGCACCGTTGTCGACCTCGGGCAACCCGAATCGGGCCTTCGATGAAGCGACGATCATGTCGCAACTCGCGACCAGTCCGATGCCCAGGCCCATGCAAAAGTCGTTGACGGCGGCGATCACGGGCACGCGCATATTGTAGATCTGATCAAAGGTCGCGTAGCAGGCCTCACCTGAGCCCAGCAGGTGGTCCCAGCCTTCGACGCTCTGCATTTCCTTGATGTCGATGCCGGCGTTGAAGCCCTTGCCCTCGGCCGTGAGGATGACGACCCGGACGTCCTCGTTCTCGTCGAGCTGCTTGAAGGTTTCGCAGATTTTCCACGTGTCCGCGACGGTGATGGCGTTGACGGGCGGGTGGTTCATCACCACTTCGGCGACGTGATTTTCAATCTCGCATCGAATCGTCATTCGTAGGGGTCCTCGGCTTGGTTGGGGCGGTCCGGTGACCGCGCTTCGCGGGACGTGCAGTTTTCCACATTTGATTATTCTGTGCAAATTTGTAAATTCCATCCCCCATGGACACACGCGCGATAAGTCGAAACGACCGCCAGCGCCGTCGAATCCTCGAGGCGGCGGGGCGTTGCATCGCGAAAAGCGGGTTCAAGGGGGCTACGATCGAGGAGATCGCCGCTGCGGCCAGCCTCTCACGGCCTCTGGTCTACAAACACTTCGACGGCAAAGAGGCGCTGATCGACGCGGTACTCGACAGTACCTTCGACGAATGGCTCGAGACCAATGCCGGCGCGTCGGACGCGGCGGGAATGGGCTGTCTGACGGCGCTCCGAAGCAAAATCCGTCGGAGCGTTCGATTTGCGGTAGAGCGGCCGGTTCTGCAGTCGATCTTGCGCCAGGATCCCCGCGTGCTCGTTGCCGAGCATGCTGCGAGCTTCGCTCGCTGCCATGAACTGTCACGGGTCCGAACCGAAGCCCTCCTCGAGGCCGGCATTCGAGCGGGTGAGGTCCGCGCCGATCTCGATCTGGCCAGCACATCACAGGCGGTCGAAATGGTGCTTTTTGCGCTGGTCGAGCGAGCGATCGGAATCCGGACGGACTATCCGTTCAGCAACGAGATCATGGACTCGATGCTCGAGATTCTGATCGACGGCTTGCGGCCGCAGCCGAGTCGAGCATGAATGGGCCGGATCGACAGCGCGGAGTTCCGCGATTGGAGAAACCAGTGGCTGAAAAAGATCGCGTAGCAGGTTCCTCGAGCATCCCGAAAATCATCAGTGTCGATGACCATGTCGTCGAACCGCCGCATCTCTGGGAAAGCCGCCTGCCCGCCCGATTGCGGGACAAGGGGCCGCGTATCCAGATCCTGCCGAGAGGGGTGCCGAAGCTCGTGGACGGGGTCTGGATCGAAGAACCCGGCGACGGGGATGAGATGGCGGCCTGGTGGCACTACGAGGACCATCGATACCAGCTCCGCCTGATGATCGCATGCCCAGGCCTCCCGCCCGAAGAGGTGAAACCGATCGGTGTCACCTTCGAGGACATCACCCCGGGTTGCTGGCAGCCCCAGGCGCGAATCGACGACATGGAAAAGAACCACGTCGAAGCGTCGCTCTGTTTTCCGAATTACCCGCGCTTCTGCGGTCAGCTCTTCGCCGAGCGCAAGGACATGGAATTGTCGAAGCTCTGCGTCGAGGCCTACAACGATTGGATGGTCGAGGAGTGGTGTGGCGACAGCGGGGGACGCCTGATCCCGTTATGCGTGGTTCCGCTCTGGGACGTGGAACTCGCCGCAGCGGAGATCCGTCGGAATGCCGCTCGAGGCGTTCGCGCGGTCGCGTTTTCGGAGCTTCCGGCCTGGCTGGGCCTGCCCTCGCTGCATACCGACTACTGGGATCCCTTCATTCGGGCTTGTGAAGAAACCGGGACGGTGATCTGCATGCACATCGGTTCGGGGACGAAGACGGTGAGCACGGCGGACGATGCACCGACGATCATGTCCGCGAACCTGATCGCGTGCAATAGCGTCGCGTCGTTGCTCGATTGGATCTTCTCCGGGAAGCTCGAAACGTTCCCGAACGTGAAGCTCCTCTACGCGGAGTGCCAGATCGGCTGGATTCCCTATTTCGTGGAGCGCGCGGATGACACCTGGCAAACCCATCAATGGGCCCAGGAAGAGAATCGGCTGCCGAAGCCGCCCTCCGAGTACTACCGCAAGAATATCTACAGCTGCTTTTTCAAGGATAGCGTCGGCGTCGATCTGATCGAGCGCGTGGGTCTCGATCAGGTGATGTTCGAGACGGACTACCCGCATCAGGACGGGACCTTCCCGCACACGCTGGAGGTGGCAACCCAGCTATTCGGACATCTGCCCCAGGATCAGGTCGACAAGATCACGCGCACCAACGCGATCAAGCTCTTCGATCTGGATCTCTAGCCTGCACAATTTTCGGCGCCCACGGCAGGCTTTCATGAATCAGTGGGGGATGGAATCCCGAGAATGAGGAAACGACGTGGCGCTGCAGCTGGCTGATTTCAACCTGTCCGACGAACGAAGGGAATTTCGCGACACGCTTCGTCGCTTCTTCGAAGAACACGCTCCGATCGCGGAGGCCCGTCGCGTGATGGAGAGCGGGGAGGGCCTTTCGGAGTCGCTCTGGGAGCGCGCGTCCGAAGAGCTGGGTCTGGCGGGGATCGCGATCGCCGAGGAGTTTGGCGGTCAAGGTTTCGGACTCACGGAACTCGCGATCGCCTTGGGTGAGACCGGTCGTGCCCTCGCGCCGGTTCCGCTCTTTGCTTCGGCCGCGTTGGCCGCTCGCGTCGTGCAGGCGGTGGCGGGCGAGGGGCAGGCTGCGGAATGGCTCGAGCCGATCGCGGTCGGCCGGGTCGCGACGCTCGCGTGGGTCGAGGCGAAGGGTCGCTGGGACCCCGCTGCGGTCGAGCTTACGGCGGACCCGGATGGTGGGGGCTACCGCCTGACGGGCGAGAAGCATTTTGTGCTCGGGGCCCCGCATGCCGAGCGCTTCTTCATCGTGGCCCGGCTGCCGGAGAGCCAGGGTGACGAGGGTCTGGGACTCTTCGCGGTCGAAGCGGGTGCCGCGGGATTGGCCATCGAAGAGCGTGAGACGCTCGATCTGACGCGACCCCTCTCGACGATCCGTCTCGACGGCGTCGCGGCGCGCGCGGTCGGTGCGGTGGGACTTTCCGGGGTCGCAATTCGGGCGGGGCTCGACGAAGCGACGGCTCTGCTCTGCTCGGAGATGGTCGGGGGAATGCAGGTCGTACTCGAGACGGCCGTCGACTATGCCACGGAACGCCATCAGTTCTCCCGGCCAATCGGATCCTTCCAGGCCATCAAGCATAAATGCGCGAATCTCTTGATCGACTTCGAAGCCTCGCGAACGGCGTCCGACGGCGCGATCACGGCCCTCGATCAAGCCGATGCCGAGCGCTCACTACTGGCCTCGGTCGCGAAATCGCATATCGGTCCGGCCTACCTTCGGATGACGACCGAAAACATGCAGATCCAGGGGGGCGTTGGATATACCTGGGAATACGACGCGCATCTCTACTATCGCCGTGCACTGGCTTCCGGCGCGCTGCTTGGGGATGCGTCCGAACACCAGGAGCGACTCGCGCGGTGGGTCGCGGTCGGAGGTTTAGGGGACGTGGAAGCGGGAGCAGGACGATAATCATGCGCCGAGAAGACACTCCGGAAGAAGCGGCCTTTCGAGCGGAGGTGCGCGCCTGGCTCGAGGTGAATGCCCCGTTGCGTACCGACGAGTCCATTGGACCGCTCGATCATTCTCCGGAGGCCGAGGCGGAAGCCTGGGAAGAGATGAAGATCTGGCAGCGCAAGAAATACGACGGTGGTTGGGCCGCGATCACCTGGCCGACGGAGTATGGCGGCCGCGCCGGGACGCCGATCGAATCGATGATCTTTAATGAAGAGCAGTCGAAATTCGACGTCCCGATCGGATTCATCGCGGCCTCGCTCGGGATGATCGGGCCGACCTTGATGCGTTTCGGGAGCGAGAGCCAGAAGAAATATCTGAAGCCGATGCTGCGGGGCGATGAGGTCTGGTGCCAACTCTTCAGCGAGCCCGATGCGGGCTCGGACCTCGCGGCGGTTCGTACGCAGGGCCGCGTCGAGGGCGACGAACTCGTCATCAACGGTCAGAAGGTCTGGACGACCAGTGCACAGTTCGCAGACAAGGGCTTCATCGTCCTGCGGACGAATCCCGATGTGCCCAAGCATCAGGGCATCAGTTTTGCGTTGATCGACATGAATCAGCCCGGGATCGAGGTCCGGCCGCTGGTGACGATGCGCGGCGACCGACACTTCAACGAGGTCTTTCTGACAGACGTCCGAACGCCTCTCGATCACGTCGTGAATGGGATCGATCAAGGCTGGCCCGTCACGACCTTCGTATTGATGAACGAAGGCGCGTTCATCGGCACGACGATTCAAACCCGGACGACGGCGAAGGCACTCATCCAGCAGGCCTCCGCCTCCGGGCGAATCGAGGAGAGCCTCGTTCGCCAGCGCCTCGGGGAGACCTACGCCCGTGAGCGGGTGTTGCATATGCTTCAGGAACGTCTGAAGGCGGCGCTCCTCGACGGGCGGGTGCCCGACGTCGATGGGTCGGTTCTGAAGATCTTGACCGCTGAATGGGGGCACGAACGTGCGCTGACCGCAACCTGGTTGCAGGGGGCGGCGGGGCTGCTCGCGGGTGCCGACGCGCCGATGCAGGGATTGTGGCAGGATCAGATCCTGGCGCGTGGCGCGATGACCATTGGGGGGGGGACACTCGAAGTGCATCGCAATGGCCTCGGCGAGCGAGCGCTCGGCCTTCCGCGCGAGCCTCGCTTCGATCGGGAACTGCCCTTCAAGGACCTGAAGACGGGCGGCTAGCCGCCCCTTTGCAGAGCGGGCCCGCACCGGGCTAGGTTCAGGCCCGCGATTTCCATTCATTCACTTCGTAGAGGTCCCGAAAATGCCGCAAGCCCATACACCCGCCGATGTCACTCCGGCGCTCTCCCTGCAACCCGTCAACTTTGCCGCCGAGGATCCGGGCGTCGGTGGATGGAACGGTCTACTCAACCAGGGAACGGGCGCGGACAAGGCGGGCGTCGATCGTCTCGTCGTTTCCGACCACGTGATCCTTGGCGAGAACCTCGAGGTCTATGGCGATCCGAAGGCCGGCGGCACGGAAGGCGGCGTACAGCCGACGGGATCCGACGGACTCTGGCTGGATCCGCTTACCGTCATCTCGATGTGGGCCGCTCGAACGAGCCATGCGCGCTTCATGACGGGGATCTTGATCGCTGCGCTGCGACGCCCGGCGACCCTGGCGAAGCAGCTCGCGACGATCGACGTCCTCTCGGAGGGGCGACTGGACCTCGGCGTCGGGGTCGGCTGGCAACGCGAGGAATACGAAGCAAATGGAGTCGAGTACGCCGGGCGCGGCCAGCTTCTCGACGAGACCCTCGAAATCTGCCAGGCGCTCTGGACACAGCAGGCTGCGCAGTACCAGTCGGACCGCGTCCGCTTCGAGAAGATTCATCTGAATCCGAAGCCGTTGCATCCGGGCGGAGTGCCCTTGTGGATCAGTGGCACGCTCAACAAGAATGTTCTGCGACGCATCGTGCGTTTCGGTAGCGGTTGGATTCCGTGGGGCCCGGACGCGATGGACCCGATTGCCGGTCTCGCGAAGATCGGTGAAGCGATGGAGAAAGCGGGGCGAGACATGTCGGGCTTCCAGGTGTCGAGCTATCTGCAAGTTGTACAAGACGGCGGCAAGATCGATGCGGCCAAGACGATGGCGGCGGTCGGTCCGATGGTCGAAGCCGGCGTCACCGACCTCCGTGTTACGCTGAACCTTCCGGATGAGGAAGCTGCGGTCGAGGATCTGCTTTCACCGCTCGTTGTGGCTTTCCGCAAGGAAGCTGGGCGGGGCTGATATTCGAGACGTCTCGGAGACGGTCCAGAGACTGCGTGACTGGAGGGGGAAGATCGTGTCGTGGAATCGATTGCGCGTGGTGGGGGCGGTGCTCCTTTTGGGGAGCCTGTTGGTCGGCTGCAGCACGCTGGGTCTGCGCGGAAAGGGGACCGACCGCATCGCGCGATCGGGCCAGCTTCGCGTGGGGATGGCAGGCGACTATCCGCCGATGAACGTGCGTGCCGCGGACGGACGGCTGATCGGGCTCGATGCGGATCTGGCTGGCGCGCTCGCGTCGATTCTCAAGGTCGAACTCGTGCTCGTCGAGAAGCCGCTGGGCGAGTTGCTCGAGGCGGTGCGAAGTGGCGACGTCGACATTGCGATCTCGGGTTTGACGATGACCCCGCGCCGTAATCTCGATGTGGCGTTCGCCGGACCCTATTACCTTGCACGCAAAGCGCTGCTCGGTACACCCGAGACCCTGGCAGGGATCGAGCACATCGCTCAGCTACGCGGACGTGGCCTTCGAGTGACGGCCGTTCGCGGTGGGACGAGCGAGGAACTCGTGAAGCGAAGCCTGCCCCAATCGACACATCTCTTCGTCGTCAGCCAGGACGATGCGGTCGCGCTCGTCGTATCGGGCGAAGCGGATGTGCTCGTCGCGGACGATCCCGTCGTACGTTTTGCGCTGCTTCGCAACCCCAGCGCGGGACTCACCTTCGTCGAGTCGGCCTTTTCCGCCGAGCCGATCGGCATCGCGATCGCGCCGGAGGATCACCTCTTCGTGAATCTCGTCGAGAACTACCTGAGTAGCCTCGAGCATATAGGCCTGCTCAGCGCACTCCGGGAAAAGTGGCTCGAGAACGACGATTGGCTCCTGTTGCTCGAATAACACCGCGGCAGGGTTCGGGCGGGAATCAGTCGAGAAAATCCGGCCCGTCCGTCCTTGGGACGTCGCAAATTGGCTGGCAGCTGAAAGGGCTCGTGATCGGATTCACGACCAGGCCGACGGCTGCTTTGGCTCAGCGGACCTCCAGCACGTCGAAGGAGCGCGGGCCGCGCGGCGTCCGAAGCGTCCCGGCTTCGCCCTGGCAAAGGCCGAGGAGCGAACGGCCCAGGGGGGAGATCGGTGTGACGGTGCGGACCCGGACCCCGGCCAGGTGGAGCTCCACCCCGCCTGCGCCCGGGACGACGAACCAGCTCTCGTGGTTCGCTGTATCGGGTTCGTCGCCTTCGCTGGACACGACGACGAGGGCGGTGACGGCGATCGGATCATCGGGTCCGAATCTTCGCAGCTCGAGGGCGACGAGGGCATCGACGGTCCGGCGCAGGTCCGCGACGCGATCTGCCAGACCGCGAGCGAGATAGCTCTGCTCCGTCGCCCGGGTGTCCTTGGCGTGCTCGGAACGACTCTCTTCGTGGGTTGCGCCTTTCTCGACGTCCAGCTGGCGCCGTTCGAGGGCTTCGAGATCCGCTCTCACGCGAGCGCGCAGCGCATCGAGCAAATCAGCTTTGACGATCATATTCAGGCCTCACGCGACGGGTCGCGCACGGCGCCTCGTTGGGCTCGGCGTAGCGCCTCGGATACCGTCACCGGATCGCCCTGGGCTTCCACTCGCCCACTCCTTCGATTCGTTCTTGAGAGGACTCTCGTCATGAAGCTCCACCACGTTCCCGGCTCACGTTCCTGCCGCGTCCGTTGGCTGCTCGAGGAACTCGGAATCGACTACGAACTCGAGCAAAAGGGACTCGCCGACGGCTCGCTACGCAGCGAGGAATATCTGGCCAAGAATCCCCAGGGCAAGGTACCGACCCTCGAGGACCAGGGCGTCATCTTCTACGAATCGGGAGCGATTCTACAATATCTCCTGGAACGTCATGGCGAGGGTCGTCTCGCCCCCGCAATCGAGTCGGCTTCGCGTCCGATTTTCCTTCAGTGGTTCCATTGGGCCGAAGCCACGTTGATGCCTCCGATGGCGACGATCATGGCCAACCGATTCGTGCTCAACGAAGAGGATCGCAGCGAGACCGCGCTCAGCGTCGGGCGACGTCAGTTGGCGAATGTATTGCGGGTCCTCGGGGTGGCGGTCGAAGGGAAGGCGTATCTGGTCGACGACGAGTTCAGCGCGGCGGACATCATGGCGGCCTACAGCTTGACGCTCGCGGACAGGGTCGGGGAGTTACCCGAAGAACCGAAGTCCATCCACGTCTGGTTGGCAGGGCTGGCATCGCGTCCTGCCTATCAGCGCGCCTTCGAAGGCGGGCTCGGCTGATCTACGGTGCCCGTAGGCCTCTGCGGGGGTGGGGCCCCATCCCGGTTCTGAGTCGCTAAGATGCCGCCGGCCCGGGGCGCCGCGGCATTGGTCGCGCCGCCGCCGCAGGGCCTCCCCTCCGCGCTGACCGCGTCGAGAGGGCACGGTGCGGGAAGCGCCGACGGGTTCGTGCTGCGCGCGGATCGATCGATGATTGAGGGGCGAGCGTTCGCGCGGCGGACGATGGCCCCGAGGAGCGAAGGTGGATTTTGGACTGAGTGAAGAGCAGGAAATGCTCCAGGAGACGATTCGCGGATTCGCGCAGAACGAATGTCCGACGACGCGTCTGCGCGAGTTGTTCGATGAGGGAGTGGGGCACGACCCCGCGCTGTGGTCGGCGTTGGCCGAAATGGGGGTTGCGGGATTGATCGTGCCCGAGGCTTATGGCGGCGCCGGAATGGAACTGCTCGACCTGGCGCTGGTCGCCGAAGTGCTCGGCGAATTCGCGATGCCCGGCCCCTTCATCGGACATTCACTGGCTGTGCAGGGCGTTCTGTTGCGCGGTCGAGAAGAGCAGCACGCGGCGATGTTGCCGGCCCTCGCGAGTGGCGAGCAGATCGCGACGGTCGCTCTGCACGAGAGCGAAGCCGCATGGGCTCCCCAGGACTGGACCGTGAAGCTCGACGGCGATCGGGTCTCGGGCGTCAAGACCTTCGTGTCGCATGCGGTGCTGGCTGATCGGATCCTCGTCGGCGTCCAGGGAGGCGAACTCGTCTGGGTCGATGCGAAGGGCGAGGGCGTTCAGATCGAGTCCGTAAACGGCGTCGATCGAACCCGCCCGATTGCGACCGTTACGTTGACGGGTGCCCCGGCGGAACTCCTCGACGGCGGCTCCGGGACGGCCACGCAGTTGACCGACGCGGCCGCCATGCTGCTGGCGGTCGATAGCTTTGGTGCCGCCTCGAAACTGATCGACCTCGACGTGGCGTATGCGCTCGAGCGGGAGCAATTCGGCCAGCCGATCGCCCAGTTTCAGGCGATCAAGCATACGATCGCGCGACTCGGGACCGATATCGAACCGTCCCGCGCGCTCTGGTGGTACGCGGCGCACGCGCTCGATCACCTGCCGGAGGAGGCGTCGCAGGCGGCGTCGATCGCGAAGGCCCACATCACGGATCGCGCGATGAATGCAGCGCGACATTCCGTCGAACTTCACGGCGGCTACGGCTTCACCTGGGAGTGTGAAGTGCAGATGTGGTTCAAGCGGATCATGTTCAATCGCTCGCTGATCGGCTCGCCCGATCAACATCGCGAGCGCATGGCCGAGCTGGGAGGCTATTGAGATGGATCTGGAATACAGCCCGGAGCACGAAAGCTTTCGCGAGTCGGTGCGGACATTCTTGAAGGGTTGGCCCTTGCAGGGCAAGCAGGCAGAGCTGCCGCTCGCGGAGCAGGAGTCGGTCTTTCGCAAGCGCGGGATCGCAGCCGGCTTCGTGTACCGAAAGGTACCGAAGAAATATGGCGGCTCGGAGCAACCGGACGATGCGATCAAGGATCAGATCATTCAGAAGGAGTTCCACCGGGTCGGAGCACCGCGGGATCTGTCCAGCCAGGGTGCGGGCATGTTGGTTCCCACGCTGCTCGAGTTCGGAACGGAGCAGCAGAAGGAACGTCATATCCCGCCGACACTCCTGGGTGAGGAAAACTGGTGCCAGGGTTATAGCGAGCCTGGATCCGGTAGCGATCTGGCGTCGCTCCAGTGCCAGGCCCGCCTCGAAGGCGACGAGTGGGTCCTGAATGGCCAGAAGATCTGGACGAGCAGCGCCCAGCGGGCGCAGATGATGTTCGGCCTCTTTCGGACCGAGCCGGACGCCAAGAAGCACGATGGAATCTCGTATCTCCTCGTGCCGATGGACACGCCCGGCGTGGAAGCTCGGCCGCTGCGCGAGATGGCCGGCGGTTACGAATTCAACGAAGTGTTCTTCACGGATGCGCGAATTCCGGCGGACAATATCGTGGCGTCCCGGGGACAGGGCTGGAAGGTCTCCCGCGCGACGCTCGTCCACGAACGCAACCTGATCGGCAACCCGAACATGATGCGCGAGGCGTTCTCGGATCTCCTCGCGTTGGCGCGGGGACGGAAAATCGGAGGTCGTCCGGCGATCGAGGATCCGGGCTTTCGTCGTCGGGTCGCGGAGATCGAAGGCTACGTCCGTACGGGTGAACTCTCGGGCATGCGGCAGTTCACGGCGGCCCATCGGGGCGAGATGCAGAAGGTCATGCGGACGACGATGATGAACAAGGTGTTTTCGACGGATACGATGCAGATGATCATGAAATGCGCCTACGACCTGCTCGGCGCGGACGGTGTTCTCGCTCCCTCCGACGAGGAACTCGATACCTGGGGCCGCACGACGACCCCGACGGGTTGGGTGCTCCAATACATGTTCTCGCTGGGACCGGCGATCGCGGGGGGCGCGACGAATATCCAGCTGAATATCATCGGTGAGCGTGGATACGGACTGCCGCGGGATCTGCGCAAGGCGGTCTGACGCGTTTTCCCACGAGAATCGATGACCGGTCGGGCACGCTCAAGCCCCTTGGCCAGACCGCCGATCCCTCTGCCATGGAAGCCACACTCGAGAGCGCATTCAAGCGGGCCGGCCTCAAGTTCGGGGGCGGTCTGATATTCATCGTGGCGATCATCGGGATCCGGGTCGTTACGGCAACCTCGGCCGGCATCGAATCGGAAATCGCCGAACTCGAAGCGCTGGAATCGGAGATCGCCGCGGAATCCGTCTCGATTGGCCGCCGCGTGGAGCCGAAAGAGACGCCGCCGGTCGAGGACGGCTCGCTGGCTTCTCGTCTCGGGGCCACCGTACGGGAGCGATTATCGGGACCTACGGAGGTGGGTCCGGATGTGGACCGACTCGTCTCCTGCAGCCTCGCGAATGGAATCCATTTCATGCGCGCGGCCGATTGTGCGACCCGCGGCGGCCGGTCCACGGATTTCGACTGAACCGTCTGGGGAGCCGGCCCCAGGACTCGTAGCGACTCTCGCCATCGTCGGCCCCAGGTGGCGGAGGAGAGGGTGGTGACGGGCCGGCATCGCTGCTTCGCGCATCGGCAGCGGACGTGCATCGAAAACCCCTCAGTACGCTCGAAGAAGACAATTTCGGCTTTTCTGGAGTCGTTGCGCCACGTGCCTCGCGAACGGGTCACTTATCTCTATGACAGGGAGTCCTCCTTGTCATTCCTGGGATTCGGGACCAAGGCTACGCGCTTGTGTTGCGTGTGAGCGAATGCCGCTCTTTGTCCGCCGTTCGATCTGAACGCGGTTGGCGATGCATTGATTTGTTCGAATGAATGAATGAACGCATGCATGGATGGAGTGGCGTCGCGTGACGTGGCGCAGCGTAGAGCGTAGGTAATGAGCAGTGAGTAATGAGTAAGTAGTAGTAAGTAATAGTAAGTAGAGAGTAGGTAGAGAGCCAGCTCTCGCTCATTCAAGTACGCGAATTCCAGCCTACAAGCCAATCGTATGACGATCGCATCGGGCGGTGGATGAAGCCTTGGTGCTCCTCGGCGGTCCCGTGCGTGCGTGCGTGCGCAACAGGACCCTCGTCGATCCACCTTCCGACTTCATCTGCGCGCTTCACGGCTGCGACAGGGAAGTTGTATCTGCAGACACGGAACACACGACACCACAGGTGCGTATTCGCATCGTCGCGAAGCTCAATCAAGGGTCTGAGCGGCGTGTTGAGGAGTTGTTGTGTCTCGTACGTCCGCTGCTGCGGCGTCCGTCAATGGTGACGTGTACGTCGAATATGCTGAAGCTCAAGAATCGTTCGATCCGACTCCGGATCTGAATCGCGCCGAACGGATCGGTCTCGTGCCGCACGATCCACACCCACCGAACGAGTCGGGTGAGGATCGAGAGGCTGGGGATCGACTCGGAGAAGACTGTCCGGATTTCGCTTCGATGAGTGATCAGGATCTGCTCGAGGGGATCCGTGTCCAGAGCGAGGCGCATTTTGCCGAGCTCTATAGTCGATACTTCCAGCGGATCTACAACTTCGTCTACGCGCGCATGCACAATCACGCCGAGACCGAAGAGGTGGTCCAGGA
>SMVB01386681.1_pt1 | contig 13331 bp, 15 predicted proteins | sample 2456461 | NCBI WGS metagenome assembly SMVB01 (sample SAMN11095934, study PRJNA526329) | marine sediment metagenome | biome: Marine sediment; feature: Surficial sediment; material: Deep marine sediment; isolation source: Hadal surficial sediment | place: Pacific Ocean | collected 2014-05 | depth...
GAGCCATCGTCGTTCCTGGCAAGGCACGCCGACGACGCGTATTCGCTGGATACTCGGAGAAGGCGCAACGCAGCCAGGGGCGACGAGGGCCGGCGAAACGTGACACTTGTTCGCGGACGGGCCCTAAGACTCGGCTCCCGCCGGCACTTTCTTGCGCACCGGTGTCCGACCGCGATGACGAAGAGGTTGGAGCACCGTTCCCGCGCGTGATCCCGCCGGGTACTGCCGTATCATTCCCGGCCAATGCGCCCCTTCGATCTCGAGCCTCGGACCCGACTCGTCTTCGGCGCGGGGTGCGCCGCGCGCGTCGGCGAGCTCGCGCGCGAGCTCGGGGCGCGGCGCGCGCTGCTCGTCACGGCCCCGGGCATCGTGGAGGCGGGGCACGCCGGGCGCGCGGAGGAGGCCCTCGCGGCGGCCGGGATTGCGACTCGGCGCTTCGGTGAAGTGCGCGAGGACCCCACGACCGACGACGTCGATGCGTGCCTCGCTGCGGCGCGTGACTTCGGGCCGGACCTCTTCGTCGCGGTCGGTGGCGGGAGCAGCATCGACACGGCGAAGGGCGCGAACTTCCTGCTCACGAACGGTGGGGCGATGGAGGACTATTGGGGGTCCGGGAAAGCGGCGCGGCCGATGCTGCCGCTCATCGCGGTGCCGACGACGGCGGGGACGGGCAGCGAGGTGCAGTCCTATGCCCTGATCGAGCGCGCGAGTGACCACCGCAAGATGGCGTGCGGCGACCCGCAGGCCGCGCCGCGCGTCGCCGTGCTGGACCCCGAGCTCACGGCCTCGATGCCGCGGCGGGTGGCTGCGTTCACCGGGCTCGACGCGCTCACGCACGCGGTCGAGGCGGCGGTCACGCGGAAGCGCAACGCGGTCTCGGCGCTGTTTTCCGGCGAGGCCTTTCGCTTGGGTATCCGCGCCCTGCCGGCGGTCCTCGCGGGGGACGCGGACGTCGCGATGCGCGGGGACATGCTGCTCGCGGCGGCGTTCGCGGGTCTCGCGATCGAGAGCAGCATGCTGGGGGCGGCGCACTCGATGGCCAATCCGCTGACGGCGCGCTACGACCTGCACCATGGACAGGCGGTCGGGCTCGTGCTGCCGCACGTCGTGCGCTTCAACGCGGCGGACGCGGGCGCGGCCAGTGTGTACGCGCGGCTCGCCGTGTCGGCGGGGCTCTGCGCGGGCGAGGCCTCCGGCGTCGAGGCGGTCGAGGCCTTGATCGTGCGGCTCGCGGATCTGCTCGCGCTCGCCGAGGTGGGTACGCTCGCGGCGGCCGGCGTCGAGGAGTCGGCGCTCGACGAGCTCGCCGGCGAGGCGGCTCAGCAATGGACGGCCGGCTTCAATCCGCGTGCTGTGACCGCGGCCGACTTTCGGACGCTCTACGGCGCAGCCCTGGCCGCGGGATGAACAGGCCGCGTAAGGGAAAGCGAAAATTCCCGCGGCGGGCGTCTGTCGGAGGAGGCGTGGTACCAGAATGGACACCATGAATCCGACAGCGCCGACCCCCAGGACGACGATCAGACTGCGAGGCGCCGCGCTCGCGGCGTGTCTCGGGCTCCTGCACGTGTCGGGGGCGCACGCCGAGCCGTCCGATTGGGCGAGCCATCGCGGGGGGCAAGGGCTCCCGGGCGTGGCCGCGGGCTCGCTCACGGACGAGCTCGTGCTGCTGTGGACCTTCGAAGCGGGGGGCGCGATAGCCTCGTCGCCGGTCGTCGCGGACGGACGGGTCTACTTCGGCTCGGACGACGGGAAACTGTACGCCGTGGACTTCGAGACCGGCGCTAAGGTCTGGGAGTTCGCGACGGAGGACATCGTCGAGGCGCCGCCGCTCTACCACGACGGCACGGTCTTCGTCGGCTCGTCCGACTATTTTGTCTACGCCATCGACGCCGAGACCGGCGCGCTGCGCTGGAAGCGGGAGACGGATGACAAGATCCTCGGCGCCGCGAACTGGGTTCCGGGTCCCGATGGCGAGGGGTTCCGTATCGTCGTCGGGAGCTACGATACGAACCTGTACTGCTTCGATGGGGCGACGGGCGAGACGATCTGGACCTACTCCACCGAGAACTATGTGAACGGCACGCCCGCCATCCTCGGCGACTTGATCGTGTTCGGGGGTTGCGACGCCATCCTGCACGTCGTCTCGGCGACGACGGGGGAGGCCGCGACGACCCTGGAGCTCGGGGCGGACTGCCACGTCGCCGGCTCCGTCGCGCTCGCGGACGGCAAGGTCTACTTCGGCCACTACGGCAACGCCTTCATCTGCGTGGACATGGCGGCGAACCGCATCGACTGGAGCTACCCCTCCGAGCGTCACCCGTTCTTCTCCTCCCCGGCGATCGGCGCGGACCGGATCGTCTTCGGCGGGCGGGACAAGCGCCTGCACTGCGTGGACCGCGCGACGGGCGAGCCGATCTGGACCTTTCCGACGCGCCGCAAGGTCGATGGATCGCCGGTCATCTGCGCTGACAAGGTCGTCTTCGGCTCCGCGGACGGCCGGGTGTATGTGGTCTCGCTCGCCGACGGCTCGGAGCTCTGGTCCTACGAGATCGGAAAGTCGATCTTCTGCTCACCCGCCGTGACGGACGGCCGGATCCTGATCGGCGCGAACGACGGCCTGATGTACGCCTTCGGGCCGAAGGCCGAAGGGGGCACAGAGGAGCGATGAGCGCCGAACCGATGAGCTCGCCCGAATGATTCATGAATGAGCGCCCCGACCGCTCCGACTCGACCCCCGCCGGCACTCCTCGCGTTCCGGCGTCCTCGAGGACCTGTACGGGTCGTCCGCTGGGCCGACACGCGCAAAGCACCGGCAGGAACCGAGTTGAGACGCTTGGGGCACTCCCTCACGAATAGCCGGGGCTAGCAGACTGTCGGAGTCGTCGAACCCCGAGCCGTCCGGAAGGCCGCTCGCTCGCCATGAGGCTTCGGGAGGGATCGCCCGGGCGGCGACTCCGACGGCCGGCAGGCAATCCCGGTCTCGAACCGCGCAGTTACGCGGTTACTTGGTATCTTTCGATGGTGCGAGTGAGTTGGTTGTCCCCGTCGGGCGCTCCTGGCCTACCTCGCAACCGTGTTCGGCCCGCGACGATGGGGGAATCGTGGGGAGTCGCATGTGGGTGGAACCCTGGAGTGCGTGCCCTCGCCCCGCCATGCGGGAGACTGGACTTGACTGCGCCGGGTGATCGGCGCCCGGAGCCTGGTAAGGAGCCTCGATGCAACTCAACGACGTCCGAAGGAACTGGCACGGGCCTGATGTTCTTCCGGCTACCACCGTCCTCGTGGTATTGGTGATCCACGGTCTGGCTCACGCCGCAGATGATCCGAAGACACCATTCACGAGTGAGGCGCAGGTCCGAGGCCTCTCGTATGTGCCGACTCAGGTGCAGAATCACGGGCAGGGAACGGCTTTCGTGGACTTGGACGGCGATGGCGATGCCGATCTTGTCACGCTCGGCGACGGCGCTGGGCTCGTCGGTATCTTCGAGAACGACGGAACCGGGTACTTCATCGACCGCTCGGCCCACAGCGGGATCGGGGCGGTTACGTTGTCCTCGGGAGTCGTCGCCGGCGACTACGACCGCGACGGCGATCTTGACCTGTATATCTCGCGCTGGAGTGCGCCAGATATGCTCTTTCGAAATGACGGGCTCTTCCAGTTCACGGATTGTTCCGCCGAAGCAGGCATCGGCGACATGGGCAAGGGCACCGGCTGCGCCTGGGGCGATTACGACAACGATGGTTGGCTGGATCTGTACGTCGCCAACTGGTCCGGTCCGAATCGGCTGTATCATAATCTCGGAGGAGGAGTCTTCGAGGAAGTGGCGCGGATCCTCGGCGTCGATGGTGGTAATGAACCGACGTTCCAGGCGGTCTTCGTGGACTTCGACCGCGACGGAGATGCCGACATCTACCTCGCCACCGACCGCGGTTCCCTCTGCCAGATACTGCAATTTCGCAACCACCTGTTCGAGAATCAAGGCGGGACGTTCATCGAGATCACCGACAGGTCAGGCACCGAGGCCTGCATTGACGCAATGTGCATTGCCGTCGGCGATTTCGATGGCAATGGGTGGCAGGATTTCTACTGCACCAATACCCCCCCCGGAAACGCGCTCCTCCTCAACCAGGGGGACGGAACGTTCTTGGAGCAGGCCGCGGAGTTCGGCGTAGCCGTCTTCGCGACAGGCTGGGGCTCCGTGTTCTTCGACTTCGACAACGACCGCAATCTCGACCTGTACGTCTGCAACACTTTCGTTGAGAACCGGCTGTTCCGCCATGAGGGAAAATTACCTTCCACGGACGTTGCGGCGCTCATGGCGGTCGATACCACGGGCAGCTCCTACACTCTCGCCACCGCCGACATCGATGACGACGGCGACCTCGATCTGTTGCTGCAGAACCGCGGGGAGAATCTGTTTCTTTTTGTCAACCACGAGGGCGAGAAGCGCTCCTGGGCGAAGTTCGACGTCATCGGCGAGGGACCCAACCGCTACGCCGTCGGAGCGAACATCCGCGTCCGCACGGATCATGTGTGGCAGATCCGCGAGGTCATCGCCGGGCACAATTTCAAGGGCCAGAACACTCTCGTGCAGCACTTCGGCCTGAACGACGCGCTCACCCTGGACGAAATTCAGATCATGTGGCCGGGCGGCCTCACCCGCAGCCTCAAGGGCCTCTCGGCCAACCGTACCTGGACCCTCTATCCGCCCGACAAGCTCGGGGACGGTGACTTCGACGGCGATCGCGACCTCGACGACTTCTTCCTCTTCGCCGCGTGTCTGACCGGCCACGCTCCGGGCATCCTCGAGCCCGGCTGCGAGATGATGGACTTTCAAGGTGACGCCGACGTGGACTTGGCCGACTTCGACGAGTTTCTGCTCGTGTACGAAGGCGCCTTGGATGACTGTGACGGGAACGGTGTCATCGACCTCATCCAGATCCTGGACGGCACTGGGGAGGATACAAACCGAAACGGCCGGCTCGATTCCTGCGAAGTGGTCATCGGTGACCTCAACGGCGACTTGATCGTCGATGTCCTCGACCTGCTCATCCTGCTGGGTGAATGGGGACAATCCTCTTCGCCGGCAGACCTGAACGGTGACAACACCGTGGACTGGCTCGACCTGCTCATCCTGCTGGCCAATTGGAGTTGAGATGACCCCTGCCGCCGCCGCCCGGAGGAACGCCAGAACGGGCCAGCCTGGCCGCGAAGGACCGCCCGCGCGCGATCGACGGCCGTTCCTCGTGGGATATCGGTGGAAGGTAGCGGAGGCGCAGCAGTGGATGGCCGGCTTCAGTCCTCGTCCGGTGACGGCGGCAGAGTCACGGGCCCTTCACGACGCCATCCTGGATCCGGAATGACCTCGCTGCGTAAGGGAAATCCAAATTTCAGGGGCGGGAGTCCGCCCGGGGAGAATGGGGGTCCAGAATGGACGCCATGAACTCGGCAGCACCAATCCTCGGAACGGCAAGCATGCCGCGAGCCGTCGTGCTTGCGAACGGCCGGATCCTGATCGGCGCGAACGACGGCCTGATGTACGCCTTCGGGCCGAAGGCCGAAGGGGGCACAGAGGAGCGATGAGCGCCGAACCGACGAGCGAGCCGACGACGGTCGGGAACTACTTCGTCTCGAACTACCCGCCGTACTCCTTCTGGTCCGAGGCGGGCGTGGTCGCGGCGGAGGCGGCGTTGCAGCGGCCGGCCGCGCCGGACGTCCCGCTCGGGCTCTACGTCCACATCCCGTTCTGCCGCAAGCGCTGCGACTTCTGCTACTTCCGCGTGTACACGGACAAGAACGGGGCCGAGGTCCGGCGCTACGTGGACGGGATCCTCGCGGAGCTCGACCTGTACAAGGAGCTCCCGTTCATGGCCGGCCGCACGCCCAGCTTCGTGTACTTCGGCGGCGGCACGCCCTCGTACCTCTCGACGGGCCAACTGCGACACCTGTTCGAGGGGCTGCAGGAGCGCTTGCCGTGGACGGACACGCGCGAGGTCGCATTCGAGTGCGAGCCCGGGACTCTGCAAGAAGGGAAGGCCGCGCTGCTGCGCGAGCTCGGCGCGACACGCTTGAGCCTCGGGATCGAGAACTTCGACCCGGAGATCCTGGCGCTGAACAACCGCGCGCACGGCGCGCCCGAGATCGAACGCGCTTACGGCTTCATGCGCGACGAGGGCTTCGAGCAGGTCAACATCGACCTCATCGCCGGCATGGTGGGGGAGACGGAGGCGAACTGGCGCAGCTGCATCGACAAGACGATCGCGCTCGCGCCGGAGAGCGTGACGATCTATCAGATGGAAGTGCCGTACAACACGACCCTCTACCAGGACATGAAGGACGGCGGGAAGCGCGTCGCGCCCGTCGCCGACTGGGAGACGAAGCGCCGGTGGGTGAGCGAGGCCTACACGCGCCTCGAGGAGGTCGGCTACACGATCGGCAGCGCCTACACGGCGAGTCGTGGCGATGACGTCCGGTTCCTGTACCGCGACGCTTTGTGGCACGGCGCGGACATGTTGGGACTCGGCGTCTCGTCGTTCTCGCAGATCGGCGGCGTACACTTCCAGAACGAGCATGCATTCGAGCCCTACCTCCAGCGCGTCGAGGCGGACGAGCTGCCTATCGCGCGCGCGCACGCCATGACGGACGATGAGCGCTTCGTACGCGAGTTCATCCTGCAAATGAAGCTGGGTCACATCAGCCTCGCGTACTTCGCCGAAAAATTCGGCGTGGACGTCCGCGCGCGATATGCCGAACCCCTTGCGCAGCTCGCGGAGCGCGGCTTCGTCGCGATCACGGGCGACCGCCTGGAGCTCTCGCGCGCAGGTCTCATGCAGGTCGACGGGCTGCTGCCGGACTTCTTCCTCGACGAGCACCGGAACGTGCGCTACGCCTGACCCTCGCACGAGCGGACCATGCGGATCACGATGCTCACCCCCGGCACGGGGCACTTTCTTTGCGGGAGCTGCCTGCGTGACAACGCGCTCGCCCTGGCGTTGCGCGAGCGCGGGCACGACGCCTACGTCGTGCCGCTCTACCTGCCGCTGTTCCTCGAGGACGAGAGCGCCGCGCCGGACGATGCGCGCATCCGCATGGGCGGCATCAACATGTACCTGCAGCACAAGCTGCCGCTCATGCGCTTCATGCCGCGCTTCCTCGCCGACCAGCTCGACCGGCCGGGGCTCCTGCGCTGGGCCGCCGCGAAGGGCGACATGACCGACGCCGCGGCGCTGGGCGACCTCACGCTCTCGATGCTGCGCGGCGAGGAGGGCCGGCAGGCGGCCGAGGTCGAGAAGCTCATCGCTTGGCTCGTCACGCAGGAGACGCCCGACGTCATCTGCATCTCGAACGTCATGCTGACGGGCATCGTGCGCCGCTTGAAGGCAACCCTCGGCGTGCCCGTCGTGTGCTCGATGCAGGGCGAAGCGCCGTTCCTGGATGCGCTCTCTCCGCCGTATCGTGAGCTCGCGTGGACGACGCTCGCAGAGCGCGCGCGCGACGTCGACGCGTTCGTGGCCGTCAGCGGCTGGTACGGCAACATGATGCGCGAGCGACTGAACCTCCCGGAGGATCGCGTGCACCTCGTCTACAACGGCATCGACACGCGCGAGTTCCTGGAGAACGGCGCCGTGCCGCCTGATCGTCCCACGATCGGCTACCTCGCGCGCATGTGCGCCGACAAGGGGCTCCCGACGCTCGTGGACGCGTTCATCCGGCTGAAGGAGCGCCCGATCGGCGCGAACGCGCGCCTCCGCGTCGCCGGCGTGATGCTCGACGTCGACAAGCCGGTCGTCGCGGCGGCGAAGGCGCAGCTCGCGGAGGCGGGCGTGCTGTCCTCGGCGGAGTTCCTCCCCAATGTTTCGCGCCCCGAGAAGCTGGCGTTCCTGCGCTCCCTCACCGTGCTCTCCGTCCCGGCGACGTACGGCGAGTCCTTCGGTCTCTACCTGCTCGAGGCCCTCGCCTCGGGCGTCCCCGTGGCCCAGCCGCGGCACGCCGCTTTCCCGGAGATCCTCGCAGCTACGGGCGGCGGGCTGCTCTGCGAGCCGGACGATCCCGCGTCGCTCGCGGATCTGCTCGAGCGCATGCTCACCGACGAGTCGGGCACGCGCGCGATGGGCGAGCGCGGGCGCGCCGCGGTCCTCGAGCACTTTCACGTGGATCGGATGGCGCAGGAGGTCGAGGACGTCCTTACGATGGTGACGCAAGAGTAGTCGCGGCGAAGAACGCAGGACCATCTCCCGGCCCCTACCTTCCAGGCGAGGGAAGGGGCCGGGAGGAGCTTGTCCGGGCGCAGTACTCAGTCGATCAACTCGGGACCGCTCGGCCGCCACGTCTTGTCGAACCAGGGCTGACGCGGGCCGTAGAGGCGGAAGATCGTGTTCCAGCCCTTTCTCAGGGGGAAAAGAGCTAGGAGAAGACCAGCGGTCCACCCACACAATTTGCAGAAGAGCCAGGCGTGCTGTCTCGCCATTGACCTAGGATTCGAATCCGGTGCGGGATCCCGAGCGCGAGCACGGAATTCGATGACGAGTACGAGCAGGCTTACCTCAACAACCGTCCAGGCAAGTGAAGAAAACGGCAATGTTGGTAGCTTTGTCAGCAGTGGGGGGCTCTGCGCTACTGTTCATGATCATGAGATCAGGTGTGCATGCGGGGGACGGAGGTCCCGCTCCTGTGGTTCAGGAGACTGGTGCACCGACAGCAAGTCCTGAGACCCCACCCCCTTTGGATGGCCTATCAGATGGCACACCCCGAAGTGCCGAATTGGCCCGGGCTCCAGGTCATCCAAGCCCGCCAGATCCAAGCGGTCCTGAGGATCCCACTCCGGCCGAAGCTGACACCACCCACTTGACGCTAGGCGAGCTGCGCGCTGCCTTGGGGCCGCGGGTGAATACAGAAGTCGACTGGTATATCGCGCACGGCCTTGCAGAGTGGTTTCCATTCCAAGCCGACGATGCTCCGATCACAATGGACCTGGTCACGGACGACGAGGAGAATGTCCTGGTCGTGGGCAGGAATGTGGTGGGTGAAGGCGCCTACCGAATCTCACTCAATCGCGAGCAGTCACCGAAGCTGTTCGAACTACTTGACACGATCAGCGAGAAGGAGGCGGAGGAAGAAAAGGCGCTTGGGTCTAGCGAGTCGGCGTCGGACTAGTCCTCGATCAAGCGATGGTTGACTATCGCCGGTAAGCAAGACGGGCGAGGGTGAACCATCGCTTGATCGAGGACTTGCAGCCCGCCCAAGAAACGGCCTGATCCAAAGAAGCCCGCTCCGCCGCCGCTGCGCCCTTCTCGCCGCTCCGTGCTCGACGGCCCTATAGGGCCGCCTCCGCCGTTGCTGCAGCGAAGGTGGCTTTGGCTCGCTACGGGTCTTCTTCAACGGGCAGAAGACTGCGTCGAATCGAGCTTTCCAGTGAATGGAGAGTTCAACCGTCGGTAGCATCCTCCCATGCGGCGAACGGGATGCATCGACGCTTCGAGCGCGACGGCGGTGCCGTGGACACTCGCCTGGCTGCTCGTCTACGTGTTCGCGTTCATGCTGGTCTGCCCCCTCAGCATCTACCTCCTCTGCACCCTGCGGTTCGGCGGTCAGATGGCCGTGACTTGGACCGAGCCGCGCGTGCTCGGGCTCTCCCTACACACGCTCGCGAGCCTGGTGAACGGGCTGCTCCTCGTGCTCGTCTTCGCCACGCTCTTCGGATCGGGCCGCTCGCGAAGAGCGAGCATCGTGACGCTCGTCACCGCGTCGCTCGTGACCGCGGGCCTGCAAGTCACGTTGAACGGGTGGAAGGGCGTCGCGGACCGCGACGTCGCGAACGTTCTCGCCCAGGGCCGCACCGCCGAGGAGCACGTCGCGCGCATCGCGAGTGAGCTCTCGTCGCTGAAGGAGCACCCATGGGCCGGGCGCTACCGGGGCGAATGGGACGGCGGCGCCGTGCGCTTCTGGTTCGCCCCGGAGTCGGGCTGGGTGTCCTTGTGGCGAGGACCGGACTACTCCGAGGACGCCTCGGACGCACGGCGCGCGATCCAGTCCAGCGGTTCGTACGGGCCGTTGATCGTCGTGGAGAATGGGTTCCGCAAGCTTCACAAGGTGGGGTTCGGGGGTATCGAGTACTACCCGGTGGCGTGGGGGGAGCGACGGTACCTCGTCGCGACCTCCGCCGTGCAGCGGTTCTGGGACGACGCGCGGGCAGGTGGGGACGCTTCACTCGACTACCGGATCCTCGTGCGTGAGGGTGACGCGGCGAAGCCGGTCACCGGGCTGCCGGCGCTGCCGCCCGAGCTGGTCGGGCACCTGCGCAATCCGCCCGAGGGGGCGAAGTAGCGCGCGTCCTGGGTCAGTCTTTGTATCCCGCGCTTCGCCTCAGCTACGTGGTTGGGATCGACAAGGTGTTCGCTCCTACCGTGCCGTGTGGCTCTTGACGGGTCTGCACCGCAGGCGCATCCTCATGCATATGAGAACGACACTGAACATCGAGGAAAGCCTGCTCGAGGAGGCCGCAAGACTGACCGGGGTGAAAGAGAAGACGGCTCTCGTTCGCCGTGGACTCGAGGCGTTGATCGCGCTCGAGAGTGCGCGTCGACTGGCGGACCTGGGTGGTAGTCAGAAGAAGCTCAAGCCCGCTCCCCGGCGCCGTACGAGTGCAGCATGATCCTGGTCGATACTTCCGTCTGGATCGACCATCTGCGAAGAGGCGACCAGGACCTCAAGAGTCTCCTGAACGAAGGTGTGGTGCTGTGTCATCCGTTCGTGATCGGCGAACTGGCCTGCGGCAACCTGAAGAATCGAGCCGAGATTCGCTCTCTGCTAGCTGCGCTTCCTGCCGCCCCGGTCGCGAGCCACGAAGAAGGATTGCACCAGGTGGCGGATCGGAACCTCGCGGGGAAGGGGCTCGGCTGGATAGACGTCCACCTGCTGGCGTCGGCGCTCTTGTCGAAGTGCAGGCTATGGACGAAGGATAAGGCCCTCGGAGCCGCTGCCGGGTCACTCAAGATCGGCGCCTGAACGAGCGACCAGGCAGGCCGATGCAGCGTGCATGACACGGCATCTCCTCACCTTGGGCTTTGGGGATGCTGGATCTGTTACTAGAGTAGCCGCAGCCCATGCCTTACGAATTCAAGCTCGAGCGTCGCGTCGAGTTCGCGGAGACGGACATGGCCGGGATCGTCCACTTCTCGAACTTCTTCCGGTACATGGAGGCGACCGAGCACGCCTTCTTCCGTTCGCTCGGCCACAGCCTTCACACGGACGTGGACGGCGGGATGCAAGGCTGGGCGCGCGTGCACGCGGCGTGCGACTACAAGGCGCCCCTGCGCTACCAGGACCTCTTCGAGGTGCGCCTCGTCGTGCGCGAGAAGCGCAAGACGGCGTTCGCCTACGACTTCTACTTCACGAAGGATGGAAGCGTGGTGGCGCGCGGCGAGCTCACGGTCGTCCACGTCGCCCGCAAGGCCGGCGAGGAGGAACTGCGCCCCGCTCCCATGCCCGCGGCCATCGACGCGGCCATCGAGGTCGCCCCGCCCGAACTCCTCGAGACAAGGAACGCGTGACATGCCCGCCGACACCGGACAATCCGGAAACCTCTGGCTGACCTTCGCCTTCATGACCGTCGCGGCGTGGGGCCTCTACGGAATCTTCCTGCACAGCGGCCAGATGGCGATGAGCGACCCCGACAACGGGCGCTACAAGGCCTTCTTCTGGGTCGGGATCGCGTACTTCCTCATCGCGATCGTCGGGCCGGCGATCATCCTCATGGTGAACGGCGCCTCGTGGGACATGCCGGGCAAGGGCATCGCGTGGTCTCTGCTCGCTGGGGCGGTCGGGGCGATCGGCGCGTTCTGCGTGCTGCTCGCGTTCGGTGCCAAGGGCCACCCAGCGGTCGTCATGTCGATCATCTTCGCCGGCGCGCCGATCGTGAACGCGACGGTCGCGCTGCTCATGCACCCACCGGCCGGCGGCTTCGCGAGCCTGCGCTGGCAGTTCATCGCGGGGATCCTGCTCGCGGCGGTCGGCGGGATGATGGTGACGTTCTACAAGCCGGGGCCGGGCGCGCCGAGAGTGCCGCAACCGGTCTCGTCCGAGGAGTGACGTGATGTCGGACGCCCCGTTGCTCGAGCTCGCAGGCGTGACGCGCAGCTTCCCGTCGGTCGCCGGCGGCGCGCCGCAGACGGTGCTCGCGGGCATCGACCTCCGACTCGCGCGGGGCGAGTCGCTGGGCATCGTCGGGCCCTCGGGCTCGGGCAAGAGCACCCTGCTCAACATCATCGGCGGCCTCGACGCGCCGACGGCTGGCACGGTGACGCTCGCCGGCGTGGACCTCGCCGGGCTCGACCCGGACGAGCTCGCGGCGGTGCGCAACGAGCAGATCGGCTTCATCTTTCAGGCGCACCACCTCCTGCCGCAGTGCACGGCGCTCGAAAACGTGCTCGTGCCCACGCTCGTCCTGAAGGACGCGGCGGCGCGCAAGGCAGCGCCCGAACGCGCGCGCGCGCTGCTCGAGCGGGTCGGGCTCGGAGACCGCACGGGTCACCGCCCCGCGCAGCTCTCGGGCGGCGAGTCCCAGCGCGTCGCGGTCGTGCGCGCGCTCGTCAATCGCCCGGCGCTCCTGCTCGCCGACGAGCCGACCGGGTCGCTCGACTCGACCACGGCGGATGAGCTCGGCACGCTCCTCATCAGTATGAACCGCGAGGAGGGCGTAGCGCTCATCGTGGTGACGCACTCCGCGCAGCTCGCGGAGCGGATGGGCCGCGTGCTCCGCATGCGGGACGGCCGGTTCGAGGCGGCCGCGGCGCCGGCATGAGCTGGTGGCAGCTCGCCCTGCGCGGCACGCGCCATCACTGGCGCGCGCATCTGGGCGTCCTGCTCGGCGCGGCGCTCGGCGCGACCGTGCTCGTCGGTGCGCTGCTCGTCGGCGACTCGGTGCGCGCGAGCCTGCTCAGCCAGGCATTGTCGCGGATCGGCGGCGTCGACGCGGCGCTGTCGTCGAACGACCGCTTCTTTCGCGCCGAGCTCGCCGAAGAGCTCGAGGCCGAGCTCGCGAGCGCCCGGTTTTCGCCCGTGCTGCAGGTCCAGGCCGTCGTCTCCGCGCGCGGCGGCGCGCGGCGCGCGGGCAATGTTGCGCTGCACGGCATCGACGGGCGCTTTCTCGCGCTCGGCCCGCGACCTCCGCAATCGGGCGTGCTCGCCGGGCCGGGCGAGGTCCGCCTGAGCCCCAGCCTCGCGCGGCAGCTCGAGGCCGAGCTCGGTGACACGCTGCTCCTGCGCGTCGAGCGCCCGAGCGCCCTGCCGCGCGACATGATCCTCGCGACGACCGAGGACAGCTCGCTCGCCC
>SMVB01106364.1_pt1 | contig 13329 bp, 11 predicted proteins | sample 2456461 | NCBI WGS metagenome assembly SMVB01 (sample SAMN11095934, study PRJNA526329) | marine sediment metagenome | biome: Marine sediment; feature: Surficial sediment; material: Deep marine sediment; isolation source: Hadal surficial sediment | place: Pacific Ocean | collected 2014-05 | depth...
CGGGATTATCCATACGCCGACGCCCGATTGTTTTCTCGATGGCATCACCCGGCGCGCCGTCATAGGCTTGGCCAAGGGTCATGGTTTTGAGATTATCGAGCGGGCGATCATGCCCGAAGAAATGGCGGCGTTCGAGGAATGCTTCATTACCGGTACGGCGGCGGAAGTGACGCCCGTATCGGAAATCGGCCCTTATCGGTTCCAGCCCGGCGAGATCTCTAAGACGTTGATGGAAGATTACGAAAAGCTGGTCAACCAGCAGAAGCAAAAGCCAGTCGTGGAGCAGGCCACGGCTTAACTTTTCCACGCTTTATGGCAGAGTGCGCATTTCCGCTCTGGTTATTTCCAACGCTTGGCCGCGTCGTCGTCTTTTTCTTTGGCCGCGACCCAGCGGGTGCCCGCGCCGGTTTCTTCCTCTTTCCAAAATGGCGCTTTTGTTTTGAGCCAATCCATGAGGAATTGAGCTGCTTCAAAGGCGGCATCTCTATGGGGTGAAGCCGTCAGCACCAGGACAATCTGATCCCCCGGAAACAGTTTTCCGTGGCGGTGGATGATCAAACTTGATGTAATGGGCCAGCGCGATTGCGCTTCTCGATCAATCCGCTCGAGTTCCTTTTGCGTCATGGCCGGATAGTGTTCCAGTGTGATCGACCGAATAAGATTGTCGTCACTCTTAGGTTGGTCCGGGTCGGCCATATGGCGCACCCGTCCGACAAAAGCGACGATGGCACCGGCGCCGGCATCTTGGTCTGCGAAGGCCGCGTATTCTTGACCAAGATCAAAGTCCTCGCGCTGTACGCGGATCACGGGTTAGCCTCCGGTAACGGGTGGAAAAAGTGCGATTTCATCACCGGCCTTGATCGGTGCATCGAACGTCACATGTTCCTGATTGACGGCGACGCGAATGACCTGGCGATGGGTGAGTGCGTCGGCAAACTCAGGTCCGCGATCGGATAACCAATCGAGAAGCCCGGCAACATCGGACACATGGGCAGGGAGGTCTATCGATTCCTCACTCATACCGATTTTTTGACGCAGCCAAGCAAAATACAATACCTTCATTGGGTTGTTTCGGCCTTTCAAGATGTCTTTTCATCCGATGCGTGACGGAAACCGGCCTTAAAATAATCGAACCCCGTGTAAATGGTGATTAAAGCTGCGACCCAAATTCCTGCCTCACCAAGTATTGAAGTGAACGAAATAAACTTGTCCGCTGCCGGCCCGGCAATGAGCAAAGCCAGGGCAACCATTTGAATGCCGGTTTTCCATTTGGCCAATAGGGTGACCGGTAGACTGACCCGGGCCGTGCCCAAAAATTCACGCAGTCCCGATACCAAAATTTCCCGGCAAAGAATGACAATAGCGGGAATAAGCATAATACCGGTGATCGTATCCCAGGCGACGAGCAAGACGATCGACGTTGCGACCAAAAGTTTGTCGGCAATAGGATCCAGCATCTGGCCCCAGCGAGATTGTTGAGCCCAGGCCCGAGCAACATATCCGTCCAGAAAATCGGTGATGCCCGCGATTATGAAAATGGTGAACACGATCCAGCGTGACTGATCGCCGCTCAGGAAAAAACTGCCGACCATTAAGGGCACAGCCAAAATCCGCCCATAGGTGAGCAAATTAGGCAGACTCGTCATCACACCCTGGGACGAATTGTGTGATTCTCTAGTCGTCATTATGAAAATAGTCGTATATTCGCTTCGCCATGGATTGGCTTATTCCTTCCACGGCCTCGAGATCCGCAAGGCCTGCCTGTTTCACAGAGCGCGCTGATCCGAAATGATGGAGCAAGGCCCGCTTGCGCTTTGCACCGATCCCCGGAATGTCATCCAGCGGGGAGGCGCCGATATCTTTCTTCCGCCGCGACCTGTGACTGCCAATAGCAAAGCGGTGTGCCTCGTCCCTGAGTCGCTGTAAATAGTATAGTACGGGACTGTTCGGTTCCAGTATGAAGGACGGGTGGTTAAGCATATGTAACCGCTCGCGGCCGGCGTTCCGGTCGGGGCCTTTCGCTATGGCAACGAGGGGGACCCCATCAACGCCAAGTTCGGCAAAAACGTCACGGGCCACGCCCAATTGGCCCCTACCGCCATCGATAATCACAAGATCCGGCCAAGGGCGTTCGTCATCAGCGTTCGCCTCTGCGGTTTCTTTCAATAATCTGGTGAAGCGCCGGGTCAACACTTGGCGCATCATGCCATAATCATCTCCCGGTGTGATGGCATCGCTGCGAATGTTGAATTTGCGGTACTCGTTTTTTTGAAACCCTTCCGGGCCACCTACGATCATGGCGCCAACGGCATTTGTCCCTTGAATGTGGCTGTTATCGTAAACCTCGATGCGCTGTGGTGGCCGGTCGAGATCGAACGTGTCGGCCACGGCTTCCAACAAGCGGCGCTGTGACGCGGATTCGGCAAACCGGCGCGCCAAGGCTTCGCGCGCATTAACCAATGCATGATTGACCAGATCGCGTCGCTCGCCGCGTTTGGGGACAAAGATCGATATTTTGCGTTCGGCCTTTATGCTGAGCGCGTCGGCAAGCAAATGCTGATTGGCAAGCCCTAGGTTGAGTAAAATCAGCTTAGCGGGTGGTTTATTGTCGTAAAATTGCGCCAAGAACGACTCAAGCACGTCGGCCAAGGTCTCGGACTTATCGTGACGGGGAAAGTATGCTCGGTTGCCCCAGTTTTGCTTAGCCCGGAAAAAGAAAACTTGAATGCACACTTGTCCGCCTTCCCGCTTAGCGGCGAAAACATCCGCCTCCTCGGTATTTTTCGGATTGATTCCTTGGTGTGCCTGAATGGCTGTCAAAGCGTGGATTCGATCGCGATAGGAAGCGGCTTGCTCGAAATCCAGCCGCTCGCTCGCTGTATCCATTAGCTTTGATAAGTGAGATTGGACCTTCCTGCTTTTGCCGTCCAGGAATACGATGGTTTCGTCAATCAGCTTTGCGTAGCTCTCTTCGTCGATATAACCGACGCATGGTGCGCTACATCTTTTGATCTGATAAAGCAGGCAAGGTCGCGTTCGGCTTTCGAATACACTGTCAGAGCAGGAACGCAAAAGAAATGCGCGCTGTAAAGTATTCAGCGTTCGGTTGACAGCACCAGCCGATGCGAAGGGGCCAAAATATCGACCTTTACGATTGCGTGCTCCTCTATGTTTTACCACTTGAGAAAATGGGTGATCTTCCGTCATCAAAATATACGGGAATGATTTGTCGTCGCGCAGTAGGATGTTGTAGTAGGGTTTTAAGCGTTTGATCAGATTGGCTTCGAGCAGCAGCGCTTCGGATTCTGTTTCTGTCGTAGTGAATTCCATTTCCGCCGTCGCCGCAATCATACGCGCGATGCGATTGGTGTGTCCGCTCAATTTGGTATAGCTGGTCACCCGCTTTTTAAGGTTGCCGGCCTTACCCACATAAAGTGCATCGCCCTGTTCATCGATCATGCGATAGACCCCAGGGCCACCCGGCAAGGTCTTCAAGTAAGACTTGACAACTTCAGGGCCTGTCGGTCGCGAAGTTACGCCGTCCTTGTTGGTGTTGTCGCTTTTGTCCGCGCCTTGTGACATCGACTTTCACGTAACCGTGGTGTACCGCCCGAACCCGCAATGAATGGTACTTTTCGCCGTTTCCGCTCAGGCAAAGTTAGCGTAGATGAATACTAGATAGGAAATCGTCAAAATAATCCCGGAAATCCGACCGATCGGCGCGCCGGCAAAGGTGTAGCGTGCCACGACAAAGGCAGCCAGCAGCATCACCCAAAGATTGAAGTCGAGAAATTCAGGCGTGACGGGAATATCGGTGATCATTGCCGCAACCCCCATGACCGCAAGAAGATTGAATAAATTGCTGCCGATGACATTGCCCATAACCATTGCGGATTGGCGGCGCATGGCCGCGGCGATGGCAGTGGCCAATTCGGGCAGTGACGTGCCGAACGCGATCAGGCTTAGTCCAATGACGGATTCGGAGATACCCGCAATCCGCGCCAATTGTTCTGCGCTGTCCACAAGAAAATGGCTGGCAATCGGTAACCCTCCCAAACCGATCACCAGGGTGGCGCCAATGGCGACATTGCTTTTCAGCAAGCCGCCGACACCGTCAGGGTCGATCAATTGTTCCGCCGCTGGATTCTTGTTCCGCCCGCGCACGACCCGAATGCCGGAATAGACCAGAAACGCGATGATCAGGCCAAACAGCAATAAGCCATGTTCAAAGACAAGTTGGCCTTTAAAGCACAGCACGACAAACAAAACGCTCGATGCCAGCATCAGAAAAGTATTGCGCCGAATACCCGGCTGGCTGGTGGCAAGGGGGTAAAACATGGCGGGGACACCCAGCACCAAGAACACGTTCGCCACATTGCTGCCGACCACATTGCCCAATGCGATGCCCGGAAGCCCATCGATAGCGGCCTGGACGCTGATCACGAGTTCCGGCGCGGATGTTCCGAAGGCGACAATGGTCAGTCCGATCAGCAGCGGCGGGACGCCAAACTTCATGGCGATCGACACGGCCCCCCGGACAACCAGGTCGGCGAACAAAAGCAGGAAGAGTAAGCTCGCAACGAGCGCAAACAGCAAGGACATGGATGTCAAACGAGCCTTTTCATCGCCGGCCGGTTGCCCCCCTAACAAGAAAGGCCTTTATATAGGGGGCACGGTCGAAGGCAAGGCCGATCCATCCTTGGTCTGCGAGCCTGCCCGGGCTTTCTGTTCGTGGGCCTTCGTGGGTGTAAAATTTGTGTACGGAGAAATGGTTCCATTTTGCCGGTGACGGCCCGAACGCCCCGCGCTTTCCGGCGGATATAATGGCTGACCGTTTCGCGGATATACGGCGTCGATTTGATTTGGCACAGACCGTTTTCCTAAACTAGAGATCGTTTTATTTATTGATAATTCTCCTTTTGATAGCAAATTTTGCCTTTATTCGGCTCGTCGGCAGTATCCTAAAATAACAAAAAAGCCTGGGTTCATGGGGTTTTCTGCGGCAAACCGGTTAATGGAATATCACTTTGCGGTTGCCAAGGCTGCGGGGGTGGACGTAGCCTGTGATTCTGTAGAGCGAGGGAGAGTTCGGGCAACAGAGGTACGGGGGAGTTCCGGGTACGCGTCCATGTGACGACCGGAGCGCAACCGAGAGAGCGGAGGGGCGCCATGTCCCAAAGCGACAAGCCGAACTGGTGGCGCGGCATCGACATTCCAGGTCTTCTGGGGTGCGTCGTCCTGGTTTTTATGACCTACGGAATTTTTTGGTATTACACCGAAGCCATCAAAGGCACGTTTGATATTGATGCCGAAGCACCCAAGCGGGCGAGCTTGATCTGGACCGAAGCGAAGTAACGCGCTTTTTCCATTAGAGCATTTTCGAGCGAACCGGTGTCCACCCCGGCCTTCGCCGGGGCATGCTTTTCCTGAAAATGCTTTAGAAGAGGAGTCTCGATTACGGATCGCTTGGCGTGGAAGATCCGTTGGGCGCCGGCGGATTTGCGTTTTGTTCTTGTTCACGCTTTTGTCGGATTGCCTCTTGAGGACTTTCCGGAATGACACCGCGCATGGCCTGCAGTATGGATGCCACGGGCTCCGTAAAAATGCCGACTTCGCCGTTATCGTAAGTCCTTCGCCAATTCTCGTATGATTCAGCAAAACCTGGATGAACCTCGACGATGCTCTCCACCTCTATGACGGACAAGTCCATTGCCGATACGGCAAAGGCGACGTGATAGACATCGGTAAAGAAACGCCGGCCCGTTTGGGGATCCGTCATGGGAATTCCGATGATGCTGACATGGACGGCCGGGCCTAGATCGAGAAGGGTTTCCGTCTTACCGACCACGATGCGCGAGGGATTATTCGTCTGACCCGATCTATACGTCCAAACTTGACCGGCTTCGTACCGCCCGTCCTGGGCTGAGGCCCGTTCCGTAATAACCGCGCCGGTTGTTAGCATGACAATCAAAAACAAATACAGAAGCCGCATGGAAACTCACTCTCCTAGTCCTGCATAATCCAATGGGGTGCAGTGTTTCGCCCTTAGCCGCCATCGTCAAGGGTGACGGGCCCCGGCGTTTACCCTGTGCGCTGGCAAGCCTGACCGGCAATAAAGGCAAAGACATGGCAGTCGGTCGTCACCCACCGGGTCCTTGCGGGATGAGATTGAACAAATGCCAGACGATATAAAAATCGTCATGGGGACCAAAGCCGGTATCGGACAGGCGGATGATTTTGTCGCCGTCTTTCCTGAGCTCTTATCCTCCCCGCCGTTTTTTCTTGCCTTTTTTGCGGTAGGAGTGGGTGCCCGGGCGGCCGGAGGTGGAGCGGGCTTTGACCGGCGTGTCCTTGCCCGTGGTGGTGGCCGGGCGCGCGCCGGCTGCTTGTTCCACGGCACTTTGCCGCGCGAAGGGATCGTCGGCCAGGAGCAATTCGGTTTGCTGCAGCCGTTTGATTTCGTCGCGCAGGCGCGCCGCTTCCTCGAACTCCAAATTGCCCGCCGCTTCGCGCATGCGCTTTTCCAGATTGTCCAAATGGGCTTTTAGATTGCCGCCGATAAACATCTCCTTGTCTTCGCCGAATCCGGCGTCGACGGTTACATGATCCTGCTCGTAAACCGATCCGAGAATATCGCCGATATTCTTGCGCACGGATTCCGGCGTGATGCCGTTTTGTTCGTTATAGGCCCGTTGCTTGGTGCGCCGCCGCTCGGTTTCGGCCATGGCGCGCTCCATGGAGCCGGTCCTCTTATCCGCATAGAGAATAACCCGGCCGTCTAGATTGCGCGAGGCGCGGCCGATGGTTTGCACTAAGGAAGTCTCCGAGCGCAAAAAACCTTCTTTGTCTGCATCGAGAATGGCGACCAAAGCGCATTCGGGAATATCGAGCCCTTCGCGCAGTAAATTAATGCCGACCAAAACGTCGAACGCCCCCAGGCGCAGATCGCGGATGATCTCGATGCGCTCCAAGGTTTCGATATCCGAATGCATGTAGCGCACGCGGATGCCTTGTTCGTGCATATATTCCGTGAGATCCTCGGCCATGCGTTTGGTCAAGGTGGTGACCAGCACCCGTTGGCCCTTGGCTGCCACGGCGTGGCATTCGGCGATCAGATCATCCACTTGCTCGCTGGCGGGCCGCACGATCACATTGGGGTCGATCAGGCCGGTCGGCCGGATCACCTGCTCGACAAACACGCCATTGGTGCGGTCGAGTTCCCATGGGCCCGGCGTCGCCGAGACGAACACAGTGGGCGGGCGCATGGCATCCCATTCCTCGAAATTGAGCGGCCGATTGTCCATGCAGGAGGGCAGGCGAAAACCGTGATCGGACAAAGTCTTCTTGCGCCGGAAGTCGCCGCGGGACATGCCGCCCAATTGGGGTATTGTGACATGGCTTTCATCGACAAAGACCAGGGCGTTATCGGGCAAATATTCGTAAAGCGTGGGCGGTGGTTCGCCGCGCTTGCGGCCGGTCAAATAGCGCGAATAGTTTTCGATCCCGGGGCAAGAGCCGGTGGCACCCATCATTTCCAAATCGAAATTGGTCCGTTGTTCCAATCGTTGTGCTTCCAATAACTTGCCATGGGCGTTGAACCAGTCGAGCCGCTCCTTGAGATCGCTTTTGATCTGCTTCATGGCCTGCTGCAGGGTGGGCCGCGGCGTGACGTAATGACTATTGGCATAGACTTTGACTTGCTTCGGCGTGCCGGTTTTTTTGCCGGTGAGAGGATCGAACTCGGTGATTTCCTCGATCTCGTCACCGAATAACGACAAGCGCCAGGCGCGGTCTTCCAGGTGCGCCGGGAAAATCTCGATCACGTCGCCGCGCACCCGAAACGTGCCGCGTTGAAAAGCTTGGTCGTTGCGCCGATATTGCAGGGCCACCAGATCAGCCAACAGCTGATTGCGTTCGATCCGGCTGCCTTGTTTCAAGTCGAATGTCATGGCGGTATATGTCTCGACCGAGCCGATGCCGTAAATACACGACACGGAGGCGACAATGATCACATCATCCCGCTCGAGAATGGAACGGGTTGCCGAATGGCGCATGCGGTCGATCTGCTCGTTGATTGAGGATTCCTTCTCGATATAAGTATCCGTACGCGGAATATAAGCTTCCGGCATGTAGTAATCATAGTAAGAGACGAAATATTCCACCGCATTGTTGGGAAAGAAATCCTTCATCTCACCATATAGCTGGGCGGCCAGGGTTTTGTTGGGGGCCAGGATCAGGGCCGGGCGCTGCACCGCTTCGATGACTTTGGCCATGGTGAAGGTCTTGCCCGAGCCGGTCACGCCCAACAGCACTTGCTCGTGTTCTTTGTTGTCGAGCCCTTGGATCAATTCGCTGATGGCCTGGGGTTGATCGCCCGCCGGTTCGAAATCCGACACCAGCCCGAAAGCGACGCCCCCTTCGGATTTCTCCGGCCGAATCGGGCGATGCGGCGGGAACAAAGCCGCTTGCTCGGGCACAAAGGCCGCCCCCGGCGCTTCGGAAAATCCTGGATTGTCGGCAGATGAGGACATGAAGCGAATATGCCTCCCCCTTGGGCATATTGCTAGGGTCGGCGTTTCGTCTTTGATGCCGGTTCGGTGTGCTCGGCGCGTGCCGACCAGCGACAACATGTGGGCCGTGCTGCGGCGGGTGTAGGGCGTGTCGGAGAGGACTACGCGTCGACCTTCTCCCCCAGCACCACATAGCGCCAGGGGCCGGAGGTGAAAGAGTCGAAGGGATAGCAGGTGACCAGGGCCAAACGCGTGCCGGGGCCATAGGCGTCGAGGCCCGAGGCGTCGGCATGAACGATGCGGGTTTCCGTCACCCGAAATGTAACTGTTGTGCCGTCGGCATTGGTCACGTGCACCTGGTCGCCGATCTCCACGTCTTTCAAGAAACGAAAATGGGTATCGCGATGGGCCGATATGACCGAGAGCCCGCGCGCGCCGGGCACGGGGGTATTGCTCATGTGACCGGGGCCGAACGCCATGGCTTGGCCGCTGGCGGATTTGAGCACGATGGCGCTTTGGTTCAAGCGCGGCACGGTGATCTTGGCCACCGGCCAGGTATCGGCCCACGGCCAGGGCTTGGGCGCGGCCTCGCCGCTCAGCGCCCGGTCCCACGCCGCCTCGAGCATGACTTGGGCGACCATGGCTTTGGCTTTGATGTAAATCCCATGAGCCATTTGGCTGGCGCCGAACACCAGGAGGGCGATTGCGGCGGCGGCCAAAGCCGCACGCCGCACGCCCGCCGGCAAGCTGTGTTGCCGGCGGAGCGGAGCCGTCCCCTCCCAAGTCAATGGCGTACCTCTTGCGCCCGGCGCGGCCGCCGGTAAACGACCCACAGGGCGAAGGCGAGCAACAGGCTGAGCGCACCGGTCAGGATCATGCGATCGGCCGGCGTGGCGCCTTGGGGCAAAACCAGCCCTTTTTGTTGTGTCATGGCCATGGCCGGTTGCATGTCGGCGACCTCGAGGGCGGCGAATTGTACGGGCATGTTGCCCTTATCGGCGCGCCGGGCCGATGTCGGTTGCACATTGAAGTCGGGGCCGCCGAACACTTTGTCGAAATCCCAGCCGTCCGGCAGATTCAAGGGGACATCGCGGCGGACCAAGCCGTCATCCATCGGTCGAGACGGTGTCACGTCGACCGCCACCAAACTCGTCAGTCGGCTGACCAGATGATAATCGAGGGCAACCGCCAGCACCGCTTGGTCCACTTGTTGCCAATCGGCGCCCATGAAACGGGTCTCCTCGATGGCGGCGATCTTTTTGCGCGCCCACAGTTTGGCGATACCGTTTCCTTCGATCGCCTTGTCGAGGGGCAATTCGGCGAGCCAAGGTGTACCGTTCAAATCGCCGGCAATATGCAAGACGCCGTCGGCCTTTTTGAGCTTGGCGGTCAGCACCACCGGTTCGCCGGCATATAGATCGGGCAGGGGGTTGGGCCAGGCTTCGGCGATATTGTTGAACGGCCATTGAACCGCCAGATCGGTCATGACCGGCCGCTCGAGCTTTTCGAACAATTCCACCATACGCGCGCGAACTTGGTCTTCATTGCCGATATGGGTGAACGTGCCGCGGCCCAAACGGGCGGCGCGCGACATGAAATAGGAATTAGGCGCCGAGCCGATGCCGACCGTAAACAAACGCGACCGGCCCAGGCTTCGATCGATGGCGGAGAACAATTGCGCTTCATTGCCGATGGCGCCGTCGGTCAAGAAGATGACTTGCCTTACCCGGCTGGTGTCGGTGGGGGTCAGGTCGAACAGAGCGGCCTCCAAAGCGGGCAGCATTTCCGTGCCGCCATTGGCCGTGAGCCGGGCGACGAATTGTTTGGCGAAAGTCACATTGGTCGGATTTGCCGGCACCGGATTGGCAAATACCATATCCATGGTGTTGTCAAAACGGATGACATTGAACAGATCCGTCGGTCGCAAACGATCGAGCGCCATCAACAAACTGGCGCGCGCCTGGCGGATCGACTCGCCGCCCATGGAGCCGGAATTGTCGATCACGAAAATCGTCTCGCGCGGTCGGATCACTGCCTCGCTGCCGTCAGTGATGCGCGGCGGCACGACAATCGCCAGAAGATAATCCTCGCCGTTAAAAGTCTCGCGAAACAAAGCCGCCTCAGGCGCGGTGCCGGCCTTGGGTGACCAGACCAATTCGAAATCCTTATTGGCCGCGACTTCGCCTTGTTTAAGTGTCAGCGTTGCGCCGTCATTGCCGTTGCGGCGGATGTCAATGTCATGATGGGAACTGGCAATGTCGCCCAAGGCAAAGCCGGTTCTGAGGGAGATAGTGAGGGTCACCGGATTGACCTTGGGGGCCTCCGGATCTTCGTCGGGTCGCAGATAAGGCGGTTCGATGCGGTCCCGGTCGGGCACCGGATCGGATAGGGTGCCCCAGCCGCGCTCGTTGAAATTGACCATTTGAATGCGCGGCGGCGGGTTGTAACGGGGGGCCACGACCATGGGAAAGCGTAGCGAGAATTGTCCGTTGTCGAGCCTCACGTGCTCTTGATATTCGATCTGTATGATGACGGTTTCATGGGGTCCGATATTGGCCACCGAATTGGTGAAGATGTTCGGCCGTTGCTGTTCGACCAGGCTGGCTTTGTATCCCTGCGCCTTGGCTTCTTGGTAAATGTAGCGGGCTTCTTCGCGTTCCTTGATCAGGCCTTCAATGACCCGGCCGCCGATTATCATGCGCAGCGTATCGACGCTCGCTTCATCGGGCATGGGAAACACATAAATGCCCTCGACCCAGCCGTCGCTGGGGTTTTGGAAGCGTTGCGTCACGCGGGTGCGGGCGATCGGTCCGGTGATGGTGATGTCCACATCGGTGGCCACCAGCGGTGCTTCGATGTAATAGCCGGCTTGTTTTGAATCGAGCAAAAGCCCGCCAAAACCCATATCGCCGGGACGCACGAGACCTTGTGCCAATTGGACATTGGATGGTGTGACCTGTTGGGCATTGGCCGCCGCGATCAATGCTGCGACAATGAGAAAAGCGCCTGCCCACAGAGCAACAAAAAAGCCGGCTGGTTCGTGCCGGCTTTGTGCAACCTGTCGGGGGCGTGACTGGTTGATTGGCGATGTCATAACGATTTCCTTGGTCAAAATGGGATGGCATGAATTGACAGGGTCAAGGAAAGCAGCTGAATGCGGTGAGAATGTCGCGAAGCTCGTGCCCTTTCGTGGTGACTTTGTGACCATATTGGGGCGCAAACATATCTTGCACCGCGATCCCACCGGCAGTAGGTTGCCCGTCGCTCGGGATCACCGACTCACTTGATCGACAAGAGGCTTGATATAGGAAATCCGAAGATGTCCTCGATCATCGCGGCAGCGCTGAAACGGATAAAACCGTCGCCGACCATGGCGGTCGCCCAAAAAGCGCGCGAGCTCAAAGCGCAAGGGGTGAATGTCATCGGCTTGGGCGCCGGTGAACCCGATTTCGATACGCCGGACAATATCAAACAGGCGGCGATCGACGCCATCAATCGGGGTGAAACCAAATACACGTCGGTCGACGGCATTCCCGAACTGAAGGATGCGATTTGCGCCAAGTTCAAGCGCGACAACGATCTCGACTATGAGCCGTCGCAAATCATTGTGAGCCCGGGCGGCAAGGCGGTCATTTACAACGCCATGGTGGCGACCCTCAATCCCGGCGATGAGGTGATCATTCCCGCGCCCTATTGGGTGTCCTATCCCGACATGGTGCGTTTGGCGGGGGGCACGCCGGTCTTTGTCGAAGCGCCCATGGAAAATAATTTCCGAATGACGCCTCAAGACCTGGCAGCGGCGATCACGCCGAACACCAAATGGCTCATTTTCAACTCGCCGTCGAACCCGTCCGGAATTGCCTATCGGCGCGACGAATTGAAGGCCCTAACGGATGTGCTCATGGGTCATCCGCAGGTCTGGATTCTAACCGACGATATGTACGAACACTTGGTCTATGACGATTTCGAATTCACCAGCCCGGCCCAGGTCGAGCCGGGCCTTTATGACCGCACCTTGACCATGAACGGCGTGTCCAAGGCTTATGCCATGACCGGTTGGCGCATCGGCTATGGCGGCGGACCGGTGGAACTGGTCAAGGCCATGGCGAAAGTACAGTCGCAATCGACGTCCAATCCCACCTCGATCAGCCAATGGGCCGCCGTCGAAGCCTTGAATGGACCGCAAGATTTCATCGCCGAACGGGCGGCGGTTTTCAAAAGCCGGCGCGATCTGGTGGTTGCCATGCTCAACCAAGCAACCGGCATCGTCTGTCCCCTGCCGGAAGGGGCGTTTTATGTTTATCCCAGTTGCGCCGAGCTGATCGGCAAGACGGCGCCGTCCGGCAAAGTCATCGCCAGCGATGGGGATTTCGTGGCCGAACTGCTCGAGGCCGAAGCGGTGGCCGTTGTTCAGGGCGAGGCGTTCGGTCTGTCGCCCCACTTCCGCATTTCCTACGCCACGTCGACCGACGCCTTGAAAGAAGCCTGCACCCGCATTCAGCGGTTCTGTGCGTCGTTAACCTAATGGCTGGGCCCGGTTTGCGGTCGGTGGCCGCCATCCGTTGCTATGGCCATTTGTTAGCCAACCTGATCGCCAAACAAATGTGCTAGAGTTTGGCCACGGAAGGAACCAGCGATGCTGATCAAGACCCGCCGCAGCTGGGACATTGCGGAAAATCAAGTGACGCCGGAAGACGTGTTCTTAAATCGTCGCAAACTGGTTCAACGGGCCGGTCTGATTGCCGCCGGGTCGGCGCTGGGCGGCCTTGTGGCGTGCGACGATGGCGCCGGCCAAGCCAATATGGCAAGCCCAGCGCAG
>SMVB01406845.1_pt1 | contig 13327 bp, 11 predicted proteins | sample 2456461 | NCBI WGS metagenome assembly SMVB01 (sample SAMN11095934, study PRJNA526329) | marine sediment metagenome | biome: Marine sediment; feature: Surficial sediment; material: Deep marine sediment; isolation source: Hadal surficial sediment | place: Pacific Ocean | collected 2014-05 | depth...
CTCTACCAAGGTGGGGGCGGCAACGAATTGCTCGGGGCGCCGCGGCGCCTGAATCTTACCGAGACCGTTACGCGCGATGCCTTCGGAAACCGCATAACCGTCGCCGGGGGTATCGCCGCGGTCACCGCCACCGGAATGGACCACCAGGCGGGGGCGGTGTACGTCTACGAGCGCAGCCCCGCCGGAGCGTGGGATGGCGGCAGCGAGCTGGTCAGCGAGCCCGACGCCATGCCGCCGCTGCTCGGCGAAGTACGCGAGTGCACCGACGGCAAGATCGGTCCCTTCGATTGCGACGGCATCGATCTTCTCGCCTTTATCCCGGGCTCGATGCTCAAGGCGGACGGCGACTCTCGCGGCGTACGCACCAACGACAACTGGGGCTGGACCGATCCCGTGACCGGGCGTGAGTACGCCATCATCGGTCGCAACGACGGAACTTCGTTCTTCGACATCACCGACCCCGTCAATCCTCTGCTGATCGGCGATCTGCCGAAGACTGGTGACACCCCGCCGTCGCAGCTTTGGCGCGACATCAAGTTCTACAACGAGCACGCCTTCATCGTCGCCGACGGTGCCGGAGCCCACGGTATGCAGGTCTTCGATATGTCGAAGCTGCGCGACGTGCCCAACATGCCGGTGGTGTTCCAGCCCGACGCCCTCTACGACCTCGTGGAGAGCGTCCACAACATCGCCATCAACACCGAAACCGGGTTCGCCTACCTGGTGGGAGCCAATGGTCAAGAGGCCTGCGGTGGCGGCCTGCACATGATCGATCTGAACGACCCGCTGAACCCGCGGTTCGCGGGGTGCTTTCGCGACGAGCGCGGCACCCACGACGTGCAGTGCGCGGTGTACCACGGTCCCGATGATCGCTACCAAGGCCACGAGATCTGCCTGAAGGCGAACGGCGGATTCCTGTCGATCTCCGACGTCACCGACAAGGCGAACCCGGTGCTGCTTGGCCGCGGCACCTACCCCGACCCTGCCTATCTGCACCAGGGCTGGCTCACCGATGATCACGCCTACTTCATCATGGACGACGAGTCCGACGTCATCCGCGGCAACGTCGCAACGACACGCACCACGATCTGGGACCTGGGCGACCTCGAGGACCCCCTGCTGGTCACCATGTTCATGGGCTCGCAACCGGCCAGCGCCCACAACCTGTACGTCAAGGGCAACCTGGTGTACCAGGCGAACTACCGCTACGGGCTACACATCCTCGATATCACTGATCCGGAAAACCCGGTCGAAGCCGGGAGTTTCGATACCGCGCCCTACCTCGAGGGTCCGGGCTTCTCCGGAGCTTGGAGCAACTATCCATTCTTCGACTCCGGCACCATCATCGTCACCAGCCTGATGGAGGGCGTGTTTCTACTGAGAAAGCACGACTGACGCGGCGCGGGCGCGAGGGCGCGCGATGACTGCGTTGCGCTTTGGGAGGTAGGCAGGTCCAGGCCACTGAGCTAACCTGTAAGGTAGTTATGTTGATGCAGATACCCGAGCAGGGGTTCAATGTGACCATCGAAAAATACGGCCGGTTCGAGTTTGTCGGTGCCCACCCGGCGCTCGATTTCACCAATACCGCTTCCGAGCGCACCCGCGACGTCTTGACCGAGCGCCTCGGTTCGTACGCCGACCTGTTGGAATGGTCGCGGCAGGCCGGTGTGCTCGACGAGGGTCGCGCCGCGCAACTCGGCAAACTTGCCGCTGCGCAGCCCCAGGCGGCGGCAGCCGCCCTACGCCGCGCCAAGGAGCTCCGCGAAACCAGCTTCCGTCTCTTCGGGGCGCTCATCGACGGCACAGAACCCGCCGCGGCCGATGTCGACAAGCTCAATCGCTACGCTCGGAAGACGACGCGTGGCGGTGCGGTGAAATGGGGCGGTGACGCGTTCGTTGTCGACGCGCCGCCGCCGCAGTCTGGGCTCGACGAGCCCCTTGCCCGCATCACGCAGGGCGTCGTCGAGGTGCTTACCGGCGAGCAGAGCAGGTACCTGTCGCGCTGCCACGACCTCGAGTGCAGCTGGTTGTTCCTCGACAGGTCGCCGGCCAAGCGGCGCCGCTGGTGCTCGATGGCCGATTGCGGCAACCGTGCCAAGGCCAAGCGCCACTACGCCAAGGTCAAAGCCCAGCGCGTCTGATCGTGGCCACTCGACGCCGGTTCAGGCCCCACGTGAGGAGCCTTGGCGGGCATGGCGGCACCGGAGTCTACGGCCGGTGGCGGGATTGCGGGCGGCGCGCACCACTCGTTCGAGCTCGGCTTCGTCGAGCGTCCAATGCTGCACCAGATCACCCAAGCACCAGGTCTTCTGCACCTCGGATTGGAGGTTCCCGGTGAGCCGCAAGGCCTCGTCGAGGTCGTCGACCGCCCGACCGCGGATGAGCTCGCTGAGGGCTCGGCGGGCCGCCGAGCCGGGGCCGAGGCGAACCAGCAGCTCCGCCCTGCCGGAGCGTCCGAGTCGTGCTCCGTAGCCGGGCTCGTCGCGGAGCGCTCGCAGCAAACCCAACTTCTCGGTGGCGGAAAGAGTGGGGGCGTCGGCCCGGTGGGGCTCGGCGCCAACTTCCGGCAGCGGCGGCGGCACCAGTTCGCTGACAACCTCCGGCGCCGGCGGCGCGGGTGCAGCGACAACTTCCAGCGGTGGGGGCGAGCTTGCCGTTGCGACGGTCGCGAAGGCTGCGACGGCCGCTTCGGCAACGTGGGGCACCTCGTCGGTCAGCTCAGCGGCTGGCGCCGCCGCCTCATCGGGCGCCCGGCCGGCTTCGTCGGCATCCGCTTCCCCGTCGAGCGCCTGGCCGATCACCTCGAGCAGCTCTTTGCTGACGTCAGCGTAGTTTCCGGCACGAACCTTGGAGGCCAGGTCGCGTAGCTCATCGGGGTCGGCCCGGCCAACCCGGTCGAGGGCGCGCTTTACCGCCAGCTCTCCATCGGACAGGGTACCGTCCTTGGCGAAGAGCTTCTCGAGCCGGCCCCACGCCGCCTTGCTGCCCAGCGCCAAGGCGATTTGTTGCTGCTTGTCGGCCGGCAAGCCTTGTATCTGGCGCCAGTAGCGCGCCAACAGGCCGATCTTGCGGTGCAACCCGCGGCGTGCTGCGAGCTCCCGCAAGAATTCATCGAGCGTCATTCCCGATCATCCGCTTCTTCGCTGTCGCCGGGCTTGGCCAAGTGGGTCGCCGCGGCGCCCGGCAGGGTGGCGATGCCGCGTAGAAATTCGTCGAGGTCGACGCCGGCAAGTTGCCGCAGGATCGGCCCCAGCTGGCTGAGTACCTGCACAACGTCCTCGGTGAGTTTGGCGGCGCCGGTACCGCTCCCCTGGCCGGTGCCCTGGCTGATGATGGTCGTCGTTCCCGCTCGTGACAGCGGCTCCGACACGGCGGCGGCGATTTCGGGCAATATCTTGAGCGCTTCGATGGAAAGGCCTGCCTCGTTGTACTGCTTCAAGGCCTCGGCGAGCAATCGCCGGGCTTCGGCCTCCGCCTTGCCCTTCGCCTCGATCGCCTCGGCTTCTGCAAGGCCGACCTCGCGGCGCTCCGCGGCCTCGGCGGCGGCGCGGGCCAAGCCCTCGGCGAGCAGTGCTTCGGCCGCCTCCTCGCGCCTCTTGCGGTCGGCGGCGGCACGTTGCTCGATTTCGTAGCGCTCGGCCACCGCCTTCTCGCGCACGGTGGCGTTGAGCTCGAGCTTCTGGCGCTCGACTTCCTTCTCGGCGATGGCGATGTCCTGCTGCTTGATCTCCATTTCGCCGGCCTTGACGGCCTGCGCGTCGGCAACGTCGACCTCCTCTCGAATGGTGGCCTTCTTCAACGACAGCAGCTTGTCGGCCTCGGCGATCTCGGTATCGACCTGCAGGCGCTTTTCCTCCTTGGCGCTGCGGGCGGCCTCCTCCTCCACCTTGGCGTCGCGGTCGGCGTTGGCGGTGGCGATGCGGGCGCGCTTGAGCGCCTCCTGGATCTTCGGCTGGCCGAGGGCATCGAGGTAGCCCTGTTCGTCCTGGATCTGCTGGAAGACGAACGACTTGAACTCGAAGCCCATGCCGTCGAGGTCGCTGTGCGCCTCTTCACGGATCTTCTCCTGGAACGACTTCTGATCGCGGTACAACAGCTCGACGGTCAGCGTGCCGACGATGCCGCGGAGGTGGCCGGCGACGGTCTCTTGAATGGTCCGCTGGATGTCCCGCACTTCGACGCCGAGAAAGCTCCCCGCGGCGCGCTGGATCGCACCGGGCGTGCCTTTGACCTTGACCTGGGCGACCGCCCGGACGTTGATCGGGATCCCCTGCTCCGTGTACACGTGCGGCAGGTCCATCTCGAGCGTCATGATCTTCAGCGACAGTCGCTCGTAGGCCTCCCAACCCGGGATGATAAAGGTGCCGCCACCGCGCACGATCCGGTAGCCCTTGGTTTCTCCCTCCTCGCCCACCACCTTCTTGCCGAAGAGCTTGCGACGGCCGTAGACGATCAACGCCTCATCGGGCCCGGCCTTCTTGTAACGAGATTTGAGGACCAAATAGACGATGGCCAGTGCAGCGGCAATCGCCAGCAGTGTCGCCCCCCAGTTGAACGCATTGGTGAGCAATGGCATCGGAGCGGCCTCCCTTCGGCGGTGTACAGCGCCCGTGCTGGGCAACAATCGGGATCATCGCCGGCACGGACTCGTCACGACTTTTGTACGGGAGCGCTAGTCGCGTCAAGGACTGTAGGGCATTGATTCTCGGCGTACGGAAGGGTTAGCTGGTGGGCAACGAGCGTCGGACTCAGGCACCATACCGAGCCCATCCCCGTGGGGCGGCGCCGAACGAGGAGCAACTAGCCATGCTTTGCTTAGCGCAACGCGTCTTCTTCCGACCGATGATCCCCACGGTGGTGCTGCTGACGCTTCTAGTGTCTGTGGCGACCGCGGCCGACGGCGCGCCCGCACAGCAGGGCGAGCCGGAGACATTCCGCGGCCTCCTGGTAGCTATGGGCAACGTGGCCCTCGATGTGAACGCGAGCGGCAATACCAGCCTCAACATGCACGTCACCCGCTGGACCACGCCCGAGCAGCGCCAACAGCTGCTCGACGCCCTCATCAACGGGACCTCGAGCGAGCTGTTCGAGATGCTGCGCACGCAGGAGGAGGCTGGTTGGCTGCAGGTACGCACTGAGTCCCCCAGACTCATCTTGCGTTACGCCTGGCAGACGCCGATCGGAGACGGGCGTCTCATCACTCTGGTGGCCGACAGGTTGCTGGACCGCATCGTTACCAGCAATGCCCCCCGCCTGTGGGACCAGCAGTACACCGTGATCCAGCTTGTCATGGACGACGACGGGTCGGGCACCGGAGCCGCCGCCTTGTCGGCCAGTATTGCCTGGGACGCCGAAGAGAACACCATCAAGGTGGGCATGGAAGCTACCGAGCCGGTGCGCATCACCTCGGTGCGGAAAGTCCGCTAGCCTGGCTAACACCCGTCCTCGCGCCCCTGCGCCCGTGGGTCAGTCGGCGCGTAGCGCTTCCTGCGGATCGACGCACAGCGCCCGGCGGGCCGGGATGGAGCAGGCGGCGACCGCCACGATCAGCAGGATCACCGGCGTGGCGATGAAGGTCAGCGGGTCGGTGGAGCTCACCTCGAACAGCAGCGACTCCAACCAGCGGGTGAGGGCGAAGGAGGCTGCCATGCCGACGGTGATGCCGATGACCGAGAGGCCGACTCCGTGGTACATGACCTGACGGAGGATGCGCCCGGGGCGGGCACCGAGCGCGATACGGAGTCCGAACTCACGGGTGCGCGTACACACCGTATAGGCGAGCATCCCGTACAGGCCGATGCTGGCCAGGAACAGGGCGGTAGCGCCGAACGTCGCGGCCAGCAGCGCGGTAAAGCGCGGGATCGCTTCCTGCTCCGCCAGGCGTGCGTCCATGGTTTCGATGTCGTAGGCGGGGACCGCGGGGAGGACGCTATGCACCGCTTTGCGGGTGGCCTGGAGCGCTGCGCCGGGATCGCCGGTGGTGCGACCCAGCACCACGATCTCGTTCTGAGGGTCCTGCACGAAGCTGAAGTAGACGTCCCGGTTGGTATCGGTGCCGAGGCCCTGGCGACCGCTGAGCTTGGCGTCTTCGCTAATGCCGACCACCGTGAGCCAGCGCTCGCGGTTCCAGCGGCGCACCACCTTGCCGAGGGCGCTGTCCTCGTCTGGCCACAGGGCGCGTGCCGCCGATTGGCTCAGCACGATGGCGCCGGCGCCATCGGCGGTGTCCTGACGGGTGATACCGCGGCCCTCGACGAAGCGTAGGCCGATGCCCTCGAGGGCGCCGGGGCCCACATAGTGGAAGCGCACCAGCGGCAGCTCATCGTCGCGCGCCTCGGGGCGATCCTGCGGCCTCACGACGGTGTACCAGGAGGACTCGCTCGGCACTTGTGGTGACCAGATGTAGGCGCTGTCGACCTGGCTCAGTGCTTCGACCGCATCGACGAGCTCGTATCCGAGCGCCTCCAGACGACCCGCACCATACGACTCCGTCGGCGTATCGAGGCGCAGTGCCACCCCTGCTCCCGGGTCACCCCTTCGCGTAGGCGTGCGAGCGCCACGTACACGCGCGCGGTGCGCGCCTCGAGCACATCGACGCCGATGATCTCCGACGCCATCATGACGGGCACCCAGACGTCGGTCTCTTGCGCCGGAAACGGAAAGTCGACGAAGTCGTCCGGCAGCACGCCGACGACGGTGTACAAGGCGTCGCTGAGGGTGATCTGGCGGCCGATCACCGCTGTGTCGCCGGCGAATTCTCGCCGCCACAGCTGGTGGCTGAGGATCACCACCCGATGGCCGCCGGGAACCGAATCCTCGTCGGGCCGGAAGATGCGGCCTACCACCGGCTCCACGCCGGTGAGCTCGAGGAGGTCGGGCGACACCATGCTGGCGGTGAGCCGCAACGGCTCCCCGTTGCCCGAATTGCCCGAATCGCCCGACAGGATCATGCTGGCAGGACTCCAGGAGACCCCGATCTTGTCGAACGAATCAGCGCTTGCCTGCCAGTCGCGCACCTTCGGCAGCGACACATTCATTTGCTCGGTGTCACGCTCCAGGTTGGCGTCCCAGATCAGCACCAGCCGATCCGCATCGGGATACGGAATTGCCTGCAGCAGAACGGAATCGACCACCGAAAGGATACCGGTGCTCGACCCGATGCCCACCGCCACGATCACCACAACGAGCAGGGAGAACGCCGGGCGGCGTACGGCGGAGCGAACGGACTGGCGAACTTCCTGTAGGCACTCACGAATCATGACGGCCTCGTTCGGGGGGGAGCTGGTTGCTGGATGTCGTTGGACGCGGATCGGGATCGCACCGCGAATCCCTACAAACTACCTAACCGGTTAGCAAGTTATAAGAGGCTTGCAGAGAAATTCCACGTCGCATCTGCGGAATAAACCCCCGTCTTCTTCCGTATAGGCTTGTGAGGAGGAGACAGTGACGACCGCTAGCCTGGCAATGGTGAAAGAAATGCCCCCCGCACAGCGGGCCCTCGGATTCCGGGAGATGTACGACCGGCACTCGCGGGAGGTGTACGGGGCGGCGCTGCGGGTCACCGGCAATCCGGCCGACGCGGAGGACGTCTTGCAGGCCGTCTTCCTGCGGGTTTTCGACGGCAAGATCACCCTCGACGCTACCTGGGCCCCCGGCGCTTATCTACGCCGCGCCGCGGTGAACGCTGCGATCGACCTACTGCGTCGAAAGAAGTCCCGGCCTGAAACCGAGCTTGACGAGCGTCGCGACAGCGAGGGCGCCGGCCTGCGGCTGGCCCGATCTCACGAGGGCACGCTGCTGCTCAAGGAGCGCTTGCTCGCCGCGCTGACGCGGTTGGCGCCGGAGAGCGCCGAGCTTTTCGTCCTCTGTTACGTCGAGGGCTACTCCTACGACGAGCTCGCCGAACTGCTGCAGGTCGAACGCGGCACCATCGGCAGCCGCTTGCACCGCATTCGGGCGGCTTTAAGAGATGACCTGAGCGACTGAGAGAGGAACCTCATCAGGAGGTACACCAACAGCGGGACATCATGAGAGGTTCAGCATGAAGAGGCGCATCATGAGAGGTACAGAATGAACGAAGAACGCTTTGAAGAAGTGCTGCAGGGAATGCGCGACGAAAGCGCGTCGCCCGAGCAGGTGGAGGCGGCCCAGGACCGGGTGTGGGACCGACTGGCGGCGGCGCGCCCGCTGGCCTGCGATGCCTTTCACGCCGATCTGGCCGGCTACGCGTCCCGGCAACTGAGCGAGTCGCGCCGACTGCTGGTGGAGGATCATCTCAGCCGTTGCGTCGAGTGCCGCCATGCCCTGGCCGAGGTCAAAGGCGAACGCAAGGTCGTCCAGATGCCGGTTGCTACGCCGAGTCTCCTGCCGTCCTGGACCCGGTGGGCGGTGGCCGCCGGTGTCGTTCTTGCGGTGTTGTACGTGGGCCGTAGCGCCATCGATTCGGTGCTGGCGCCGTCCGGCCCGCGGGCCACCGTGGTGTCGGTGTCCGGCACCCTGTATCAACCCTCCGGTGCGTCCCTCGATGCCGGCGCCGTGCTGGCGGAAGGCGAGGCCGTTCGCACCGCGGCCGGCTCGCACGCCGTCTTGCGGCTGCGCGACGGGTCGCACGTGGAGATGAACCAGAGAACCGAGCTCTCGGTGCGCGCTGCGCTGAGCGGCGATACGATTCGGCTCGATCGCGGCGACATCATGGTGGCGGCCGCGGAGCAAGGGCGGCGACGCTTGCGGGTCGTCACGCGTGACTCCATCGCCGTGGTGAAGGGCACCATATTCGCGGTCTCCAGCGGCACCGCCGGCTCGCTGGTTTCGGTCGTCGAGGGGTCGGTCGAGGTATCGCAGGCCGGATTCGAGGACTTGCTGCTTGCCGGTCAGCAGGCGGCATCGAATCCGGCGCTGGACGAGGTCAGCATGATGCAGGCGATCTCGTGGAGCCAGGACGCCGCCAATTACTCTGGTTTATTGGTGGAGTTGGCGAACATCGAAGAGCAGCTGGCGCTGTCGGAGCCCTCCATGCGTAACGAGGCCCGCCTGGTGCCCTACCTGCCCACCTTCACCTCGGCGTATTTCGCCATCCCCAATCTCGACGGAACCATCGAAGAGGCCCTCCAGCTGCTCGATCAGCGCGCTCCGCAGAATACCGAGCTGGGCGAATGGTGGTTCTCGGAATCGGGGCAGTCGATGCGGGAGGTGCTCGAGCACCTGCAGGGTGTCACCGCGTTACTCGGTGACGAGTTGGTGTTCGTGCTCACCGGCAGCAAGGAGCCGGTGCCGCTTTTTCTCGCCCAGGTTCGTCCGGGGAGACACGAGGAGCTGCAGCGCCTCATCGAGGGTCTTGCAGATGACCCCTCCGAGGCGCCGCCGTTCCAGGTTACCGAAGACCTTCTGCTGGCTTCCGACACGCCGGCCAACCTCGCCCTGCTGAGCGCGCAGCTCGGCGGTGGCGCGTCCACTTCCTTTGCGGCGGAGATTGCGGCGCACTACCAGCGCGGGGTCGGGTGGCTGGCCGCGATCGACGTTGCAGCGATGAACGCCGCCTACCAGCAGGAAGAGCTGAGCCGCTTGCTGGGTCTCTCGAGCATGCGCTATCTCTTTCTCGAGCAGCGCTCCGGCGCCGCCGGGGACGAAACGGAGGCTACGCTGTCGTTCAGCGGCGCGCGCCAGGGCATGGCGTCCTGGCTGGCGCCGCCGGGTGGCATCGGGTCGGCGGAATACATCTCACCCGACGTGATCGCGGCTTCGTCGGGCTCGACACGTGATCCGCGCGAGGCCTTCGATCAATTGCTGTCGGCGCTCGGTCCGGAGAGCGAGATGATGGAGCGGATCCGCGAGCTCGAGGCCGAGACCGGCATCGATATGCGCGACGATATCGCCGCGTCGCTCGGCACCGACTTCGTCATCGCCATCGAGGGCCTGTCGCTGACCGGGCCTCAGGTGGTGGTGGTTGCCGAGGTGCTGAACACGGGGGCGCTCGACGAAGCAGTGAGACGCTTGGTCGCTACCTTCAATCGCCAGGTCGGAGCGGATCAGCCCGAACAGCAGCTGAGCTTCACCGAGGAAGTCGTCGATGGTCGGACTTGGAACGTACTGTCCGAGGGCGGGTCTACCGCCGGCGCCGTCTCGTGGACCTATGACCACGGCTATCTCGTCGCTTCGCCGAACCGCGCCGTGGCCCTGCGTGCCATCGCGGTGCGTGACTCGGCGTCGTCGTTGATACGCTCGGCCAAGTTCCAACAGCAGCTTCCCAGCGGTGGCGGCGTCCACAACTCCGGGTTCTTATGGCTCGATTTGGGCCGCTTCGCGGAGGTGCTCACGTCGCTCGGCTGGGACTCGCTGGGTCTGGAGAACAGAGCGGAGCCGGTGCTCGTTGTCATCACCGGCGACGACGACTGGATCCGCTGGGCCAGCCGGGCGCGATTGACGAGCTTGATCTTCGACTTCCTGCTTATTTGAGCGGCTAACGAAACCCGAGAGCAGGTCCGTACGTTCCGATGGTAGGAGCCATCACACGTTTACCAGGGCCTGCTAGGCTGGCGCAAATGATACCCGTCATCGAAATCGAGCGGCTTCACGTGAAGTTGGGCCGGCGGGATGTCCTCGAGGACATTTCCTGCCGGCTCGGTGCGGCCGGCGTGGGCAAGGCGATCGGACTGCTGGGCCCGAACGGGGCGGGGAAGTCGACGCTGATCCGCACCCTGCTCGGCTTCCACAAACCGTCGGCCGGCAGCGCCAAGATCTTGGGTCTCGATTGCCGCACCGAGGCGCGCGCGGTGAAGGCGCGTGTCGGGTACATGCCCGAAACCGATGCCTTCATTGCCGAGCAAAACGCGGTTTGCTTTCTGCGCATCATGGGCGAGCTGTCCGGCTTGCCGGCGCGCGTGGCGCTCGAACGGGCGCACGACGTGTTGTTCCACGTCGGCCTCGGCGAAGCACGCTACCGCAATCTCGGCACCTATTCGGTGGGCATGAAGCAGATGGCCAAGCTCGCCCAGGCCATCGTGCATTCGCCCGATTTGGTCATTCTCGACGAGCCCACCAACGGGCTGGATCCGGCGGCGCGGTCGCGCATGCTGAAGCTGGTGCGGGAGATGAAGGAGGAGCACGGCATGAGCATCCTGCTGTGCTCGCACCTGTTGCGCGACGTCGAGGAAGTCTGCGATGAGGTGATCATCCTGCAAGACGGCCGCATCGTGCATCATGCCGATCTCGAAGACGAGCGACGCTCCAACACGCGCTTCGTCGAGTTGGAGGTTTCCGGTGACGACGCCGGGTTGGCTGCCGCGTTGCGCGAGCGAGGCGCCGACGGCGTCAACGAGGGCGGCGGCCGTTGGCGCATCGTTCTTCCGCCGGATGTGGGTCTCGACGTCATCTGGCAGCTGGTTGCGCGCGAGGAGCTGCTGGTGCACCACTTGACGCACCGGCGCGACTCGCTCGAGCAGATCTTCCTCAAGGCGGTGGGTCACCTCGAGACGCTGCAAGATTCGGGGACGGTCAGGGAAAAGGTGGTTGCCGATGGCCATCTATAGGCGGGGCTACGAACGCTACGACGGAGAGCTCACCGGGCACCTCGCTCGGCTACTGGTGTTGCCGAAGTTCGCCGCGCAGCGGATCCTGGCGCAGCGCCTGGTCACCATGGTCTTGGTAACCGCGATGTTCTTTCCACTCGCTTGCGCAGTCTACGTGTACCTCGCCAACCGGGCCCATCTGCTGCAGGGCTTCGGCGCCGAGGTGTCCGACTTGCTGACCATCGACAGCGCCTTCTTCATCTTCTTCATGTACGTCCAGTCGGGCTTCGCGATCATCCTCGCGGCGCTCGCCGGCCCCAGTCTCATTGCACCGGACTTGGCCAACGGCGCCCTGCCGCTGTACTTCAGCCGCCCGATGTCGCGCACCGAGTATGTGTTTGCCCGCCTGTTGGTGCTGGTGGGTTTGCTCTCCCTGGTGACATGGGTGCCGGGGATGCTGCTGTTTTTCATGCAATCGGGCATGGCGGGCTGGAGTTGGTTCGCGGCCAACTGGACCATGGGCGCCGCCATCTTCTTCGGTTTTCTCCTCTGGGTCTTGCTCGTGGGCCTCGTCGCTATGGCCAGCTCGGCCTACGTCAAATGGCGCATCGTTGCCGGCGCGCTGGTGCTCGGCGTGTTCTTCGTGCTGGCGGGCGCCGCCGAGCTCCTCAACGCCGTGCTGCGGGTGCAGTGGGCCACTGCCTTCAACCCGGCGCGGGCGATGAACCAGATCTGGCGCGCCATGCTCGGCGCCGAGGCGCTTCCCGGACCCAGCGCTGTGCAGTGCTTGATCGCCGTCGGCTTCATGGTGGCGTTGCTGCTGCTGGTGCTCGAGCGCAAGCTGCGGCCGGTGCAGGTGGTGTCGTGAGCACCGAGGAGCCTGGCGGCGTGAGCGCGGAAGAGATCGTCTTCGACGGGGTGTCAAAATTCTACGGCGAGGTGTTGGGGGTCAATCGGGTGTCGCTGCGCATCCCCCCCGGTATCAGCAGCCTGGTGGGCCCCAATGGCTCGGGCAAGACCACCCTGATGAACTTGATGATGGGCCTGATCCACCCCGACCGCGGCACCATCACGGTGCGTGGCCTGTCGTCTCGTGATCCCGAGAAGCTCATGCAGATCAGCGGCTACGCCACCCAGTACGATGCCGCGCCCCGCGGCGCCACCGGGTTCGAGTTCGTCAACACCGGCCTTCTGCTCGGCGGGCGCTCGAAAGCGGAGGCGGAGGAGCTCGCCTGGAAGGCCCTCGAGCTCGTCGACCTGACCGACGCCGGCCACCGCAAGATCGCCGCCTACTCCAAGGGGATGCGCCAGCGCGTGCGGCTTGCCCAGGCGACCGCCAACGACCCCGACGTGCTGGTCCTCGACGAGCCGCTCAATGGTCTCGACCCACTGGTGCGGGCGGAGACCATCGCGGTGTTCCAGAAGCTGGCGGCACGGGGCCGGCACGTGGTGATTTCGAGCCACGTGCTGCACGAGGTCGACGTCATCTCCGACCGCGTCATCCTCATCGCTAACGGCAACATCATCGCCGAAGGGGATGTGCGCGGTGTCCGTGACGAGATTCACGAGCACCCCCGCCAGTATCTGGTTCGTTGCCCCGACGCATCGCGAGTGGCGTCGATGCTGTTCGAACAGGATCACATCACCCAGATTCAGATCCACGAGGATCAGCTCGGACTGCTGGTGATGACCCGGAATCACATGGAGTTCGCCCGTGCCCTGAGCCGTATCTCGCTCGCCGGACACACCGTCGAAAGCGTCATGGCTGCCGACGAAAACGTCGACGCTCTCTACAAGTACCTGATCGGAGGCGGAGAATGAGC
>SMVB01018978.1_pt1 | contig 13318 bp, 9 predicted proteins | sample 2456461 | NCBI WGS metagenome assembly SMVB01 (sample SAMN11095934, study PRJNA526329) | marine sediment metagenome | biome: Marine sediment; feature: Surficial sediment; material: Deep marine sediment; isolation source: Hadal surficial sediment | place: Pacific Ocean | collected 2014-05 | depth 0-1...
CTGCACTCGATTCTGCGTCACACGGCCCGTTTGTCATACCAGGCGGGCCTCTCGGCCAGGACGATTTCGTCGGACCGGCCCGCGAAAGCGGGTTTCGAGGCGAAATTCACGTCGGCAAAGACCTTATGAGTATCCGCTTGCAATGAAGAAAACACTTATTGCTTTGACAGCAATCCTGTCCGTTGGCCTGGTATTTGCGGGCGAGATAAAAACGCTGGTTCCGGAAACCGTGCCGGCACCCTTCAAGAATCGGTTCAGTCACGGCAAGATCGTTCCGGCTGACGCAGAATGGCTTTTTACCGCAGGGCAAACGGGTCGGAAGATCGATGGCACCATTGGAGTTGGCATTGAGGAACAGGCTGACCTCGCGATGCAGAATCTTTACAACATTGTCATTGCGGCCGGCATGTCGAGTGATGATGTCATCAAGATGACGATTTATTACCGCGATGCAAAAGATCTGTCCGCCATTATTGCAGCACGAAACAAGCACTTTGGCGCCGACTTCAAACCAACCAGTACCGCAGTTGGTGTCTCCGCACTCGCCAATCCGGCTTACCTGCTCGAAGTCGAGTTGGTCGCAGCGAAAGTACCCGAAACCAGCCGCTGACTTATTGGGTCTCCCCAGCAGACAACGGCGGCAAGGACCTTAAATAAGTAACAATGGCGTCCAGATCCTCTGCGCTCAGATTAGCGTAATACGGAAACGCCATAACTCCGGCTAATTTGCGGCCGTTTCGGCTGATGCCTTGCGTGATTGCCCGTTTTATTTCCTCATCGCTCCACTCACCAATTCCAGCGACAGGGTGTGGCGTGATATTTTTGGAAACGGCGACAAATCCGAGGCCGTAAATATTGTCGAAAACTCGCCCTCCCATGTTGGTACGGCTGAAGTCGAGTTTCCCATTTGCACGAGGCGTGTGACAGCCAGTGCAATGGCCCAGGGTATGCGTCACATATTTTCCGTACGCGACCGGGTCGTCTTTGCTTACTTCAGGAACGAATCCAACCTTGGGACCATAATTCGGGGGAAGGGGAATACGATACTCGGACTCCCGCACTACGTTTTTTACCGGCTTAATGGTGCGTAAATAGGTCACAATCGCGCGGGCGTCATAGTCCGACATCGATCGATAAAACGGGCTGGGCATTGGCGGCCTTACCAGAGATCCATCTGGCCTAATTCCGTCGCGAATTGCGACGATTATTTCGTCATTGGTCCAGCCACCTATGCCTGTTTCGACGTCCATGGTTATGTTGGGCGCATAAGCGGTGAAGGCGTCCTCGCGAATCATGAAGCTGCCGGCGTAGTCCATACCTTCAACGACCTCGGCGGTTTGCGGATCTTTGGGTGAGTGGCAATTGGCGCAGGCGGTGATGGTTTCCACAAGATAGGTTCCACGCTCGAGCAGCGCATCATCTGCGCCCGTCGCCGTAACGCGGATTGTATCGCCGACTATAAAACTCATCAGGTCCTCGCCAATGACCAGCGGGCCGTCATAGTTCGTTCGCGTGCGGGTGATCAGGCTGGATAACGGTACTTTTGGAATAGTCCGACTATTCAGTAATACGATGTGACTATAGACAGCAAGTTTTGGCGCGACCTCGGCAAACACGATGCCCGCTTCTTCCGGTGTTGTGTGGTGTGCAGCGATACGTCGAAACTGTTCCGAAGAGGCGAGCAATTCATCGCTGACCAGCACCACTTCGTGGACGATAAGATCAGCGCCTTTCGCGGCCGCTATCAGGTTCCTGTCGAAGCGCGTATCGCCCGAAATTACGACGGCACGGCCGTCGTAATCAATACGATAACCGTAAGCAGGCTTGATGAGATCGCCGTGATCAACCGCGAACGCCGTCACTTTAACGCCGTCTTTCTCATACACTGTACCGTCCGAATCAAACTCGTGCGCCACGATCTCGATTCCCGCGGGCGGCAGGAGTTCATCCGGTATCCGAATGCTCGTATTTAGCGCGAACGCCTTTTCAAGGTTCTCCAGGAGTGAAGCGGTTCCTGTTGGACCCCACACCTCAAACGGTACGCTGCGGCGACCAAAGGGTGGCGGTAACCAGCCGGTCATCCAGATGTCTGGCAGACCGACCAGGTGGTCGTGATGAAAGTGGGTCAGAAAGACGGCATCCGTGGCGCTGAGAGGGATGTCCATTTGGTGCAGCCGAAGGGCCGCCCCACGACCTGCATCGAACAACAGTTTCTGGCCGCCGACCTCGACCAGGGTGGCCGGACCGAATCGATCGATTATCGGATTCGGTCCACCGGTCCCGAGCAATGTCACTTTGAAATCCTGAGCGGAGGCCGGCAGTGAACACAGCAGCAACAGTAACGAAACGGTCACTGGCAACGGTATGAACATACGTCCGGCCGAGAATTTCAATTCAGCTGAACAACCTGATCGCCAACCTCAAAAGCCATTAAGTCCTGCCCCAGAGTCACTGGTCCACTGTAGTGTTCCCGGATAACTTCCATCATTTTTTCTTCGCCTTCGGCAGACAAGTCAGGCCCTTTTGGACCAAAGACCACGATATGCGACAAGACGGCCAGTTTCGGTTTAGCGACTTTGAGAATTTCGGCAACCTGCTCTGGCTGCGTGTGCAGCGAAATAATTCGGGCGACAACTTTGTTTTGTTCTATGGCCTCCTTGGGAGCATAAGCAACTTGGTGAACCAGTAAATCAGCGCCATTCGCGTGCTTTATGACATTTTCGTTGTAGACCGTGTCGCCGGAGAGAACAACGGTACGACCCTTGAATTCGATCTTGTAGCCATAGGCAGTATCCGGACCCGTATGCTGGACTTCGAACGCCGTTACTCGGACGCCATTGCTTTCATAGGTGTATCCGTCATAGACGATTGTGGTTTCGAATTCCATCCCCGCCGCACGTTTGCCGCCGTACTGCTTGATTCGAATGTTGACGTCAAAATCATAAGCCTGGCGCAAGCCGGCTGTCAGATTATCAACTCCTTTTGGGCCCCAAACCTTCATCGGCGTGGCCCGGAATGACGGAGCGAGAAATCCGGTCAGCCAAACGTCGGGAATCCCGACTACGTGATCGGAATGCAGATGAGTTAGAAACAGCTTATTCAACTTCTTGAGATTTGCGCCAGATTTTTTCGCCTGCAGCATCGCGGCTCGGCCCGCGTCAAACATCAATAATTCGTCGCCAGCCTCGATCAGCGTGCTGTAACTCATCCGCCTCGGATTGAGCTGAGGCGTTCCCGTGCCGAGCAACGTCACCTTGATCGAATCGCTGCCAGGCGCTGATCCTTCCTCGGCTGTCGATTGATGGCTACCGGCAAAACCAGTAGCCAACAGGGCCAAGCCCAATACTATCCGGTGCATCATGACCTCAATATTGCGAGCGAAACGTAGACAAAATTATCTTAACGGAATATTTGATCTATAAAACGTCAAGATATAGTATAATAACTGCAAAATCCGCTATTATATTAAAATATCGACAATATTCTCCGGGGGGAGATAGCCATGACGTTTTACCGACAAATATCCGTTTTCGTATTGATTCTATTATCGCTCACAGTTGCTCTTCCAGCGCACGCGCAGATCGAAGAAATTATCGTTACCGCGCAGAAACGCGAACAATCCCTGCAGGACGTCCCTATTTCGATTAGTGCCCTGACCGGAGAACAATTCGAAGTCTTCGATGTTACGCGGGCGGATGACCTCGAGTTTGTATTTGCAAATGTTGGCACAAATCGTAATTCATCGGCAAACACTGGAATTGCCATTCGCGGTGTTGGTACGGATAACGTACATCTCTCGGGGCAGCAGTCAGTCGGAACCTATGTCGACGACGTGTCATTGGTTTCTCCGTTTGTCAGTGCCATAGCTGTTTACGACATGAATCGGGTGGAGGTGCTAAGAGGCCCGCAGAACACGCTTTACGGGCGCAACACGACGGGCGGAGCAGTTGTCTGGCATACCAACAAGGCGAATCCCGGTAACGGCACGAGTGGTTATGGCCGCCTTCGCGCAGGTAATGGCGGACTGCTGCGGTTTGAAGGCGCAGTGGGTTTCGACATGGGTGATCAGTTCGCCGCACGCATAGCAGTGCTTACGGACGAATTCGATGGGGTTTGGAAAAATGTTGTCGATGGCAGTGACACTGGCGGAGCCTATGATCGTCAAGGCTTTCGCCTGAACTTGGCCTGGAATATCAGCGAAAAGGCGAGTTTGGGGCTAACAGTGTCGAGCGGTGATCTGGATGGGCAGGATTTGCCAGTCAAAATGAGCGGTAATTTGCTGTCGACTGGTCTCGTGGATCCTGATTTCACCAATCGCAGAGCAGATACTCTCACCGGGACAGATGATAATTGGGTCAACGTCACGCCTGGCGATGTCGCGGCACAGCCGTGGTTGCAGGACCAGTATGACCAGGGCACCGGCGTGGTGATCGACAACCCACAAGGGGGCAGTCATAGTCTTCTGGTCAATTATTCCACTCCGCTCGGTATGACATACGAGGATCCCGAAGACGGCTACAAAGCGGAGTGGGACGGTATCAGGCTGAACTTCGAATATTCGTTCAACAACATGGATTTCATCTCCCTGACGTCCTATGACGAAACATATGTGCTTGAAAGAAACGGCCAGGAGCTGACCGGATTCCGGCCGGCCCGCGAGGGCGACTGGCAGGTATTGCAACAGGAATTTCGTTTGACGTCGACGAACGAGAGTTCCGTTCAATGGCTTGCCGGACTGTACTTCACGGATTCGGAATCGACCGAAGACACCTGGGTATCGAATGTTTCAGCTGCCGGCGGTATGGGCGTGCGCCCTGGTATCGATATCGACAGCACGTACGAAGCGTGGTCGGTATACGGTCAACTGGATTGGGGCGTGACCGATGCACTGACATTGTCTGTGGGTTTGCGACAAACCGATGACAAACTTTCAGCGGATAACGACAACTGGGTTAGAACCGTATGTGGATTCTTTCCGTCGGCCGTCGGCTCTCTTGCACAGAACAGAGATTACCGGGCCGCGGATTGCCCCGGCGCCATCAGGTTGACCGGCAACACCGACTCACCAGTACAGGAACTTTCCGAGCTGGGCTGGAAAATTGGTGCCGACTACACCTTTGGCGAATCGTCGATGGTATTCGGCAGTATTTCCGAGGGCTTCAAAGGCGGTTCATACGACAATCGTGCGCTGTCTACGGGCGATGACCCGATTGGTCCGGAGTACCTGACGGCCTACGAAATTGGATACAAAGGTTCGTTCGCCGACAACAAGGTGCAGTTGAATGCGTCGTATTTCTTCTATGACTGGGAGGGCATGCAACTGTTCGAAAGTTATGGAGGTATACCGGCGTTGGTCAACCTGCCAGGTGTCGAAATTTCGGGTTTCGAAGTCGAACTCAAGTGGGCGCCTAACGATAATTGGTACGTCCAGGGAAGCGTTGGCACGGTTGATAGCAAGGTAACCGACACGACTGACCTGAACCCTCTCTCACTGGCAGAGGTAGGCAAGGAAGTAACCAATGTCCCTGACATAACGGCTAATTTGCTGGCTACGTACAGCCTGCCAATGGGAGATAATTCGCTGGATCTGACGATTAACTACCGCTACCAATCGTCGATGTTCTACACATTCCTGCAGGATTCTGCGCGCGATGAGTCGAGCTCCTACAGCTTTTTGAATGCTCGTGCCGCTTTCGCGTTTGGGCAGAATCAACAGTACAACGTGGCCTTGTGGGGCAACAACCTGACCGAGGAGTTCGCTTGTTCCAGCGTGATCTGGGGTCCAGGCGCTGGACCAACATCGAATTTCTCGTGCGAGGTATCCGCCTTTGGTGAGGCTCTGTACGGCATGACATTCGAGGCAAATTTCGGCGGAAACTAAGCCAGAAACGGCTAATGTGAGATCGGTGAAACGGCCCGGGCTAACCGGGCCGTTTTGCGTTTGGCATGTCGCGAGGGCCATGATTGACTAGTATTTTCCCATGAAAAACGACGACCGCTCGAGTTCAGCAGTTTTTGTTGCCGTCGGCCTGTGCTTCTTTCTGTCCGGCTTCGCCGCGCTTTTGTACCAGACCGCTTGGATGCGGCAGTTATCGGTCGTTTTCGGAACGTCCGAACTGGCTGTAGCCACAATTCTCGCTGCCTACATGGCTGGACTGGCGCTCGGTGCTGCAATAGCGGCACGAGTAATGCACCGGATTCGACGGCCAATCCTTGTCTACGGGGTCCTCGAAGCCACCGTCGCAATATCTGCGATTGCCGTGCCGTTCCTGCTGCAGCTGGCGGGAGTGCTGTATGGAGCGATTTTCGGTGGATCGCCGCAACCTCCGGACGCCAGCGGCATGGGGCAATCATTGTTCTACCTCGTCGTGACGTTTGTCGTACTCGCAGTACCGACAGCATGCATGGGTGCGACCTTGCCGATGGTTACGCGCTATGCCGTGCACAAAGACGAGGACATTGGCCCCAGGGTCGGTCTGCTTTACTCGATAAATACGGCCGGCGCGATCGCGGGTACACTGGCTGCCGCCTTCCTGTTACTTCCGGCGCTCGGCCTGTGGGGCACCATACTTTTCGGCGCATTAGTCAACTTGATCGTATTTGGCGTTGCTGCATTCCTCGCCAAACGCACCGCTATTGAAAGTTCGGCGCCGAGCGATTCGAAATCGATATTCAGTTGGCGACCCGAGTCGTGGATTCTTCCAATCATGCTGATTTCGGGCTTCGCGACCTTCGCCTACGAGGTGCTATGGACACGCCTGCTGTCACATATTCTTGGGGGTAGTGTGGTCGCGTTCGCGACCATGCTGGCGAGCTTCCTGTCCGGTATTGCGATTGGCAGCGTTGTTGCTTCACGAATTGCAACGACCAGAGCCACCGCCCAGGTCGGATTCATTGTATCGGAGCTTGGCATCGCGGTGACGTGCCTGGCCATATACCTCACCCTCGATCAGTTCGTGCCGCCAACGGCCGGGCTGTTCGGTAATGTTTCTGTCGCGATCGCGCTCCTGTTGCCAGCAACACTTTTTGTCGGGGCGAGCTTTCCGTTTGCTGTGCGCATTTTTTGCGCCAATGAGTCGGAGGCATCGGCCGGCTCGGCCCGCGTCTACGCATGGAATACGGCGGGGGCGGTAGTGGGTGCGCTTGTTGCTGGATTCGTGTTGATCCCGATGCTTAAATATGAAGGCGCGATCAAGGTGGTGGTTGCCATCAATATTGGTTTGGCAATTGCCGCTGCAATTGCTGTTCCGCCACGTCGGGTCTCCTACGCAGTTGGATCAGTTGCGATGCTGGTGATTCTGCTCTTTGGTTTTTCTCCCACCCCACCGGAGGCTTTGCTGCGTGTATCGCCACTTAACGATCTGCGAAACGGTGATATTCGTTATTACGATGTCGGCCGCTCGGCGACGGTGCTGATGCTGGAACGCGACGGCTATTTCTATTTACGTACCAATGGTCTGTCCGAGGCAGCAATCGACCTCAAAGGCGCGCCGCCATCCAAACGTACGCAGCGCCTGTTGGCGGCGCTGCCGGTTCTAGCCAGGCCAAACATTGAATCTATGCTGATTGTCGGCTTTGGTGGTGGGGTTGTTGCAGAGGATCTTCCGACATCATTGGCCGAGATCGATATCGTCGAGCTGGAGCCAAAAGTAATTTCGGCAAATCGATCTATCAGCGTGGAGAGGAATATCGATCCGCTGCAAGACCCACGAATCAGTGTGATTATTAACGATGCCCGCAACGCATTGCGATTGACGGACAAACATTACGACGCGATCGTATCCCAGCCCTCTCATCCATGGACCGCTGGTGCATCGCATCTTTACACGCGCGAATTCATGAACCTGGTCAGGTCCAGGCTGAATTCTGATGGTATTTTTCTGCAGTGGATGAATACGCAGTTCGTGTCCGAGCCCCTACTGAAGTCGTTCGTTGCGACACTGTTGGATGTCTTTCCGCATGTCCGCGCCTACCAGTTCGATGCGAACGTTCTGTTCTTTTTGGCCTCGGATTCGGAGATCGAACCCGAGGCGCTGATTCTAGCGACGGGTGAACCGTTTAAGAGCCGCTCCGAAGAGTTCAAACGCAAAGGTATTGGCTCTGTAAACGACCTTGTTGCCGCGCTGGCATGGGATGAGACTGGTCTGGATCGACTCGCCGCTGATGCTCCACTGATTACCGACAATGATAACCGGATGGCAATGCAGTCAGCTGCGGCGTTTGAAGGCAGCGAGCTTCCCTACCCGAGACTGCAGGAGTTGATAGGGCAATACGGAAGCCTGTTTGATGCACAGAGCAACATACATCAGGGAATGTCCGTCGCGATTGATTTCGCTTATGTCATTGATCGCCTGGAAATGATTCCCGCGCGCGGCCTGTCGATGAGTCTCGCCGATACTCTTGCTGAATACGATAATCCGACGTCGTTGCTGCTCCGGGCCAAGATTCTGCAAATGCAGGGCCAGGGCCCACGTGCAGATCAATTGCTACTGGCCACTTTGGAATCTGAGCCTGGAAATGCCGTCGCAAGCTATTTGTTGCTCAAGAACCGGGGTGACGCAGTGCTGGACGGATCACTGCCAGAACGTTTAAGACCGTACGTGGACAATCTGACTGATGTTGCTTCCGCGGTACTCGAGTCCATGGAGTTTGCGGAGCATCGTGACCTAAGTCATGCGCGAAATAACGACGCATTGCTTGCACGGGCGGAGGCCCACGACCAGTGGTATCTCAATGCAGCCAAATTGCGAGCCGATTGGCGCATTACGGCAACCCGCATGGGCGAGTCCAGTGATTACGCAGCAGAGGCGCTCGCGATAATTGATGAGGTAATAGCCTTAAGACAGGACATCAATTTTTATGGCATGCGTATGGCCGCCGCATTTCTTACGGATGACTATGATGCGGTCGTTGAAACCGCGCGGCGCATGGTTTGGCTGGTTCGGCAGGGTCTGGAGTTAAGGACTGCGGAATCTGCTCGGAACATGTCAGCTACTGAACTTTCAAAAATGTTGATTCGATTGGAATCCATGCAAACGGGTCTGTCTGTCGTCCGAGAATCCGGCCGTGTCGCCGACTACAAGTTTGTTACGCTCGATGAAAGCTTGTCCGAACTCCATCAAAAAATCGAGATCTATGCAGCACAGGAGCAGTTATGAAGCGCAGGCAATTCTTACAGCAATCGGCATCAGTCGCTGGAATATCGTTTGTTGGTTGTGGGCTTGGAGCGATATCGGGATGCACGCAAGAAGCACACGGTGCGCGCCGCGAAGTTTCGATCGGTGGCAAGCGTATTCGAACGGTCGACATTCACTGCCACAGTTATGTTCACGATGTCTGGCCATTGATCGAGGACCACACCGATCTTAGCTATCTGGTCAGCGTTGTCGACAACCCGAACTTAAGAAAGAAAATCGATATCAATAATGTCGATTTCCGCTTGCAGCAGATGGATGAACAGGGCATCGATGTGCAGGCACTAAGTCTGCACGTCGGTCAATACCACCATTGGGCAGACCCGGATCTGGCGGCGAAGATTGTTGCTGTGCAGAACGAAAAAATTGCTGAAACCTGTGCTACGCATCCAGATCGATTCGTCGGTCTGGGAGCGGTTGCTCTGCAACACCCGGAACTAGCAGCCAGGCAAATGCAGCATGCTGTTAGCGAGCTGGACATGCGTGGCTTCATGATTACCGGATCGGTTAATGATGAGGAATTGTCAGATCCAAAGTTTCATCCATTTTGGGCAGCTGCAGAAGAACTCGGTACGGTGATTTTTATTCATCCGAGGAATTTTCTGGCAGGGCGATCACGATTTGGCGGTAATGGACGACTGGATAACGTCATCGGCAATCCACTGGAAACGACGGTCGCGCTATCCCATTTGATTTACGAAGGCACCTTGGATAAGTACCCGGGCGTGAAAATTTGTGCCGCGCATGGCGGCGGTTACCTGGCATCGTATATCGGGCGGTCAGATCATTGCATCACGCATGCGTCGATGTTCTGCGAAGCGGTTGAAAAGCTGCCGAGCGAATACCTGAAACAGTTATATTTCGATTCGTTGCTATACACAACGGAAAATCTGCGGCACCTGATCAGGACGGTTGGAGCGGATCGCGTGGTCATCGGGACCGATTTTCCGTTTGTAATGGGTAACGCGGATTCAATCGATCATGTCCTGTCGGTCGACGGCCTTAGCGAAGTGGAGCAGGAAGCAATTCTGGGTGGTACTGCTTCCGGACTGTTGGGTATCGTTTAAGGAGGGACCAGGCATCAACTTCAAACTTAATGGAAAGACGGTCAACATTGATGTTGAGCAGGGCACCGCATTGCTTGAGGTACTGCGTAACGACATTGAGTTGAATGGTCCGAAGTTCGGTTGCGGATTGGCACAATGCGGTGCGTGTGCTGTGCTACTTGACGGTGTATCCATTCGATCTTGCGTGACGCCCGCGGCAGTTGTTGCCGGAAGAAGTGTGACGACGCTCGAAGGGCTGGGCAACAGAGAAAACCCACATCCGTTGCAAAAGGCCTTCATTGCCGAGCAGGCCATGCAATGTGGATACTGTGTGAGTGGCATCATGACGACGGCTGCGGCTTTGCTGTCTGCCAACGCATCGCCGACGCGGCAGGAAATCAAGGCAGCGTTAGCGGGCCATTTGTGCCGTTGCGGCGCGCAACCAAGAATGATTCGAGCTATTGAACGCGCGGCCAATGAGATGCACGGAGACGACTCATGAGTGTGAGTCGTCGTGAGTTCATTCAGTCATCCGGTGCCGTTGTTGTGTATTTTTCTCTGACTGGTTGCGATACGGCGGACGGTCCAGTCGCTACTGAGATATACGACAACAGAATCAGACTTTATCCCGACGGCACAGTTGAATTGTTGATGGGGAAGGTGGAACTCGGTCAGGGAATCGGCACGGCATTGGCACAAATTGCCGCTGATGAACTTGGTGTTGAGTTTGAGAAAGTCAGGCTGGTCACAGTTGATACTGACTTTTCTCCTGATGAGTCTTATACGTTTAGTAGTATTTCGATTCAGCAAAGCGGCCCAAAGGTACGCGAGGCCGCAGCGAAAGCGCGCAAGTACCTTGACCAGCAATTTGGCGCAAATCCGCCCGACGCCGAACCTGTTGTCGGACTGTCCGTTCAACGTATTGATATCCCGGGGAAGGTGTTTGGCGACGCTAGTTTCATTCAGGACCATCGCATGGACGGTATGGTGCATGCCCGCGTTGTTCGGCCTCCTGCAGAAAGAGCCAGTATCGAGAATATGGACGGCGAGGTTGTGGAGAAAATGCCGGGCGTGCTTAGGGTCGTTCGTGACGGAAATTTTGTAGGTGTTATTGCGGAACGAGAAGGTCAGGCGAGGAAGGCGGCAGCGGCTTTAAAGGCGCTGATTCAATGGTCAATACCGGCGGATCTGCCGGAGACGAATAAAATTCATGACTGGCTGAAGCAAGCTGAATCGAGAAAAGAAGAGGTTGCGGCAGAGGGATCCACACGAATTCCAGCGTCCGGGGATTCGGTGCATCGAGCAACGTATCGACGTCCCTACCAGGCCCATGCGTCAATATCTCCGTCGGCAGCTGTCGCTTTGTTCGTCGACTCAAAGCTCACGGTCTGGAGTCACGCACAGGGTATGTACCCTTTGCGCTCCGCAATTGCATTCACATTGGGGCTACCACCCGAGAACGTTCGCTGCGTGCACTTGGAGGCGTCCGGGTGTTTCGGCCATAATGGTGCGGATGACGCCGCTTGCGATGCCGCGGCACTTGCAGTGCACTTTCCGGGCAGGCCGGTTCGGCTGCAATGGGAGCGCAGTGATGAGTTTCTTTGGGAGCCGCTGGGCCCCGCAATGCAGATCGAAGCACAAGCGGTTCTCGATGAGAGTGGCCGGATATCGGATTGGCAGTACGATTTATGGAGTTGCCCACACGCAAGCAGGCCACGGAGCGACGAAAGCGCCGGGCACCTCATTTATGCGCAGCACAAGGCAAACCCGCTTCCTGATCCTCCGCCGTATTCGATTCCGCAGCCCAGCGGCGGCAGCGACAGAAATGCCGTGCCGATTTACACCATAGATAACGTTCTCGTCAACAAACACTTCGTCACAGACATTCCGATTCGTGGCTCATCGCTTCGCGGACTCGGCGCTTACGGCAACGTATTTGCTATTGAATCGTTTATGGACGAACTGGCAGAAAAAAGCGAGGCGGATTCGTTCGAGTTTAGGCGGCGCCATCTCACCGACGAAAGGGCTCTCGCCGTGTTACAGCGACTTGAGAAATCGGTGCGGTGGGAGGAACGACCGCGCGCAGGAACGGGTATCGGCTGGGGACTCGCATTCGCGCGCTTTAAAAATCTGTCGAGTTACCTCGGCGTCGTGATGCAGTTAAAGGTGGACGCGGAGACGAATGCTATCGAGCTGATCAAAGCGACGGCCGTGTGCGATGCGGGACTTATCGTAAATCCGGACGGCGTCAAAGCGCAAATCGAAGGCGGCATTATCCAGTCGGCTAGTTGGACGCTGAAAGAGCAAGTGCAGTTTTCGAACAAGTCGCGAGAGTCCAGGGACTGGAACGATTATCCGATACTTCGTTTTGATGAAGTGCCAGATGTCGACGTTATCTTGATTGACAGACCTGATCAAAAATCCCTGGGCGTCGGCGAGACGGCGCAGGGGCCAACGGCAGCAGCTATAGCGAATGCTGTTTTTCATGCCACTGGAAAGAGACTGCGAGCATTGCCTTTGACTCCGGACCAATTATCCTGATATCCGATTTGCATCGTTACGTGTTCGACGGATAATCCACGATGCACCATTCTTACTCTTTCGAAAATAGAGGCCGCCTCCGGTATCGCGAACGACGCCTTTGGGCTGGCGTCGCCAATGCGGACGGCTAGTTCTTTGCTGGCGAACCCACCGAAGACGACACAGTGGATAGCGCCAATCCGGGCGCAGGCGAGCATTGCGACCAGGGCTTCCGGCACCATCGGCATGTAGATGATGACGCGATCGCCTGTCGACACGCACATGAATATCCACTGCGTTGTAGCAGGCGTTCGTTATGCCGTCGGGATACCAGCGAAAAAACGGTGCGTTACTGTCGTCCAACATCTGCCGGGGCGCCTGATACCAGAAAATGTCATCCGCGGCTTGCTGCCATGACTGGGTATTTTTGGTTGCCACAATTTACTCGCCATTCCTTATCTTAGCCGCCGCAACTTCTGCGATCATCATTGTTGGCGCGTTCGTATTGCCCGCCACGACCTCTGGCATGACGGAGGCATCCGCGATCAGGACGTTTTC
>SMVB01293663.1_pt1 | contig 13314 bp, 9 predicted proteins | sample 2456461 | NCBI WGS metagenome assembly SMVB01 (sample SAMN11095934, study PRJNA526329) | marine sediment metagenome | biome: Marine sediment; feature: Surficial sediment; material: Deep marine sediment; isolation source: Hadal surficial sediment | place: Pacific Ocean | collected 2014-05 | depth 0-1...
AAGGCGCGTTACCACAAGGTCGTGATCATGACGGACGCCGATGTCGACGGCAGCCATATCCGCACCTTGCTCCTGACCTTCTTCTACCGACAGATGCGACCATTAATTGATGCCGGCTATCTCTACATCGCCCAGCCGCCGCTGTTCCGCGCACAACGGGGCAAGAAGGTCGTGTACCTGAAGGACGAACCTTCGCTCGAAGAATATCTGCTCGAGCACGCGCTTTCAAACGCGGTCGTGACCAGCGGAGCGGACGCCAGCGCAGTCGAAGGAGACGCACTGGCTGAACTGTTTGAAAAGGCGAGTTTGTTTCGCAAGGCACTCGATCGCTTTGTGGTGCGGATGTTCGATGAGCGGGTCATCAACGCCCTGGTGCGGAGCAATATCTCCGAGGCAGACGATCTGGGAAATCCCGAAGTACTGCTCGAGCAAGTGGGGCCGAAGATCCAGGAACACTTTGCGCTCATCGATCCCGCTGCCGACGCCATTCGGTTTGCGACAGAAGGCAGCAACGGCGAGGGCGGCGCCACGCTGATCGCCACGACCCGGCGCGCGGGCATCGAACACCGGCTCACGATCGACCGCAGCTTCATGGACTCGGGCGACATCCAGCGCCTGAGTCGGCTGCACCGAGAAATCGCCGAAATCGCGCCCGCGCCCTACAACCTGCGACTGGACGATGCGGCGACGGAGTTCCACGGCGCCGACGATCTGCTGGCCAACGTACTCGAATTGGGCCAGAAGGGAGTTTCAATCCAGCGCTACAAGGGCCTGGGCGAGATGAACCCCGACCAACTCGCAGACACCACCATGAACCCCAAATATCGCGTCTTGTGTCAGGTCCGAGTCGACGATTCGGTCGAGGCTGACGATGTGTTCACCACGCTGATGGGCGACGTCGTCGAACCCAGGCGCAAGTTCATCGAGGACAACGCCCTTAACGTCGAAAATCTCGACGTCTAGCCGGGCGCACAGCGGCGTTGGTTCCCCGCGTATTCAGAGGTTCAATTGAGCGACAATCCACAAGACTTCGAAGGAACGGTGGACGGCGGCGACCCACCCGCCGGGGGCAACCTCACCCCCGTCAACATCGAAGACGAGGTCCGAACCTCTTTTCTCGCCTACTCGATGTCGGTCATCATCACCCGGGCGTTGCCCGACGTGCGCGACGGACTCAAGCCCGTCCACCGTCGCATCCTCTACGCGATGAACCAGGAGGGACTGCTCCCGAACCGCCGCTACTCGAAGTCGGCCGGTGTCGTGGGCGAAGTGCTGAAGCACTACCACCCCCACGGCGACAGTGCGGTATACGATTCGATGGTCCGCATGGCCCAGGATTTTTCGCTCCGCTATCCGCTGATCGACGGCCAGGGGAACTTCGGCTCGATCGACGGCGACCCCGCGGCGGCCTACCGCTACACCGAAGCGCGCCTCGCCTATATCGCGCGGGAAATGCTGCGCGACATCGATCGCGAGACGGTCGACTTTCAGCCCAACTTCGACGGCCAGATGCTCGAACCCGTGGTGCTGCCCGCGCGTTTTCCCAACTTGCTCGCCAACGGCTCTTCGGGGATCGCGGTGGGGATGGCGACCAACGTTCCCCCGCACAACCTGCGCGAACTGACCTCGGCGATCGTCTACCTGGCCCGCAACCCCGACTGCACTCTCGACGACATTCTCGAGCGAATCCCGGGCCCGGACTTCCCCACCGGCGCACTCCTGTGTGGAACCGAAGGCGTGCGGAGCTACTACCAGACCGGCCGGGGGCACTTGACTCTGCGGGCGCGGGCGGAATTCGAAGAGACCAAGCGCGGCGAACGCATCGTCGTCACCGAGATTCCCTACCAGGTCAACAAGAGTGCGTTGCTCGAGCGCATGGCGGAACTGGTGCGCAACGGCCGCATCGAGGGCATCGTGGACCTGCGCGACGAATCCAGCCGGGAGGGCATGCGGATCGTGGTCGAGTTGCGGCGCGACGCCAACCGCGACGTGATCCTCAACCAACTGTTCAAGATGACCGCGCTCCAGACCACCTTCGGCGTAAACCTGTTGGCGCTCGTGAACGGCCGACCCGAGACCTTGCCGATCCAGACGTGCATGAACCATTTCTTGAGCTTCCGCAAAGAAGTGGTGATCCGTCGCACGATCTACGACCTCGCCCAGGCCGAAGCCCGGGCGCACGTGCTCGAAGGCTTCGAGATCGCGCTGGACAACCTCGACGAAATCATCGCGCTGATCCGAGCCAGCGACAACGCCAACGACGCCCGCAGTCAATTGATGGTGCGCTTCACCCTGACCGAGCGCCAGGCCCAGGCGATCCTCGAGATGCGCCTGCGCGCGTTGACCGCCCTCGAGCGCGAAAAGATCTTGAACGAGCTGCGGGAACTGCGGGAGAAGATCGGCGAACTCAAGACCTTGCTCGCGAGCGACGAGCTCGTGCTCGACGTGGTGATCAAAGAGATCGAAGAGGTGGGGGAGCAGTTTGGCGACGACCGCCGCACCGAGATCACGGTTGCGGTGGACGGCATTTCGAACGAGGACTTGATCGTCGAAGAAGACATGGTCGTGACCTTGTCCCACCTCGGTTACATCAAGCGCAACCCCATCACCCAGTACCGCGCCCAGCGGCGCGGGGGCAAGGGCTCGCGGGGCATGGTGACTCGGGACGAAGACTTCGTGCGGCATTTGTTCATCGCCTCGACTCACGCCTATGTGCTGTTCTTTACCAACAAAGGACGCGTGCACTGGATCAAGGTTCACGGCTTGCCGCAGTTGGGCCGGGCGGCCAAGGGCAAGGCGATCGTCAACGTGCTCAACCTGCAACCGGAAGAGGTCGTGCAGACCATGTTGCCCGTGCGGAGCTTTGACGATGCGGAGAACAACTTCATCCTGCTCAGCACCCGCAACGGTCTGATCAAGAAGACCGCGCTGAGTTCGTTCGCCAACCCCCGGCGCGCGGGCATCATCGCGATCAACCTCACCGACGGCGACGAGTTGATTGCGGTCGGGCGCACGACCGGACAAAACGATGTCATCCTGGCAACCCAGGGCGGCAAGTCGATCCGCTTCTCTGAAGCAGAAGTCCGACCCATGGGGCGCAGCGCCGCGGGAGTCAGGGGCATATCGCTCAACGGAGAAGACAAAGTCGTGGGCATGGAAATCCTTTCCCCCGACGCGACGATCTTTACCGTGACGAGAAACGGCTACGGGAAGCGCACGCCCCTGGACGACTACCGAGTACAGAAGCGCGGCGGCCAGGGGATCATTGCAATCCGCACGAACGAACGAAACGGCCAGGTCGTGGGAATCCAGCAGGTGGTGGAAGCCGACGAGCTCATGCTCATCACCAGCGGCGGCAAAGTGCTGCGTTGCCCAGTCTCCACGATCTCGACCATGGGGCGCGCAACCCAGGGGGTTCGCGTGATGAACCTCGATCCCGGTGAGAGCGTGGTATCGGTGGAGCGACTGGCCGAAAGCAGCATCGACCCCGCAAACGACGAGTCATGAACGAGTCATGAGCAAGTCATGAAAGACGAACGCTCGCGCGCACAACTCGCACGTGCCATCAAGAGCATCCCGGGCGGCGTCAACTCTCCCGTTCGCGCGTATGGGTCCGTGGGGGGCGTGCCGCGCTTCATCGATCACGGCAAGGGCTGTCGCGTGACCGACGTCGATGGGAACGAGTACATCGACTACGTGGGTTCGTGGGGTCCGCTGATCCTGGGCCACGCAAACCCAGGCGTGCTGCGAGTGCTGCGCGACACGTTGCGGCGCGGCACTAGTTTCGGCGCTCCAACGGAAATCGAAACCGAACTCGCCGAAGAGATCTGCAAGCTCGTCCCGAGCATCGAAAAGGTTCGCATGGTGAGCAGCGGAACCGAGGCGACCATGAGCGCCATTCGACTCGCCCGGGGCGTGACGGGCCGGGACCGGATCTTGAAGTTCGACGGTTGCTATCACGGCCATTCTGATGGCCTGTTGGTGGGCGCGGGTAGCGGCGTCGCGACCCTCAGCATCCCCGGGTCCCCGGGCGTGCCCAAGGCCATGACGGAACTCACCATCCAGGCCCCGTTCAACGATCTCGACGCCGTAGCCGACGCGTTCACGCGTTGGGGAAACGATCTCGCGTGTGTGATCGTCGAGCCGATCGCCGGCAACATGGGCTTCGTCGCACCCCAGCCCGGTTTTCTCGCAGGCCTGCGCACGCTCTGCACAGACAACGGCGCCCTGCTGATCTTCGACGAAGTGATGACGGGCTTTCGGGTTCACCTCGGATGCGCCCAAACCCTCTACGGGGTAACACCCGACCTCACCTGCCTGGGCAAGATCGTGGGAGGAGGGCTGCCCGCCGCAGCCTATGGCGGGCGCAGAGACTTGATGGAACGCATCGCGCCCGAGGGCGACATCTACCAGGCGGGCACGCTATCGGGCAACCCGCTCGCGATGGCGGCGGGCCTCGAAACCCTGCGGCAGCTGCAGCACAAGGGTGTGTACGCACGCCTCACCGCTCGCGCGCAACAATTCACCAAGGGTCTCGCGAAGCTCGCGCGAGACGAGGGCATCGAACTCTGCGTCGACTCGGCCGGGGGCATGCTGGGCTTTTTCTTTCATCCGGGCCCGGTGCTGAACTTCGCGGACGCAAAGAAGGCGAGCCCAGAGCGCTTTGTGCGTTTTTTTACAAGCATGCTGGAAGGGGGAATCTACCTCGCCCCCTCGTCCTTCGAGGCGGCCTTTGTCTCTCTGGCCCACCGCAAGGCGGACATCGACCAGACCCTCGAGGTCGCCGGCGCGGCGCTGCACGCAACAGCTCGTTCGTGAGCGGAAAGCTCTAAAGAGAGAGCCTCGGGTCCTATCGAACAGGACCGTGTATGGCTCTTGCTTCCCAGCGCGGCGGGTTCTCGGCTCTATCGGGATTCTCGCTGCTGGCACTCGCGATCTTGCTCGCGGGATTCGCGAACCCGATATCTGCCAGGAGCGTGCGACATTCTGACTGTCCGGTGTCAACACAGGCGACATCAGGAACCCCTGGTCTTCGACCTGGTGATCTCCACGGACCAGCACCCTGACCACGGCGATGGGCAGTCAATACACTCACAAGTAACGGCCGTCCCGAGTCCCGCGCGACGGCTCGGCGGACAGGCGGTTTTCCCCCGCAACCAATGGTTGCCATTGCGTTTCTCGACCCCGAACGCCGTTGAGGGGCCTATGGAGGTCGGCTAGTATGCCGCCCGCCCGAGGGGCCCGGCCGACCTTCAGGTCGGTAAAAGTCCCGCAAGGCACTGAATTCAGAAAAGAACTTGGCGAGCCGCGCCAACTCGCTGGTCGCATTGCGCGCGAACGCTCGAGGGAACGAGAGCGCAAGCGCTCTTGGGGTTTGCAAAACGAAACTAGGTCTCGTCAAGCGGTATGGCCTTGGCCAAAAGCGAGGCACCGGCGAGCAGCCAGGCCTGAGCGAAGAGCAGACGGCCAGCTATCAAGGCGCGTTCGAAGCCGCCCTGGCCGTGCCGATCGCGGCGGGCATCGGTTACTGGTGCGATGGGCGTTTCGATTCCGCCCCAATCGGCGTGTTGATCGGTGTCGGGATCGGCTTCTTCGCCATGATGTTGCGAATCGTTCGAATGAGACCAAAAGAAACGGCGGGACCAACAGATCCATCAGAGCCAGCAGAACAATCAGAACCAACGACGGAAAGTTCCAGTACCGCCGATAGACCAGAGAGTGACCGAGAAGAAAGCGATCGATGAGATGAAGCTCTATCCCGCCGAAAAACTAAACGTGGGGATCGGTGCAGGTGCAGTCGCGGCCTCGTTCGCGATCGCCTCTCCACACTTTGCCGGTAGCCTCGCGTTTGGGGCCGCGCTCCAAGCCGTAAATTTCCGCTTTCTACACCGCACCGCCGAGGCTTTGTTTACCGGAGTCGTGAACGGCGGCGGACCCTGGGTCGTGGTCCTGGTATTGCGACTCGGCCTGGTGTTTGGCGGAATCATCGCCGCCATGCTGAACGGAGCAGATCCCGTGGGTCTGGTGATCGGGCTTTCTCTCGCGATGCCCGCAACCGTAGTTGCGGCAGTCATTCACCGGCCCGAACTCGTGCCCGAGGAACCCGCCCCCGCACTCGATCCCACGGATCCGAGCTGGGACGAGTACAGCGTCTGGTATCCCGGACGCGGGCTTCCCCCGCGCGACCAGGAGACCGAATGACGAGCATCTATGCACCCCTTGAATCGGTGGTCAGCGTCGTCTTCCAACAGGTGGCGCTCGCGGTAATTCTGCTCGGTGGCGCGGCGCTGTCGGTCAAGCGAAAGCTGGCCGGCAAAGACGGAGGCGTGCTGCCCGACGAGGGCGTGACGCTCCGCAACATGATCGAAGTGATCGTGATTCAGCTCGCCGAACTCAGCCGGGACATCATGGGAGAGGATTGGCGCAAGCACTTCCCGCTGATCGGCACGATCTTCTTCTTTGTCCTGATCTCGAACCTGATGGGCCTGGTGCCGGGCGTCGGGGGCGCGACGGCGAACGTCAACACCACCGCGGCCTGGGGGATCATCTCGTTTACGTACTACAACTACGTGGGGATCCGCATCCACGGCTTCAAGTACATCTACCAGTTCATGGGCCCGGCACTGATGAACGTGAAGCTCGGCAAAACGACCTATCACGTGCGTCCCCTGACCCCGTTCTTTCTGCCGCTGGAAATCGTGCTCCACCTGGCGCGGATCTTGACTTTGGCGGTGCGGCTGTTGGCCAACATGTACGCGGACCACAAGGTTGTTGCGGTTTGGATCTCGCTCGTGCCTTTTGCGATCCCGGCTGTCTTCATGGGCCTGGGTCTCATGGTGTGTTTCCTGCAGGCGGTCGTCTTTGCTCTTTTGACCATGATTTACATCGGTTCCGCTTCCCAGGAGCCCCACTAACGGAAGGCTTCAGTTCGCTTCATTTGGCCGCATGGCCTTTACAAGAACGATTTAGAACTCACGTTTCATCTTAAGGAGATCATCATGACGAAGTTTGGCAAGTTGCTGGTTTGGACCTTGGTAGCCATAGTGCTTCCCGGCATCGCGATGGCTCAGGGCGCCGACGCGGAGCAAGGCGTTAGCCTGGGCGCGGGCATCGGTGCCGGTCTCGCCGTGGGACTCGCGGGACTCGGTTGCGGAATTGGCCAGGGACTGACGGCCGGCAACACCACCGCGGGCATCGCGCGCAATCCGGGCGCTGCCGGGGCGATGTTTACCAACTTCATCCTCGGCATGGTGCTGATCGAGTCCATCGCGATTTACGGTCTCGTGGTCGCGTTCATACTGATGGGCTGATCGCGCGATCTGCCCTTGATCTCGGGTACCCGGGCTCGGAAACGAGCTCGGGTTTTCGCGTTTCTGGATCTCGGATGACGTGAGTCCCGAGATTGAGGAGCCGGGCGGAAGCAAGCGCAGAGACTCACCCCGTTATTATCTCCACACATACGATTTGCCTCCCCCCGGCCCTCACACCCAATAAGCCCCCGGTCCCGTTAAAGGGGTTGCTTGGGTGACGCCCGTAGGCGATGTCCCTTGCTAGAGCAATTCGCGTGCCAGCCCAGCTTTGGCTGATCCCGGGAACGGGCGCAAAAATGCGCTTCAAAATCAAGGGTCGCTAAGCTTCGGAGCGTCACGCTGCGGAAGGCCGTGAAGCGCAGGACGGAGGGTTCGTGGAGCGCGGATTACTAATCGTCTTCGAGGGTCTCGACGGTTGCGGGAAGAGCACCCAGCTCGATCTGTTGTACGGAGTCCTGTGCGAAAGATTCCTCGAGCATGAGCGGGCGGTGATTCGCACCAAGGAACCCACCGACGGTCCTGTGGGGAGGCGCATTCGCGAAATGGCGCGCGGAAGTGTTCGCGTCACCCCGGAACAAGAGCTCCAATGGTTCATCGAGGATCGGCGCGAGCACACTCGCGAAGTACTCGAACCCGGGTTGGCCCGGGGCGCGATCGTGTTGTCCGATCGCAACTGGTTGTCGAACGTTGCCTACCAGGGTGCGCGGGGACTCGAGGTCGCCGAAATTTTGCGCGCCAACCGGAGTGAGTTTCCCGATCCCGACCTGGTCTTGATCTTCGACATCGCAGCCGCGGTGGGGCTCGCGCGGGTCAGGGCGCGGGGTGGGGTCGCGGAGCCCGCCTTCGAAGAACTCGAGTTCCTCACCAGAGTGGAAAAAATCTACGGGTCGATCGATCTACCCTTTGTCAAGAGAATCGATGCAAGTCCCTCGGTGACGGAAATTCATCAGGCAGTTCTCGAGGTCGTGGCCGAGGTTGTGGTCGACAAGTTTGGCGGGCCCGGGTTCACGAGCGCGCGATGAGCGAGGGCGCAACCGCACGTCCTCGAGCTCGCGACCCCCGGCTCGTGGCGATCTCGCTCGTCATCATTCTTCTGCTCTCTGGACTCAACAGTGTCTGGTCTTCGTTCCAGATCGGAGCTGCGCTCGCCAAGCTCGCCATCGGCCTGGCGCATCTCGCCGCCCTCGGTTGGGGGACCGCCCGACTGCTGGAACTCAAGAGTCCCCGCCACCTCGCGGTCGCGAGTCACCTGTTGCTCGGACAAGTGGTGGCGCTGGGATACGTGTACCTGCGCTCCGCAATTTCGAGCTGGATTCCTGGTTTGGGTATTTCGGTTCCCGAGATCATGCTGGTCGAGGGTGCTCTGCTCTGGTTCGCGTGGAGGCGAAGTCCCGAGCCCAAGGCGCTGCGATGGCGGCCCTCGCGCGAGCACCTGCCGGGTTTCTGCGTATTGGTGTTTTGGCTGAGCTGGCTTTTGGTGATCGCTTTTCAGAAGCTCGACCTGTACAACACCCCGTCTTCGGATCCGGACATCCACGCGTTCTATACAAAGCTCCTGATCGAGCGCGGACATCTCTTCTACGACCTGATGCCAGCGTCCGACGCCTCGATGGTGTACCCCAGCGGTTTCTCATGCCTGAGTTTCGTCCTGGGCCTGTTTACCGGCCTGCATCCCGTTCAACTCGTGAACATCGGCCCCTATCTTCAGTTCACGCTCTTCTGCGGAGCGGGCTTCGCGGTGATGAGCCAATCCGTTCGTCGCCCCGGGGTCGTCGTACTGGGATTGGTTCACTTTGGTCTCGCGTACCTGTGTTTCAACGCCGTGTTTGCGCCGGCCCGTGAAATGCTCGAAGGCACCCCGAGGCTGGCCCACGGCGCGATCCTGTTCTTCCCGCTGTTTTTCGTCATTCAACAGCGCGAGGCGCTGCGCCGGCGGCCGTCGCTATTGGCCTTGCCGCTGTGCGGGGTCGTGACCGGAATGTGCATCAACCCCGCCCACGCACCCGCGGCATTGCTGTTTGGGGCCGCGGCCCTCGTTGTTCTGTTTGCCGAGCGAGAAACCCGCTCGGCCATCATGGGCCGCGGGGCCGCGGGACTGGCGCGTAGTGTCGCGTTGCTCGCGGCAATCTTCGTTGTCTTTCTTTCGACCGACCCCTTTTACCGCAGCTTGTTTCTCCAACAGTCCGCTCCCGCGGGCATGGTCGAGCCGGCGCAGGATCTAACGGGGGACGCGCTCTCACTCGACCTCGAACCCGCGCAACTCGCAGTCTCGATCCGACAAGCCGTGCCCCGGGTGCCCGCGAGCTTGCTCGCAAATCCGGGAGGCGCGGGAGCCACCCATGGGGTTCAGATCCTGTTGCTCGCGGGTCTACTGTCTTGTTTCGCGGTAGCGCGCTTCGCCAAGGGGTCTCGTGGTCGCGGGTTTGCCGAGGTTGCGGGCGGTAGCTTGACGCTCGCGGGGGCGGGGTTCGCCTGTCTCGTGATCCACGCCCTGTGGCTCGAGGTCGTCCGGGTTCTGGTAAAGCCCGAGGTGCTCCAGGGCTCGCTGTTGCTGCGCTACACCGAAGCACTTCAGTATCAGATTAGTGTGCTGTTCTTTGCGCTCGGCTTTACCGCCTTCCTCGCCTGCTTCTTTGTCGCGCTGGCCGACGTGAGTTGGTCCCAGGACGGGAGTTTTGCGAAGCGCTTTGGCGTGAGGCTACTCGCGATCGTGGCCGGGGTGTCGTGCCTGGTGCTCGTGCCGGCGGCCGAGGAGCAGGCCAAGGCCTTCTATCCGCTGCTGCGCGAGAGTCTACTCGGTAGTGTGTATCGATCGGATGTCGAGTTCGCAGCGCGACTCGAAGCAACGATCGGCGCCGAGGAAAGAGTCCTGCTTCCCGGACGCCTCGCAGAGTCCCGCAATGAACACTGGATCTTTACCACCGACGCGGGGCGTGCGGTGCCGCTGTTCAGCGACGTTCGAACCAGCTTCTTCCTCGGACTCGACGGCGGGTCCTTCACCGCGGGCGCCTATCAAGCACATGTGCAACCACCCAACTTCGACCCGGTCTGGCTGCGCAGCCAAAACGTTCTATGGCTCGTCGAGAGCGGAAACTTCCCGGCTCGAATCCTTGCGAACCACTACGAACGGGTGATGGGCAACGACCATGCGGTCTTGTGGCGGCTGCGTCCCGCCGGACCCTGAGCCCGAGTCGTTACTTCTTGCGTCGCTTGGGTGCCCAATCTCGGGTCATGCGGAATACCTGGTAGCGATCCTGCGCCGCACTGCCGAAGCTATAGGGCAAGGACCCCCACACCGAAGCGTAGAACCCCGCGGAGCGTTGGCGCGACATCAGGGTGATGAACTTTGAAGACTCGAAGCGATGAATCCCGATCGGTTTCGAACGTCCCGGTGGCAGCTTGAAGACGTTTGAATTGTCGAACGCGACCACGACTCGGTCGCCGGGAACCAGCACGGTCTCGGACAGGGCCAGACGCGTAAAACCCGCCAACTCCATGTAGCGCTGAAAGCCCCAGCTGCCCTGGAAGTAGAGCCTGGACTTGCCCTCAGCAGGGCCTTCGGCGAACTCGCGCGCTGCGACTCGCCCCGAGTCGGCCCAATCGGCGTCGGCTCTCGCCACCGCGATCGCGATCGCGAGGCTGGGGAGCAGGATCGCGACCAGCCACTGCGGACGAAGGGGGCCGACCTCTACATCTATCTCGACCCCGGCTTCGACCGCCGCGAGTCTTCGCACCAGCAAGATTCCCACGACGGGGGTCGCGGCCAGAATCGAGCGACCGTTGGTTGTCCAATTTGTGAAGGTCGCGAAAAAGAACACGCCGAAGAGCCAGAGAATCAGCAGCAGCGCTTCGGGATCTCGCCTGCGAGCGAAGTCGGCAACCGCGAGCGCAATCAGGTGCAGACCGACAAACGCGAACAGCACCTGTTGGACCTGCACCGCAATCCCCAGCCCTCCGTCTTCGAAGGGGTTGAAGGCGTAGACGAAGAGCGCTGCGATCAGGGAAAAGCAGAGCAGCATCGCGGCAAGCGTGCGCCGGGGCCACAACCATGGCGCGAACAACGCGCTGCCAAGGGTGCAGCCTCCGAGGAAGAAGAAGCCGGTGGCCAAGCGCTGCAACGGAGTGACGCGAAAGCGCACGTTGGGATTGATCGCATAACCCGCCACGTCGAACAGAGGATCAAAGCCGTAGAGCGCGCGGGTGTAGAGATCGAAGACCACGACAATCCCCAGCGCCAACGCGATGCTGATCAACCAGGGTCCGGGCCCTCGCTTGCGTGCCGCGCCATAGACGAGGGCCAGGGGGATCAAGGCCAGGCCAAAGTACTTGGCCAGGGCACACAATCCCATCAAGCAACCCGCGATGATGAAGTCGCGTCGTCGGTCGTGGTCGATCCCGCGGATGAAGAACACCAGCGCCCAACACCAGAGAGCCAACATCGGCACATCCGACATGAGCGACGTCGCGGAGACGAGAAACACCGGGGCGGTGAGGGCGATCATCGCAGCCAGGAAGGGTTTGTCGCAGAAGCGCTCGGCCAGGCGATAGATGCCCAGGGACAAGCCCAGGGTGGGGAGCAACATGCCGAGATGCAACGCGAGTTCCGACCAACCCGCGATCCAGGCCACCAGTGCGAGGTAGTAGCTCACCAGTGGCGGATTCTTGTTGACCTCGTACATGGGCTGGCTGAAGCCGTACCAGTTGACGTCGAAGCCGAAGAAATCTGCCGGCGCTGTGCTGATCTGCTCGGCGGTCCAGAGAAACATCGGATCGTCGATATGAAACGCCTTCCCGACAAAGGGGAGCAGCAAGCCGAGTGTCACGAGACACAGCCAGAGTTGCTGTTGGGAGCGTAGGTTCGGCATACCGGCGAGCAGCTTAGCAGTCCGTTCCAGAAACTTATGCGTCGTGGGAGGTGGGGTCGAGGGGTGGGTCGGCCGGGGCGACGAGCAGCGAGCGATACAGGGCCATCAACGCGTACCCGGTTGCGACCACCGCGGGTGCGAGTACCTGAAATGAACTGTGGGAGTTGGGCACGTTGAAGCCGTCGATCGGCCACTCGTCGGCGTAGAACCCCGCGGCCCAGCCGATCGCGTTGAAGCCGGTGTGGAGCAGAATCGCGGCGAGCAGCGAGCCCGTTGCAATGCGCACGCAACAGAGCATCAACCCCATCGCGAACGAGACCAGTAAAAACGAAAGCAAGGTGCTGGCGGGCAACCCGGGAACCAACCTGCAGAGTGCGAAGAGTACGGCGGTCAAGATCACGCCCCGGATGCGGCCGAGCTTTCCCATCAGGCCTTGCTGAATGACTCCGCGAAACAGCCACTCTTCCATCACCGGTGCGAGTCCGACGATCACGATCAAGCGTTGGATTTCACCGTAGAAGCCTCGGGACATCTGCGAAACTTCTTCGGACTCGATCTCGGGGCCGGGCTGGGCGACCGTCAGATCGCGAAGGATGTTGTCGAACTCGCTCATCAAGAACAGCGACGGCAACAAGAGCAGCAGCACCCAGAGGTACTGCGGGTCGAACCCCCGCAGGCCCAGTCGCTCGGCGTGGGGTTGGGGGATGCGTTGGGTGGCGAGGATCGCGACCAGGCCGAACCCCACGACCTGCCCGACCCCGATCGCACCGAAGTCGGGCTTGTTGGTAAACAGGTCGGCGACGATCGCGGTCGCGAACACCGCGCCAAAGGTCAGGCCCACGGCCGCCATCGGACCGGGATAGTGTTCCCGTTGTTCGGTCGTTCGACCGGCAGGTTCGAATCTGCGACCGGGTTCACTCATCGGGTTACAGAACTCCCCTCAGTGCCATGCCGGTGTGACTGCGGGCGCAACTCGCCACGACTTCCGGGGTCCCCTCGACCACGATCTCTCCTCCTTCCGCACCGCCTTCGGGCCCGAGGTCGATCACGTGGTCGGCCGTCTTGATTACGTCGAGGTGATGCTCGATCACCACCACGGTATTGCCGAGATCCACCAGGCCTCCGAGCATCTCGAGCAG
>SMVB01346466.1_pt1 | contig 13306 bp, 10 predicted proteins | sample 2456461 | NCBI WGS metagenome assembly SMVB01 (sample SAMN11095934, study PRJNA526329) | marine sediment metagenome | biome: Marine sediment; feature: Surficial sediment; material: Deep marine sediment; isolation source: Hadal surficial sediment | place: Pacific Ocean | collected 2014-05 | depth...
TCGGTGGTGACCACCGGCTTGCCGGCAAAGAAGGCCTCGAGCGTCGTGAAGCCGTAGTCCTCGTCGTGGGGCGTCAGGACGACGGCGAAACAACCCGCATACAGGTCGATGACCTCCTCGTCGCTGATGAAACCGAGGAACTCGACCCTTTCCGACAGGCCGTGCTCGGCGACCTGGCGCTGCAGCTCCTGGAGATGCGGACCTTTGCCGGCAACTTTGAGCTTGAATGAACCCCGGGTTTCGGCCATGGCGCGAATCGTCAGGTCGAGGCGCTTGATGCGATCGAGGCGCCCGACGAAGCAAAGATAATCACCGTACGGCCCCGGGTGCAGATCCTGATGCAACTTCGGTGGCGCGTACAACGCCCGCGCCTCCATGCCACTGTAGCGCTCCAGCCGCCCGGCAGTATTTCGGCTGTTGGCAAAAAGGGCGCGGTTTTCGGCCAGGCCCTGCAGGTCGAGCTCGACGAGCGCTTGCCGCAAGCCGCGATCGCCGTCCCCCGCCGACAGCCGGCCGAACGGCGTGGCGTGCAGGTCGTAGACCTCGCGCTGCTGGTGGAAGATCCACGCGACCTTGTTGGGATGCTTCACCAAATACGAAGGGAACTTGGTGGCGATGACCAGGTCGATGCCGGCGATCTCGGTGGCCAAGTCAATCATGCGCCAGGCCAGGCACTGCTCGAGCGTGCCGAGGTCGCTCGTCCAGATGTACGGCAGGGTGACGAGCTCGACGTCGTGTCCCGCCTCCTCGAGCGCGTCGACGAGAAGATCCGTGTGCAGCTCGGCGCCACCCCGCAGATAGGGCACCTGCGGCGCGGTCACGCAAATGCGACCTCTTTTCATTCTTCGTCTCCGAGCGGCGGGCGGCTCGCTTGCAGCGTGTACTCCTGGGGAGCGCAGCAGATGCGGTCGAGCCGGACCAATGCTTCCCGGAGCGCCGCCAGATCCTCGCCGAGCTCGCCTCGCGGCGACCCTTGGAAGAACGGCAGCCCGACCGGGCGCTCGTCGTCGGGCACCGGCGACTGGAAGTGCACCTCGACCGGATGCAGGCCGGCACGACGCGCCAAGAACGCCAGCAGCTCCGGGTGAACCGGGCGGATGTGGGTCGGGTCGATGACGTAGGCCCGGGCCATCGCGTACAGGCTCTCGGGGTTGATGGTTTCGACCACCAGGCGCCCGCCCACCACCAGCTTGCGGGCAACGAGCTCGACGAACCGCTGCCAGTCGGCCGGCCGGAGGTGTTCGATGACCTGCGCCATGAAGACGCCGCCGAGCGACCCGTCCTCCTGCTCACCGAGCCAGTCGAACAGGTCGGCAACAACTACGTCGTGTCCGCGCCGCCGGCACTCGTCGACATCGGCGGCGTTGATCTCAACACCGATCGCGTCGATATCGGCCGCCGCCAGTAGGTCGAGGAACTCACCGCGCCCGCATCCCAGATCGGCGACCGTACCCCCGACACCCTCGAAACGAACGACGTGCTCCCGCATGCGCTCGGTGATCGTCTGCGGGTCTCCCCGGAATCGATCCTGGAACGATCGATAGTCCTCATCCCCCATCCATTCGCCGAGCTCGCTCCAGGCGGTCGGCTCGATCGATGCCGGTGCGGCGGGCGCGGCCGCCGCGGTGTTCGCCGCGGCACCCTCGGCCACCCCGGGAACCGATGCGCTCTCGATCGCTTTGCGAAGCAACGACCGCATCGCCATGACCTCACCGATCTGGCCTTCGACGCGAAGAACCGATTCCCCGAGGCTCTTCTCGCGGCTCCGTGACTCGGTGAGAGCGGCGTTGAAAATCTCGGCGTTGGCTTCGAGCGCCCCATCCTTCTCGGCAAAACGCGCATCGACAGCTTGCGCCCGCTCGACCACCATCTCCTCGAGCTTCTGCAACCGTTCGGCGGCGGTGTGGGCGATGAGAATCTCTTCTTCGAGGGCCGAGAACAAGGTCATGTGACGCTGGCGGAGCGCCGCGTCGTACGCCTCGAGGCTGCCGCGTACGCGGCCATCGATGCCGCCGGGATTCTCCGTCCACACTTCGAGAGCCTCTTCCAGTGCGCCGACGCGGGTCTCGAGGAGATGGCCGAGCTCGTTCATGTGGCGCACGACGTGAGCGTTGAATTGCTGTTGGCGCGCCAGGTAGCCACCGACGAATATCTTTACGAAGGGGCGACTGAGGCCGCGCAGCAGATCAATGAGCCAGCCGATGCCGGGCACCTTGGAGGGCTCGAACCCGAGGATATCGGCGCTTTGATTGGCCGCTTCAAGGTCCGCCGTGCTGGTGAGGTCGGGATCGCCCGTCAGGATGATGCTCACGGCGGCGTCCAGATGGATCGGGACCTCGTCGCGCACCGAGTCGTCGAACACCGCGGGCTCCCGCATGGCGAGCTCGTCGCGCACCAGGGCACGGATCTTCTCGAGGCGTCTTGCGACGTCGTCTCGGTCCACGGCGCCCTCCTGGTTGTCGGCGGGCGGGCCCCTCAGCCCGCCGCTGCTCCCGATCCCCGCTCGGCCGCCGGCCGGCCGACGCAATCGTACGTGAAACCGAGATCGCGCATTTTCTGCGGATCGTAGATGTTGCGCAGATCGACGACGACCGGGGTACGCATGCTGTCTCGGACCTGTTCGAGATCGAGGTTGCGAAATTGGTTCCATTCGGTCGCCACCACCAGCACGTCGGCGCCCACCGCGACTTCGTAGGCATCCGAGCAATAGTCGATACCATCGAAGATACGGCGCGCGTTGTCCATGGCGGCCGGGTCGTAGGCGCGGATGCGCGCCCCGGCTTCCTGCAGCCTCTGGATGATGTCGATCGTCGGGCTGTCGCGCATGTCATCCGTGTTGGGCTTGAAGGCGAGGCCGAAGAACCCGATCTCCTTGCCGTCGACGCCGCCGGCGACGGCGATGATCTTGTCGACCATGAGCTGACGCTGCCTGCTGTTGACCGCCAGCACCGCCTTGCCGATCTTGAAGTCATAACCGACGCCGTCCGCTGTCGACACCAGCGCGCTGACGTCCTTGGGGAAGCAGGAGCCGCCGAAGCCGGGGCCGGGATGGAGGAACTTCGGCGAAATGCGACCATCGAGACCCATCGCCCGCACGACCTGATGAACGTCGGCGCCGACGCGCTCGCAGACGTTGGCAATCTCGTTGATAAAGGAGATCTTCGTCGCCAGAAAAGCGTTCGACGTGTACTTGATCATCTCGGCGGTCGGCACGTCGGTGATGATGAACGGGGTCTCGACGAGATAGAGGGGGCCGTAGAGCTCCTTCATGATGTCTACGGCGCGCTTCGACTCGGCGCCGACTACGATGCGGCCGGGACGCATGAAATCTTCGATCGCCGAACCCTCGCGCAGGAACTCTGGGTTGCTGACGACGTCGAACTCGACGCCCTCCCCGGCGGCGGCCTCGATGATCGCACGCACCCGCTCGCCGGTTCGCGGCGGCACCGTGCTTTTCGTGACGATGACCTTGTAGTCGGAGAGATTGCGGCCGATCTCCCGCGCTACCGCGTCGATGGCGTCCAGGTTCGGCGTGCCGTCACGGTTGGCAGGCGTCCCCACGGCGATCAGCACCACCAACGCGTCGCGTATCGCCGCCGCGATGTCGGTCGTGAAGCGGAGCCGCCCTTGCGCCACGTTGGTTTGCACCTTTTCGGACAAGCCGGGCTCGTAGAACGGGATGTTCCCCTCCTCGAGCAGTCGGATCTTCTCCGCGTCGATGTCGGCGCAGGTCACGTTGATGCCGAACTCGGCGAAACATGCGCCGGAAACCAGCCCGACGTAGCCGGTGCCGATGACGGCGATCTGCAAGTGCTTCATAGAACCGAAACAGGTCGTGCCGAGGCGCGCTGGTGCGCTTCCAGCAGGGACGGGCGGGCGTGTCTAGAGCGACGGCGGGCGGGTTTCGGGGGATGATACATCAAAGCCTGCTCGATTCTTGGCGGCCGTCGTCCGCCGCGTCAAGCGCCGCCGCGACCGCCTCGACGTAGGTTTCCCGCATACGTTGCGGCGAAATATGGTGCGCCGCCCACTCGCGCCCCACTCGCGCCGCGGCGGCACGTGCTTCCGGGTTGACGATCCACCGCGCCAGCGCCGCCCGCAGCGCCTTGTCCTCGGCTTCGTCCGGGCCCGGCGGGATCCGCGCCACCGCTGCCTCCGGATACTCGCGCCAGTGCACCACGTCGCTGATCAACGTCGGCACGCCGAGCTGCAGCAACTGGTGAAGCACACCGGACGAGGAGCGCGCCGGAGGATAGCGGAGGTTGATCGCCAGGTCGACGGCGCCCATGACGGCGACGAAGTCAGCGTCGCTCAAACCCTCATGCCAGTCGATACGGTCGCCGATTCCGAGCTCGGCAGCCAGCGTTTCGAGGCCCAACCGTTGGTCGACAGATCCGGCCACGACAAGACGCCACGGCCGACCCTCATCGATGTCGGCGAGGGCGTGGAAAGCCCGGTCGAGGCGACGCTCGGACCCGATGTTGCCGAAGGAGCCGATGACGACATCGTCCGGAGCTCCCAGCCGGTGCCGCCATGCCGCACGCAGATCATCCGTGACATCCACCGATCGCCAGTGCGCCAGCGGCACGACGCACGCCGAGGGAACCAGTCCGCGCAACCACGCGCAGGCCAGCTCTCCGTGCATCGCCGTCACCAGGCTGGCGTCGACGAGATCCTCGCACATCGGAAAGGCGGAGTAGATGGCGGGGCCGCCGAGACCGCCGGCGACGAGGTGGCCGACGGCGCGGCCGATGTCACCGCGACAGCTCTCGGCGATCTGCCGATATTCGAGCATCGCCCCCGCCGCCGTCGCCGCTTCGATGCGCGCCGGATGGACGACGCCGTCGTGGAGAACGAGCAAGCCGGGATGCTCGATGACGTAGTCGAGCATGTAGGTGCGCGCGGTGCTGTTGCCGACCTGGTAGACCGTCAGGTCGTACGGTTCATCGGCGTGCCGACGCCGGAACTCCGAGTGCGGAAAGCACGGCGCCGGTGCCGCCGCCCGCGCCAACCCCTGCGGCTCCGGCTCGATGCCCGCATCGGTGAACACGTCGATGTCCCAGGCCTCCGGCAACAGCGGCAACAGATCGGCAAGGTACGCCGAGATCCCCGACCGGATCGGCGCCACCGGAGAAAACATCGCCAGCCGTAGCGGGCGCGCCCCGGCTCGCACCGCTGCCGCCGCCACCTTCCCGGAAGAGCTCACGCCGAAATACGGGCGCCGGCGAGAATTTCCCGCAGGTAACGAGCAGTGTGCGATGTGCGGTGCTCGGCCACCGATTCCGGCGGCCCCTCGACGACGACGAGGCCGCCCTGTTCCCCGCCCTCCGGCCCCAGGTCGATGACCCAATCGGCGCACTTGACCACGTCGAGGTTGTGCTCGATCACGATCACCGTGTTGCCCTGCTCGACGAGCGCGTCGAGCACCTGGAGCAGGCGATTGACGTCCTCGAAATGCAACCCTGTCGTGGGCTCGTCGAGGATGTAGATGCTCGCCCCGGTGGCGCGCTTCGAGAGCTCTTTGGCGAGCTTGACGCGCTGCGCCTCGCCGCCCGACAGCGTCGTCGCCGACTGGCCGAGCGTCAGATAGCCGAGGCCCACGTCCATGAGACCTTGCAGACGGTGGCCGATCGCCGGCACGCTGCCGAACACCCCGAGAGCATGCTCGACCGTGAGATCCAGGACGTCGGCAATACTCAGGCCGCGGTAGAGGATCTCGAGCGTCTCGACGTTGTAGCGTCGCGTGTTGCACTCCTCGCAGGGCGCGTACACGTCGGGCAGGAAGTGCATCTCGATCTTGCGCACGCCGGCGCCGTCACAGGCGGCGCAGCGACCCTCGACGACATTGAAGGAGAAGCGCCCAGGCCCGTAGCCGCGCACCTTGCTCTCCGGCAACGAGGCGAACAGTTGGCGGATGGTCGTGAAGGCGCCGGTGTACGTCGCCGCGTTCGACCGCGGCGAACGACCGATGGGGTCCTGGGTGATGTCGATCACCTTGTCGACGAGCTCGATGCCGTCGATGGTGTCGTGATCGCCGGGTTGGTCGAGGGCGCGGTACAGGACCCGGGCCAACTCGCGGTAGAGAATATCCTGGACAACGCTGCTCTTGCCGGACCCCGACACGCCGGTGACAACGGTGAAGCAGCCGAGCGGGAAGGCAACGTCGATGTCGCGCAGGTTGTGGTGGCGCGCCCCCCGCACAGTGAGCCAGCCTGGCGCTTCGTCGCCGGCGACCAGCACGTGCGCGGGGCGGCGCCGGGACGTCGGGATGGCGATGCTCCGCCGTCCCGAAAGGTACGCGCCGGTCAGCGATTCCTTGTCGGCGGCGATGGCCTCCGGCGGCCCTTCGGCGACCACGTAGCCACCGTGCTCCCCGGCTCCGGGACCCATGTCCACGACCCAATCGGCGGCACGGATCGTTTCCTCGTCGTGCTCGACGATGATCACCGTGTTGCCCTGGTCGCGGATCTGGCGCAGCGCGTCAAGCAGCCGGGCGTTGTCGCGCTGGTGCAAGCCGATGCTGGGCTCGTCGAGCACGTACATGACGCCGCGCAACCGGGTTCCGATCTGGGTGGCGAGCCTGATGCGCTGGCTTTCGCCGCCGGCAAGCGAGCCGGATGGTCGGTCGAGCGTCAGGTAGCCGAGGCCCACCTGCTGCAGAAAGCTCAAGCGTTCGCCGATCTCCTTGAACAACGGATCGGCCACCGGTCGCAGCCGCTGCCTCACCTTGACGTCTTGCAGCGCCTCGAGGGCCTCGTCGACTGTGAGGGCAGTGAACTCGGCGATTGATCTCCTGTCGATGAGGACCGCGAGGCTGGCGGGGCGCAGCCGTTTTCCCTCGCACACCCGGCACAGGCTTGGGCGCATGAACTTCTCGATCTTGTCGCTGCGGCGACCGGGGGATTCCCGTCTCCGGGCGCTCTCTAGGATCGGAACGACGCCGTCAAAACCGCGGCCGAGGCGCTTGTCGAGCAGGCCCTTGGCGACCGGGATCTCAAGCGCCTCGCCGTCGGGCGGGCCATCGAGGACGAGACGTTGCAACGCCTCCGGGAGCTCGCCCCAGGGAGTATCGGGGTCGATCTCGAGCTCGAGGCACAGCGCCCGGAAGAAATACTCCGGGTAGGTGGAGCCGCGCCATGGCGCGATGGCACCGGACGGCAACGAGAGATCGGCATCGGGTACGATCAAGTCGGCATCGAACTCCAAGCGCTGGCCGAGCCCCTCGCAGTGCGGGCACGCGCCGCGCGGGCTGTTGAACGAGAAGGATCGCGGCATCGGCTCCGGAACGCTGATCTCGCAGTGGGGGCAGGCGAGCTTCTTCGAGTACAGGTAGTCGGTGTCGCCGAGAACGTTGACGATCACGACCCCATCCCCCACTTCCACAGCCTTCTCGACCGCGTCACGCAAGCGCTTTTCGATTCCGGGCCGCAGAATGACGCGGTCGACCACGACTTCGATGTCGTGGTGTTGCTGGCGAACCAGTGGCGGCGGCTTGTGGATCTCCATGACCCGCCCGTCGATGCGGGCGCGCACGAAGCCGCTGCGCGCCAGCCGTGTGAGCTCGGCTTTGAACTCACCTTTTCGGGTGCGCACGATCGGCCCGAGAATCTGCAACCGCGAGCCCTCGGGGAAGCTCATCACCTGGCTGACGATCGCCCGCGTCGTCTGCGATCGCACGGCGCGCCCGCACTTCGGGCAATGCGGCGTACCGACGCGCGCGTACAGCAGGCGCAGGTAATCATAGAGCTCGGTGACGGTCCCCACGGTCGAGCGCGGGTTACGGCTCGTCGTCTTCTGCTCGATCGCGATCGCCGGCGACAACCCCTCGACGCTCTCCACGTCCGGCCTCTCCATCTGCTGGAGGAACTGCCGCGCGTAGGCCGACAACGACTCGACATAGCGGCGCTGGCCTTCGGCGTAGAGCGTGTCGAAGGCGAGCGACGACTTCCCCGATCCCGACAGGCCGGTGACCACCACCAGGCAGTAGCGCGGGATGTCGAGGTCGATGGCGCGGAGGTTGTGGGTGCGGGCACCGCGAACGCGGATCGTGTCAATGGTGCCCAGGTTCTCGGCAGCGCTCATCGGGCGTACGCAGGGTGCTTACGTGAACTTACGATATCGTACCGGATCTTGCCATGTACCGCTCAGCGATTCTTGACCGTCCAGATGTCGTCGAACGCATCCCACGCGACCCGCTCTTCGTCGGGATCATCGTGGTCGTACGGCACCGTGGGGATGTTGAGCATCACCGAGAGCTTTTCGAGCGCCATCATTCCGTGCCATACACCAGCGGGAATCACCAACTGCGCGTCATCACCACGCTCCCCGAGCACGACCACCTGGTACTCCCCCGCGCTCGGGCTGTCCGGTCGATCGTCGTGCAGTCCCACCTTCATCGTGCCGGTGACGACGTAGAAATAGTCGGTTTGCTTGCTGTGCCTGTGCCACGCCTTGACGACGCCCGCATAGCAGGCGGTGACGTAGGCCTGGCCGAAGTTTTCGAAATGCCCCTCGTCGGAGCGCAGAATCTCGGTAACGTAGCCACGGTCGTCGCTGTGGCGCAGGCGCGGGATCAGTTTCACGCCGTCGATCACGGTCATCTCCGGAGGAAAGAAGTCAAGCGATCAAGCCTAGCATCTATGATCCGGCCACCGCGCCGGTGGCTTCTGGTAGATTTCAGCGATGCTCCCCGAGAACGAGAGCGACACCCTGTCCGCCGGCCTCTACCTGGTCGCCACACCCATCGGCAACCTCCAGGACATCACCCTGCGGGCGCTCGCTGTGCTTCGCGCCGTCGACCTGATTCTCGCGGAGGACACCCGACGAACGCGGAAATTACTGACCCATTACGAGATCCGCGCGTCGCTGAAGTCGTTGCACGACCACAACGAAGGGGCGCAGGCGCAGAGGCTCGCCGAACGGCTGGCGGCCGGAGAGAGCATGGCCCTGGTCAGCGACGCCGGCACGCCCTTGATCTCCGACCCGGGACATTCTCTGGTTCGTGCGGCGATCGAGGCAGATGTCGCGGTGATTCCCGTGCCGGGCCCGAGCTCGCTGCTGGCGGCCCTCACCGGTTCCGGTCTGCCGGTCGACCGATTCACGTTTTGCGGCTTCCTGCCGCGCAAAGCGGGCGCCCGGCGGCGGCTACTCGAATCGCTCGCCGATGAGCCCGGAACGCTGGTTTTTCTCGAATCGCCGCGCCGGCTCGCGCGCTCGCTTGGGGACGCCGCGGAGATACTCGGTGATCGCCCGGCGGCGGTGGCGCGAGAGCTCACCAAGATGCATGAAGAATTCATTCGTGGCACCCTCCCCGAGGTTGCCGCGCGGTTCGCGAACACCGAGGTTCGCGGCGAGGTCACCGTGTGTGTCGCCGGAGCGCGCGTCGTCACGGCGAACGCAGCGAAGGTCGGGGAACCGCTTGACCGTCACGATCTTGGCCGCCGTTTCGCACAGCTCTTGGACGAAGGAACACCGCGCAATGAAGCCCTCAAAGCGCTGGCCCGCCGCCATGGCGTGCCCCGGCGCGACATCTACCGAGCCTTGTTGATCGAAGAGGAGGAAACCCACTGATGCGCATTCGCGCGACATTCACTGCCCTGCTGCTCGCCGCCACAGCGATCGCCTGCTCACCGCCGACCGCCGAGGACCTGGTGGCGGAGGTCATCGCCGTCCGCAACAACTTCGAGGTGAGCCTCGCCTCGTGGATCGACCGCGATACCGACACGCCGGCACCGTACCTGTATCTCAGCGTCGGCGTGGTGAAGAACACCGAGGACACCCTGACCCGCCTGACGGTCCTCGTCGAGCAGCTCGACGCCGACGGCAACGTCCTCGATACCCAACGGATCCCGATCAACGTGTCCGACATGGACATGCGGGGCCTGTCGAAGACGTACGCACTCGACGTGCGCCCGCTGGCGCCGGGGGTCGAGGGTGTGCGGCTGATCATCGAGCCCAACCCGGCGGCCGAGACCTGGGGCGAGTTCCCGGAGCTCGACAGGGTGAGGCCGCGCGGCCAGTAGTCCGGGCATGCGGGCGCACGTCGAGTGCGTACGTCTTCGACAGGCCCTACTGGTTCCGCTCGTACTCCGCGACCAGCTTCTCGACCTCTTCGATCGCCGTCTCGCAGGTGATCGCCTGCATCGAGTTCAAGCACGCCAGGATGTTGGTGCTACCGCCGTCCAGGCACTCCTGACAGGCAGTCGGGGTCGAGGCGAGGAGCTCGGCGGGTAGGGCGCGGGCGGCGTTGTAGGCGGCCGCCATGCGCTCGGCCCAGGCCGGATCGAGAACCGGGTCGCGGACGCTCGGGTAGTAAGCGGCGTTGCCCTCGGCGCGCTTGAGGTGCTCGACCGTGGTTTCGAGGCTTTGGCGGTACTGCGCCACGGTCGCGGCCGGGATCTGCGCCGAGACCGTCTGGACGTATTCGATGGCCGCTTGCCAGATCTGGTCGCTCTGCATCGCGCCCTTGCCGCGCGCGTACTGCTCCATGCGCCCCAGCGACACGGTCCAGTCGCCGGGTAGGTGCATCGCCGGTGATGGCGGCTGATGGCAATCGGAGCACGCCTGCAGGAACGCCTGCCCCATCTGCGTGTTCATCATCGGAAACTGCTGTGAAGTCTGCTGCACCAGGAGGGCGCGGTAGCGGTCCTTCACCTGCGCCTGGGCGGCGGCGATGTCGTCAACACCGTCGGCGAGCTGCTGCTGGTAGATTCGGCCGGCCTCGATCGCCTCGTCCATGCAGACGTTGCACATCGCCGCGTGCTGCGAACGGTGGCAATCGATGACGCCGCCGTGGCCGTACAGCTCGCACGGGCAGTAGCACGGCAGCCCGGTGAGCAGCTCAGGGTACTCATAGGCGACGTTGTAGGCCGCAACGATCTGGTTGAGGTGGTCCTGGGGCGGGAACTGCTTCCGCGCAGCGGGCGGCGCCTGCGACGCGGCGGCGTTGGCAACCGTTTGGCTCGCGGTTGTCCGGCTGACGGCCGGCGTCTCACCCGCTGCAGCCACGACATCCCCTTCTTCCGCGGCCGGCGCGCTACTGCAGGCCGCGGCACCGACTGCCAGAGCCCAAACCGCCACCATCGTGAGCGTGCCCCGGGGCCGTCGATAGGCTCGCCGGTACCCGCGGGAGTTGTTCAGCACCCGATCACATCTCACTCGTTCACCTCGCACCCTCGACCCCTTCGGTCCAGAAGTTCCGAAGATCAATGAACTCGTCGGCGTAGATTTCGATGCTGGCGTTCTTCATCAGATCGACGGTGTACTTGTCGAGCTCGATGGCCATCTTCTGGTTTCGGAGAAAGTTGTCGATGGAGCCGCTAACCTCTTCGAACGGCAAGATCCGGCCGGCCTTGCGGTCCATGAGCTGGATGATGTGGTAACCGAATTTACCCTCGATGAGCTCCGAGTAATCGAGCGGCGTGAGGTTGTTGACGGCGGCGAGAATCTCCGGCTGCAGATCTTCGGGCGCGATCCAGCTCGCCTCGCTCGCGTCTTGCACGACATCCTGGCCGGCCGTCGTGTATTTGTTGCCGACGGCCGTCAACGAGATGCCGGCGCGCAGCTCGGTGAGCGCGTTGGCGGCGCGCTCGCGGACCGGCGCGCGATCGGCTCCCGTGTACACGAAGATGATCTGCTGGAAGAGAACCTGCTCGGGTTCCGTGAACGACTCCTGGTTCTCGTCGTAGTAGGCCTCCGCCTCGCGCGGTGAGACGAACACTGTGCGGCTGATCTCCTGAATCACCATGCGCTGCGTGACGATGCTGCTCTCCGCCTGCTCGCGCAATAAGACCTCGCTGAGGCCGGATTCCGCCAACGCCTGGGCCCAAGCCGCGTCGTCGGTGAGGCCGTTGGTCTCGCGCATGTTGACGATGGCGCGGTCGATCTCGTTAACGTTGGCGACGATGCCGAGATCTTCGGCGCGCAGCTCGAGCATGATCCCCTCGGCCAGCCCCCGCATGATCCCCATGCGAAACATCGGCGCCTGGGCGTCGATCTCGGCCTGGGAGAACTGGGCCGAGATCACCGCGAGCTGATCCCTCCACTGGGCCTCGAAGTCCGTGTAGAGGATCGCCTGTCCATCGATCCGCACCAGGACGCGATCGATGATGCCGCCCATGACGGGGGCGAGCCCGGCCTGCGGCGTCGCGGCGACCTGTCCCGCCTGCTGGGCGCCAGCGGCGACCGGAGCGCCCGTCACCAGGACGAGGACGGCGATCAACGCCCCTGACAGGGCTCTGTTCGGGGTCCGTCGAAGAGATTCATGCAACCGCATTCAAGGTTCCTCGCGCGTGCATGGGGAGGGGACTTTCGACCTCTTGATGGAGACGGCCGTGGCTGCGAACAAGGCACGAACAAGCAGGGTTTCAGGGTATCACGGGGCAGCCTCGCCACGCACCTGCGGCACCCCCCGCCCGTCAGTACGATCAAGTGGTCGCATCTACGCATCCAGACGCCCGCAACCGCTGTGCACCACCCCGGTTCAGGTGCCCGCTTCTTCCAGATCCGCCACCAGACGAACGAACTGCCGCACCACGTCGAGATGGTCGAGGGCCGCCACCGCGAGCGAAAGATCGAGCTCGACGTACTCGTGGATGAGAACGTTGCGGAAACCGGGCAAACGGGCCAAATCCGCGACCATAGCGGCGGGAAAGTTGTGGATTTGCTCGATTGCGCGCACCGCAGAAGTGTAGTCCTCGAAGCGAAGCCCATGGCGCGCCGCGAGCTCACCGCTGATGTCGATGACGAGCTGGCAGACTGTCAGGAGCGAGAACAGGACGTCGTTGTGTAGGCTCAGGTCGGCGCGCAGATCGGCGGCACCGCCGACCTTGCCCCGCAGTTCCTCGAGATGGTCCAGGTGTCGCCGCAGTTCGACGAGGCGCTCGACGATGAACGTCATTCTCGTAAGGTTGCGAGCTTGATCCGACGCATGCGGTGGAGGAACGGCGCCAGGTCGGCGGCGCGGAGCTGAGCGTTGCGCCGGAAGGCGTGATCGGCTTCCTCGTCCTGGCAGAAGACGCGGATTCCGTCGAGACCGACGTGGCAGGCGAGCGGCGCGGGCGCATCGTTCAGGATGACGATGTCCACGTCGTTGCGCCCGAGCGCAACCGCAAGTCGCCCAGCCCATGCCAGGCGCGCCTCGTCGCGCAGCGCGCGATCACCGTATTCCTCGTAGTCAAGCAGTACCCCGACGTCCACGTCGCTTTCGCTATGTTCTCTTTCCTCGGCGTGGCTGCCGTGAAGGTAGGCGCTTACAACGCCTCGAGGGTTGTTCGCGAAGGTCTCCCCAAGCTTTGCTATGAGAGAA
>SMVB01274371.1_pt1 | contig 13305 bp, 17 predicted proteins | sample 2456461 | NCBI WGS metagenome assembly SMVB01 (sample SAMN11095934, study PRJNA526329) | marine sediment metagenome | biome: Marine sediment; feature: Surficial sediment; material: Deep marine sediment; isolation source: Hadal surficial sediment | place: Pacific Ocean | collected 2014-05 | depth...
AATTTCGCCAGGGTTTCCGAGTGCTTGTATTCACTGACGCCGGTGTCGAGCCGGTAGTCCCAGAAATGCACGCCGCAAATCAGGTTGTCGCCTTTGACGAATCCGTCGGCCATCAACGCACCGCGGTGCGCGCAGCGACCGTACATGACCGACACATCATCGTCCATTCGCACGATGACGAGATCGACGGCGCCGACCAGCGCATGCTGCGGCGCACGATCTTCAAGTTTTTCCCAATCAGCAATGACAGTTTTTTTCATAGTTTGGTCACTCGTAGTTAAAGCGGCTGACAAAGAGCATTGTGCGCCCCCTTTTCAGGAGCCAAAATAGCGCGAGTGTTCGCCCATGACCAGCGATCGCTGTTGCTCGATTACGGATACCAGGAATTCCCGGGCGACACGGACCCTTGCGGTGCACCGCAAATCGATGTGACTCAGGATCCAGATGCCCCAGTCCGATGGGGTCAGCCGTACGTCCAGCCGGCGAACAGTCGGGTCCGCGTCGGCCATGTAGCACGGCATTCGCGCGAGACCGAGGCCATTCCGTACCGCCGTCAACATGGTGCCGACATCGTCAACCTTCAGCGCAACCTTCGCGTCGGAAAAATGCTCATTTACCCAGGGCGGCATTTCGGTATTGCCACGAAACAAAACGACCTCCGTGGGTTGCCGCTTCTGTTCCAGGTATTCCTTGGTGCCATAAACGCCATGCCGCAACGGCACTACCTCGCGACCAATGAGGAAATCGGGTGGTTTAGACGTCAGGCGTACGGCAATATCCGCTTCGCGCGCCGTCAGATCGATCAAGCCTTTCGTCGTGAGGATATCCAGGTCGATGCAGGGATATGCCTCGCGAAATTCGGCCAGTCTCGGAATGAGCAGCTGGTTGGCGACATCGTGTGCAATCGTGATCTTCAACGGCCCTTTGAGTTCGGCGTCCTGGCCGAAGATTTCCCGGTCGATCGCGAGCGCCTGTGTCTCGATTTGCAGTGCATGGTCGTACATGTTCTCGGCAGCCTGGGTCATCTCGTAGCCATCAGCCGTGCGGTCAAACAGCCGCGTGCCCAGCAACGACTCCAATGCCGTAATGCGGCGCGCCACTGTCGTGTGATTGACGCCCAGTGTCCGTCCGGCCCCGCTGACCGAGCCTTCCCGGCTCAGCGCCAGGAAGTACCGCAGGTCGTCCCAATTCATCGAGGAATCATGACGTGTGTGTTTTTGCACAGTCATTGTGCATTTTTTCCTATTTACGTTCGTCTTTGCACACCATAACATGTTGCCAACAGATCGCCACACGCATCAATTTCAGGAGACGAAAATGAACCTCAAGAACAAGACCGCACTGGTTACCGGCGCAAACCGCGGCATTGGCTTTGCTATCGTTAATGCCTTACTCGAGCGGGGCGTAAAGAAAGTCTACGCCGGTTCGCGCGACGTATCGAAGTTGCCGGATTTCAGCGATGAAAGAGTCGTACCACTTGAACTCGACATTAATGATCGCGTACAGATCGGTCATGCGGCCGAAGTCGCCAGCGACGTCGACCTGCTGATCAACAATGCCGGAGTCGCCGCTTTCACGAGCCTGCTCAGCGGACCTCGGGAGTTGCTCGAGCGTGACATGACGACCAATTACTACGGCACGCTCGACATGGTGCGTGCATTCGTCCCCGTTCTTGAAGACAAGCAGGATGCTGCGATTGTCAACGTGGTCACGATTGCTGCGTTTGCGAATTTTCCGATGGCCGGCGGATACAGCGCATCCAAGTCAGCGTTGTTCTCGCTATCACAAGGTATTCGCATCGAACTGGCATCGCGGGGGATCTCCGTGCATACCGTGAATCCGGGTCCGATCGACACGGAAATGGCCAAGGACTTTCCGGCCGACAAAGCCAGCCCTGCAGACACGGCCGTAAATATTCTAATCGGGCTGGAGAATGACGAAGCCGATATATTCCCCGATGCCGCAGGTCGGCAAATGTTCGACGTCTGGAACAACGACTACCGCGATCTCGAAAAGATGGTTCTCGACATGCACGAGGCAGCTTGACGATGAGCAATAACAAGATTGAAGCTGGATCCGTATTTCCATCCATCCCCGTCCGAAGCCTGAACGGGGCCATCGATGACATCGGGATGATCAAGGGTAATGCCGAGTGGAAAATGGTGGTCGTTTATCGCGGCCAGCATTGTCCTTTATGTACCAGATACTTGAACAAGCTCGAAGGCTACCTCGAGCGTTTGGCCGGTATTGGTATTGAAGTGGCGGCGGTGTCCGGTGACAGCAAGGAGCAGCTTGAAGCTCACCTCGAGAAGCTCAACGTTAGTGTGCCCGTGTACTACGGGCTCACTGTTGAGCAGATGCAGGAACTCGGCCTGTACGTATCGAATCCGCGATCAGAACAGGAGACGGATCATCCGTTCCCCGAGCCCGGATTGTTCGTGATTAATGCCGATCACCAGGTCCAGCTTGTGGATATATCGAACGGTCCATTTGCGCGGCCCGAACTTGAAGCGCTTACGTCAGGTCTCGAATTTATCAAAAACCCGGATAACAACTACCCGATTCGCGGCACGCATAAAGCAGCTTAGGATTCACATGCCCGTCGAATCAGCCAACACGGAGATTCCAACCAAAGAAAGGAATCGCTACTCCCTGGCGCGCGAGCGCGTGTAATAGCAGCTTTGTTCTATAATCTGTGCTGAGGCACGCACTTAACGCTGCCAGAACTGGGGGCCGAAAATGAAAAACTACGCATCGTTGACTCGTATTGTGCTTCTCACGATGGTTAGTCTCGCCATAGCCAATCCAGCCATCGCCGAGACGATCGCCGTCATCGGAACCGCTAATGTGGCAAAGGCGCTAGGTACCGAATTTGCCGCTCAAGGACACACCATAATTTATGGATCGCGCGATCCGTCACGGGACAGTGTCGCCGATCTCGTTGAGCAAACCGGTAATGGCGCGTCTGCGACGACGCAGCAAGAAGCGGTGGTTGGTGCGGACATTGTCGTACTTGCTGTGCCCGGCGTACTGGTTGAGGAAATCACGAAGGGCCTTGGCGATCTGTCGGGCAAAATCATCATCGATCCGACCAATCCGCTTACGGGTCCGATGGGGGCACTCGCTCATGGCGTCGACACATCCAATGGCGAGATCATACAAAACGCCGCTCCCGATGCTTTCGTTGTCAAAGCGTTTAACACGCTGAGCTGGCAGACGATGATTGATCCGGATCTGGCGGGAGGTCCCGTGTCGATACCATTAGCCGGTAATAACGCCGACGCCAAGGCGAAGGTTGCTGAACTGGTGGAAGGCATGGGCCTCGAAGCAATCGACGTCGGTGGCATCGAGAATGCCCATTGGGTCGAAGGAATGTTGATGCTCTGGATCAACAATCGCTACGGTAGCGATACTCGCCAGTCCTTCGATTTTCACTTGCGCAAGAATTAGGCAGACACTGACATGCCCCTGATCTCTCGCTTACTTACGCTTTTGACGGCCTTAGCTCTGTGCACCCCGATGCTTCGTGCCCAGTCTGCGGTAGCGGATTACGACGCACTCCTTGAAGAAGCTATCCAGGCAATCGACTGGCAGTTCGACGAGCATTGGGCCTATAGGAGAACGTCTGATTAAAGACGGCCGGTATCTCGAAACAATCGAATTGCGCAACAATTCGACGATCAAGCCAGGTCTGGGCACGCGCATCGATGTCTTTCTGACGCGCTTCACATTCGCGCCGATTAATGACGACGGTCCTGTGGTACCGCGATCCATCGAGGTGCGCGTTTCAGGTCGTGCGCTGTTGTTCATCAATTTTGACGAAACCGAATTTATCGCGTAAAGCAATTCCGAATTCGCCGGCGATGGGCGTCCGCACCAATGTTTGCCGCTTCGGTCTTTACGGAAAATCGACCTCGGTTAACTCCTGTACAAAGATCTCAGCCGCTTTGCCGTCTGCGGGTTGGAACGTCGTTCCGTCGCAGGTGAACGTAACTTCATAGTCGCCCGGCAACAGGTAGCCCACCGTGTAATGGTACGAGACCTGACCTTCGAGATCGGTTTGCTCATTGACCATCGCTGTTGCAATCGGGTCCATTTCATCCACAACTTCCATGTCGATCGCGTTCGGCGTCACGCCGTCGTCAAATACGTAGACGGAGGGCACGCAAGTCAGTAGTTCGAGAATCGAGCCTGTCGCGAGACCGCTGGACACCTCTCCAGTCAAGGTGCCAACTTCCACGTTGTTGACAAGGCGAATAGTGGGACGCAGTACGACGTCAGGTTGCAACCCACTGGGCATCGTCACAGATTTCATCAGATCGAATTCGGCCGTGAAATCGGCAGATCCATTTACTGGAACCGTAAACCCGCCAACCAGCTTCAGGCCGTTGAGTGCGCTGCTCGGTACATACAGGTTGTATACGGCCCCGTCCGTCATTTCGATGTACGACTCTTCACCCTGACATTCCGCTAGTTCCGGATCGGTAACACCCTGACCACCCAGACCACCGAACTCCGCATTAACGCCCAGGCGCATCCATTGATATTCGCCCGCCGGCAACTCCAGATCGAACAATAAAGGTGCAGCATTCATACCCTGAAACTCAAGAAGGTTGACGACGACGGGACCGAGGTCTTCAACAAACGACACTGCGCCGCTGTGGAATTCAATCTCGCTAAATGCGATGCACACCTTTTCCGCTTCGTGAATGGGCCCATCGCTAACGCTCAGTGAAATCCGACCGGTCTTCTCACCCGACCCGGATCCGGAGCCACCGCAGCCTGCGATGACCAGGAATGTGACTGCAATGAGCCCAACGGTGTATCGATTATTTAGAATTTTCATGCTGTTTCCTTAAGTGTCGATTCCCAGGCGGCTTCAGCGCATATCGGCCGCACTTGAATTTGTACCTGCTTGAAGCCCCGCATCGTCTCTTCAGTGACGACCACCACGACGTCGGCGAAATCACATGCCTCCAGGTTTGCTCTGGCTCTGCTCTCGGCTTCCTCGAGCGACGAAACGTCGTCTGTGCCGGCCTCCATCGAGTATTCACTGATCATTCTTGCGTCAGGCCCGTACACATTGATCGTGTAGGTCCCCGTACCGCAGCTGTCGTCATCGTAATAAATGGCGTGGTCGTCCGTCATGTCTCGTTCCCTCCGCTGTACGGCTCAATGACGAATGTTCACGAACACACTCGTCCTGCTGCCAAGAACGCCAGGCAGACAACTATGGTTTCGCTTGTTTGACATAATTTGAGAAAAACGTGACGTACAACAGTTTGAGAAGGCTTCCGATTATGTAAAATCCATGGAACGCGTGCCTTGTGACTGACGTTAGAAGTAATCAAGCAACGCAGAAACCGGACAACTATATGGCAAGGCTGATTAATTTCCGCAACGCGAAATCATCGTCAGATCGATTTGAGATTCTAATGCGCCCGCATTTCGAGGCGCTCTACAGATCGGCGCGACGATTCGCAGCCAACGATGCCGATGCCGAGGATCTCGTCCAGGATGTGTGCATCAAAACATACCTGCATTTCGACGAATTCGAGTGCATAGAACATCCGCGAGCCTGGCTACTGCGCGTCCTTTATTACACGTTTGTCGATGCACGACGCCGCCAAAATCGGGCACCGACGTACATTGGCAAGTCAATCGACCAGGACGATGACCTGCATCTTGCGGAGAACGCGAGCTTACAGCCGGATGCACAGGCCGACCAGATGATGCGTGTCGAACGCGTTCTGGCGGCAATGGCGCTGCTCGACAAGGAGCTGTGTACATTGCTTGCGATGCACGATGTCGATGGACTCAGTATCGCGGAGCTAAGCGTGCTGACGAACCTACCGCAGGGCACTATCAAGTCGAGGTTGTTCCGCACCCGCGCGAAACTCGGTCGTCTGTTGCAAAACAAGCAACTCGGCAGAGCTAATTTGAAAGTTGTCAGTGGTGGATAATGACGAAGCAAACTTGGCAGAGGACAGAATCTCATGAAATGTGAAGACATCGTCGAATTCGCACAGAGCGGCGAATCCGGAGTTATGAACGAGACCGAGCGCCAGAATATTGTCGAGCATGTCGCTCAATGTTCCGATTGTCAGGACGCAATAAGGGCCGTTGAGGCAACGCGATGGCTGCGAAATCAGGCTGTCGACCGCCCAGGCGATGAACTATTCAGCAAGACGATGGCAGCTGTACGCCAACAACCGGCGTCAGTCAGCAGTCGCGTGGCAGGATTTTGGCTCGGTACGGGTGTCGGTAGCGCAGTGGCAGCGGCGTTTTTTACCGCTGTCGTTGTTCTTGGCTTGCTAGACACACCCGCAGCACAGGATTCACGCACTGCCGAGTTCTTTGTGTCCTTGACAGAATCGCGCGAATTGAACATTGCGATCGATGTCGATTCGGCCCTGCCGGACGCGACACTCAGTGTCAGCATTTTCGGTGGTATCGAATTAGCCGGATACGCCAGCCAGCGGCACCTGTCGTGGACGACGGATCTGGACGCGGGCGTCAACAAACTATCACTGCCGATTATCGCGCTCGACCAATCTGGTGGACAGGTAATTGTTCGCCTCGAGCATGCCGACAATCGGCAGGAGTTCCTGATAATACTGCAACACGAGGGTTGATTATGGAAAGACCAGGGAACCAGAAATTACGGCGTGCGTTTATTCGAATAGTGATCGAAGTATTGAGGCAAGAATCATGAAATTCAGGCAAACAGTGACATTGTTCGGAGCAGCGTTTGTACTCTGCAGCAGTCCTGCATGGACGCAGGAATCAGGCGATGACAGTACGACATCTGCCACGATCCGGCTGATGAGTAACGCCGAGGCCGAACTTCCGGATGCGGTGACTAAAAAAATCGAGTTGCCCAAGCACCTGATGGACGACACCGAAGCCTTTGTAAATTCCGCACGTGGACTTGAAACCGCGAATCGGAATCGCCTTGACGATAACGACGGTCTTGCGCGAGCGGAAGAGGCGCAACAACATGGCGCCGAGATGGCCGAATCAGCGCAAGAGAACCGCGAGAACCAGGGCCGTGCGGACAATCTACCGGAACCACCCGACGGAATTGGACCAGGTTCACAGTAATCGATACACACGCTCTCACCGCGTTCTGACGCGTTGTATGCTGCGTGGCCGAATAATAATTATACGTTGAAGATGCTGCGGATAGTCGCAAGATTTACAGTCAAAGCCTGTTGCATTTGCCTGTCATTTGCCTCAAGCATCGCTTTGGCCACTGAGGACACAGCCTGGGATGCCGGGCTGGCGGCATTTGCCAGCGGTGAATATTCAACAGCGCTCATCGCGTTCGAGTCGGCTCTGGCTGCGGGTCAGTCGGGTCCAGCCGTTCACTACAATATTGGTGTTTGTCAATTTCAGCTCGAGAAATACAGTAACGCCGAGGCGACCTTCGCCCATATTTCGACGCAGTACCCCAAGATGCGTGCCCTTGCCGAATACAATCGTGGTCTGACAGCGGTCGAGCAAGACAGATACCCGTCAGCCCGACAGCATTTCCTGACAACTTACGAGTTGAGTGCGAGCGATCAGACGCTGCGCATTCTCGCATCAATGATGTTGCGCCGCATCGAATCGAATTCAGACCAGTCGAGTACCTGGACTGCTGCTTTGAGCGCCAGCGCCGGATATGACGACAATATCGTCTTGCGCGACGACATCGGGTTGCCGCTCGGTATCGCAGCTGAAAGCTCCCTGGTCGATGTTTTCGCGTCAGTACGCGGTCCGATCACAGGGCTCGCAGGCCTGCATTTCGATGCTAACGCATATCTTATTGCCTATTTGAACAACGACGATTTCGATCAGGGACAAGTCAAGATTGGCTTCAGCTACGACTGGACCCATAGAAACTGGCAATCCCGAATCGGGGTCAATGCCGGGTTCAGCACATTCGGCGGTGACGCGTTCGATAACTCGCGCAACCTGGACGTTAAGCTGACCCGAGCACTATCAGCGACCTCATCATTGCGTTTGCGCTATCGGCTTGCCGATATCAGCGCCGCTGACGCAACCTATGCCGGGATCGACGGGTCACGCCAGATCTATGAGATCGCGTATCGGTGGAACCAGGCATCCCGCCGATTTGATGTGGCGTATTCGTTCGAAAGCAACGACCGAGCAGATCCTGGCGTATCAGCGACTCGCAATCGGCTGCGCCTGCGTTATCGATATAGTCTGAATCCGGCGTGGACGATCGATGTCGGTGGCGAGCTTCGCATCAGCCGATATGGCGATCTCGCACTTGCACGGACCGAAGACCTCGTCGCCCTCAAGGTTGGTCTCAATCGGTTTTTTGGATCTGACTGGCAATTGCTGGCGCAATACCAGCATTTGACAAACTCTGCGACCGATGACGCGTTTTCATACCGCAGAAATCAGCTCAGCATCGGCTTGTTGAAGATTTTTTAGGCAATGGTGCCGGATAGAAGATTCGAACTTCTGACCCCATCGTGGCAATGCGTCCGGGAGCCACTCAACATTAGAGATCGCGACCGTATGAGCGACGTACTCCTTGATAAATAAAGTTACTGCCCACGAACCGGCGGAAATGACCCGTTGCGTCATCATCATCAGAAACTATGTTTAACAGCCTGATGCGGGACGCTGATGTCAGCGTCCCTTGTATGCTCGTCCTACGCAGACCTAGCTGCTTTCTACTACGTATCTCAAGAGGTCTTCCGCCGCTGGCGCCGAGAGGACGCCCGTATCGACGTAGTGATCGCACAGGCTAAGCAGGCGACACCACAGAGGTACCACAAGTACGCGGTAGCAGGCAATCCAAGGCGGGGCCGATCGCCTCGCCTTTTGGCTCGCGAGCGTCAAACGCCGCTCCTTGAGAGAACGAGAACCAAAAAACACCGCTGTTCGGAGGCCGTGATTTCAACCCCGGCGTAGACCCCACCTCCAAAGGTCGAGTACGTGCCTGAGTTAACGATCAGCGAGCGCCAGAAATGCGTCTTGGACCTGGCGCTGTACGTGCAAGGTATAGCGAGCTTCGGCAGCATACAGGCCCGAAAAATGTTCAATGGCTCCGATAATTTCTCCCGCACCCCATGTGGCGGATTCATTCAATTGGATGGACTTGCTCTTGAGTTAGACCACTGGAATTTCCTCGGAATCGACGAATTCCCGATGTGCGCAGGACCCCAATTACCGAATCTGATACGAGTTGAGTCGTGGACGCCATGGACTGAGAAGGAAACGGGATCGACATGTATCATGAACCCGTCGAACGCTCGCCAAAATCCGTTCCAGGATGCGAACGAACACATGCGACAGAGAGCAGCCATTGTTCAGAACGACGCGGAACTGGCGGTAGCCCTGCAAACCGGCGATTCCATCGCCACCAACTGTGAAAAGATCAGGGGCGTCGCGAGCAGCTACGATAGGCGAAGCCAAAGTTTGGTCGACCCACAGACAGACCGAGTTCACGGTGACGACTCAAAGCTGATCGATTCCCACCACGCCAACAAGGTGTAAGTGAGCGGCTGGCGGAAACATCGGCGAGCAAACGGCGGAACGGTTCCCTCTGCCGAGATAGGTTGCAAGGCTGGCGCATCTTCCAGCTGTCATAACCAGACCTGATCATGCGGTAGCTGGCGATTGCAAGTCTGTGCTGTTATCGGTTAATTCGATTGGGGAGGTGCGGAGCCGTCGCTGACATATAGTCGGCTATTCGCGTCAAACCATAAATAAGGCAAGCCCGCATTATCGAGCCACTCCTTGCCGTTGTCACCCATGAGCATTGCGATAGTAGTGGTGCTTCCAGCGATGAGGCACTGCGGCGCCATAACGCTGACCGCCCGCAATCCTGGTACAGGCCATCCCGTCCTCGGGTTAAGTATGTGACCGTATCGCCGACCACCAACGGTCATAAATCGTTGGTAATCGCCGCTGCTGGCAAGCCCACCATGCGTTAAGTTGACTGTTGTGATAATTTCGTCCGGGTTATCCGGGTTCTGAATTCCGATTTTCCATGAACTGCCATCGGGGTGCGGCCCAATGACGTGAATATCACCGCCCATATTAATCAAGCCGTGCTCTATGCCTCTGGCTCTGCACAAATTCGCACAGGTATCGGCTGCATACTCCTTTACTACACCTCCAAAATCGATCTCCATCCCGGCAATTGGCAGCACGAGCAGGGGGTCTTTCCAGTTCACTTTTTCCCATCCAACGAGATCGAGTGCCGCCTGGAGTTCTTGATCGCCTGGCAATGTGTTCGACGTGAAATCCCAAATCCTGCGAAGCACGCCGGAGGTGATGTCGAACAGGCCGCCACTTTGCTCAAAGCAGGCCGCAGAGTAATTCAGCAATGCCGCGGTTTCCGCGTCCACGTTGATACCGGACGGGTCGCCCGCTGAATTATTAATTCGAGTCAACAGGCTGTCAGGCAGGTATCGACTGTACCGTGCTTCGAGAGCGTACACGGCCTCTATCGCGTCATAGGCTATAGACTTTGCAGCTTTTCTATTGGAAACATAAATGCTGAGTTCATTGCTGCACGCCATAGCCTTGAAAGTAAAATCGTATTTACGCAGAGCCATAAGAACGGCATTCGCTCAAGAATAATTAGAAGGTGTACTTTATCCCTAGCGTGATTACATAACTACTCAATGGCTCGGGGTCAAGGGAGTGCTCGCCACTTAACTTGAGATCGCCGCGCCGCGAGTAGTATTCGAGCCCAAGATCAAAGCGAGCATTTCCGGAAATTGTCTTTCCGATATTCAGACCGGCCATGACCGAACCGTAACTCGCCAGCCTGAAGTCGCTCGAGTAATACCCGTCGTTGCGAAGGTCTACAAAATACGGCTCATAAAATTCGGCCGCGTCTTGCGAATAGTAGCGGAGACTGGGGTTCAGCAACCAATCGTTCGATAGCTCAGTAAACCAAGAGGCTTCAAAGGTGTGGCTTTGAATTGACCAGTCATCGGAGAAAAGACGATAGGAGAGATGGATGGCAGAGTCGGAACCGGTCTTTCGAATATACCGTACGAGTCCAGCCAGCATCGCACGGTCATTTGGACGAGTGTCAGCGAGGATTGAGTCCTGAACCTGTACCAGTTTGTACGGGTCACTTAGAAAGCCGGACTCTTCGGCGAACGAAAGATTGACCTGCAAAAGCGATTTCGCGCTCAACACCTGTGTGACACCAACGAACGCGCTCTTACCTTCCTTGTCGTTCTTGGTGTCCTGACCTTCGGCCCAGACCTGGTCGTCGGTAAATCCTGCGCCGACAGAAAATGTTGTGTTCTTGTCGTTGATATCCCACTCGTATTGAAAGGTCAGGGCCTGCGACGTGTAGTCATCTTCATCCGACCAGCTCGGTGTGATCGTAAGCGTTCCCTTGTCAAAAAAATGCCGGAATTTTGCCGACACGGCCGTACGCTTATCGGTAATCGATGCGCCGCTTTTCACGACAACCGGCTCTCCGTCGGCGCCCGGTGCATTAAAAATCGGTGACGCTCCGGACATCGTTTCGTACTCAATAGCCAACCGAAGGTCATTTTTCTCGGTAAGCGCGAACCCGATGTTTAGGTACTCTGCATCGACCTGCATCAGGTCATCCTGCTCATCGTAGATGACGTGCTTGTAGTCGATGATGACATCGCCCTTCTCAATCGGCGTCGCGCCCATCGAGATTCCCGGCAACGCGACGGCTGCGGCCATCAATCGTCGCAGATAAGGTTTAGTTGCAGCCACAGCCACCCCCGGCAACCGCGTGTCCGCCCGAAGACGCTTCTTTGCTCGTAACGACCTGTTCCTGAATTGCTCGCCTCAGGCTATCCGGTTCAACGGCCATGTAATCCTTCGCCAGTTCTCCGCGCTCCCATGGCTTGACATTGGTGGCACAGCCACCGCTCAGAAGTGCCGTCAGCACAGCGGCCAGAATAAGAAGACAGTGGGTTTTCATGATTAACTCTCGCCCTATGTTGTCACAGTAATTTCGAAATCAAAGAGGCAATTTTTTCCTTGTCACTTGACTTGAATCCGTAGTGAACCTTTTTGATCAAACCATCGCGGCCAATGACGAATGAACTCGGCATAGCTATGACGCCGTATTGTTCCGCAACAATGCCCTCAATGTCCTGACCTATCAGGAAGGTCACAGGGTGTTCCGCAAGAAATTCGTGTGCGTCATGGGGGTCCTGGTCCATGTTTATAGCGACGATTACGAGCCCTCGATGGCTGTATTGGCGGTGCATCTCTTCCATGAACGGAAATGATTTCAGACAGGGGCCGCACCAGGACGCCCAGAAGTCGACATAAACGACCTTGCCCTGGAACTGATCCAGATTGATTGCCTCACCGCCGACCAGATTCTGCACGTTAAAGCTGGGTGCGAGTCGAATGCTTGCCGTGGACGCGACTACTCCGGACGCCACCATGAGAAACAACGCGCTTATCACTCCAATAACGTTGTATTTCCTGAAATTCATAACCGCAATCTCCTCTTTGGACCGATCAAAGCGTTGCCAGATAATCCGCGATGGCCTGGATTTCTTCGGCTGTCAAACTACCAAGCGAACTCATGTTTGGTATGGACATGATTGCGTCCGTGATTTCCTGTGCCGTCTTGCCGACGATGCTGATTTTCGCTAGCGTACCGCCCAACGCGTCAGCGCCATGGCAGGTCGAACATTTCTGTATAAAAAGTGCCTGGCCGTCTGGCGGGCCGCCGCCGGCCACGAATAAATTTTGCGAACTGGACGAGTCCGCTCCGGCGTTGTCGGTCACTGTCAACATAATGGCGTAGGTTCCACCTGTTGCATAAGTGTGCCCACTGGTCTGGCCAATACCCGACTCGGCATCTCCGTAATCCCAGTCGTAGCTGACAATGGTGCCGTCAGAATCTGTACTCGTCGCCGCATCGAAATTACAAATGAGGTCAGCGCAATTGCTGCTGAATGATGCGGTTGGAGGATTGTTGCTGTTTCCTGCCGAGACAACGCTGACGGATTGCGAGCTGTAAGCTGTGGCGCCGTCGTTGTCAGCGACGGTAAGCGTTATCGTGTAGTTGCCCTCTGCACCGTAACTGTGGCTGGGGCTAACGTCGCCGGCCGATGCACCATCGCCGAAGTCCCAGCTGTAAACGTCGACCTTACCATCCGAATCAGTGCTGGCTGCCGCATCAAAACTGCAATCGAGCAGGGTGCAATGCGTGCTGAAAACGGCAGCCGGAGCGAAATTTGTCGACGTGTCATCGGACGGCACGGCTGCCGGATCAGCACAACCGACAATAACAGCAGTCGCCATTACGCAAAGAAG
>SMVB01077736.1_pt1 | contig 13302 bp, 10 predicted proteins | sample 2456461 | NCBI WGS metagenome assembly SMVB01 (sample SAMN11095934, study PRJNA526329) | marine sediment metagenome | biome: Marine sediment; feature: Surficial sediment; material: Deep marine sediment; isolation source: Hadal surficial sediment | place: Pacific Ocean | collected 2014-05 | depth...
AAATCGAATCTACAAGGGCGTTGATACGTGGAATAAGCGCGCTAACAAGTATCGTCCAAAGACCCATTTGCGGGTTCAGAAACTCCGGCCAGAGTCTGAGTGGATTGGCGCGCCAGACGAATCGTTGCGAATTGTGTCTGACGATCTATGGGATCGCGTCCAGGCAAGGCTACGTACTGCCAGAGCCTGCACAAGCCCGGATAACAGACGTGGAAGGCCACCACGGTACTTGCTGACAGGGTTGCTAATCTGCGGTTCTTGCGGCGGTCATTACATCGTCAGAAACGGTAAGGACTATGGTTGCGCATCGCATGGCAACGGTCGGGACGCATTGTGCGATCAACGCATCATGATCAAAAAAGGGGATGTCGAGCAGAAGCTACTCAGCGGCATCAAAGAGCAGCTACTTGACCCCAAATTCTCCAAAGCAATGGCGCGGGAGATTCGGAAAAGGGCGCGGGCGCGTCCGAAGGCTATTTCGCACGCATCCGAACTAAAGAAGCTCGATCGCCAAATCAACGACCTGGCAGAGACTATCTGTGAAGTAGGGCGCTCAGATATTCTGACGGCGAAGTTGCGCGAGCTGGAGGAGCGAAGAGAACGGCTAGTCAGTCAGGTTTCGTCGACCGCGTCGGTAAACAAAATAGTCACTGGCGCGTCCGATAAATGGCGCGAAATTGTCTCCAACCTGGAAAACCTTCGACACTATGCGACACCGGACGAAATGGAGTCTGCGAGGGCAGAAATTCGTGAAATCGTCGGCGAGGTACTAATGATTGAGAAGGGAGCCCATGTCTTCGCTAAGACAAAACTCAACGAAAACATGGGTTTCAATTCTGGTGCCCAGAAGAGGACTTGAACCTCCACTACCTTGCGATAACCAGCACCTGAAGCTGGCGCGTCTACCAATTCCGCCACCTGGGCAATTCACAAACCAATCAGATTACAAACTATAATTTCAAACCGTACATACGACAAAAACGATACCAGTCGCATTGCCCGTGGTCGACCTCACCTTGTAACCGCGTGATTCTCCGGTAGATTATCATCACGAGCTACTTAAGGCCCACTAGCACCTGAAGCTGGCGCGTCTGCCAATTCCGCCACCTGGGCAGGCTGGAACCGCGTACAATTACCGTTCCTACGGGTCGCGCACTCTACAGAATGATGGCTTATTCTGTCAATAAACAACAATATTTCATTGGGAGCAAGATCCATTGCCAAAAGTCAGGAAGACCTCGCCAAAGAAGGCGAAAGCAAAGTCATACAAACACCCGATTCCCGACCGAAATACCCTTTTGGAGTATCTGCGAGATGTGGGTCAGCCGCGGAGAGCCAACGCGATTCTGAAAGACTTCAGTATTAAGGCCGCCAAAGGGCGAACTCAGTTGCTGGAAAAACTCTCTGCCCTGGTGCGGGCAGGGCAGATCATTCAAAATCGTGGCGGCGAGTATTGTCTTAGTGAAAAGCTTGACCTCATCTCAGGCACGGTCAGCGCGCACAAGGACGGTTTCGGCTTTGTCATCAGTGACCAGGGCGGTGACGACGTGTACCTGTCGGCGCGGGAAATGCGCTCGCTGTTCGACGGTGACCGGGTCGCCATCAAGATCTCTGGCGTTGACCGCCGCGGCCGGCCAGCCGGGAAGCTGGTGGAGGTGTTGGAGCGTCGCACCGAGGAAGTTGCCGGGCAATTCATTCGCGAGCGCGGCATCGGCCTGGTCATACCGGATAATCCCAAAATCGCGCACCGTATTTTGATTCCGAAAGGTGAATCAGGCAATGCCAGGCCGGGACAGATTGTTGTTGTCCGGATTCTCGATTACCCGAACAAATTCGAACAACCCACGGCAACCGTGATTGAAGTTATCGGCGATCCTCATCAGAAAGGCATCGCGACTGACATCGCGATTCACGCGCACGATATTCCGACCGACTGGCCAAAGCCGGTGGATCAGCAAGTCAGGAAACTGGGGCGCAGCGTTCCCGCAGCAGCGAAACAGAACCGGATCGATTTACGGGATTTCGATCTCGTCACCATTGATGGTGCGGATGCACGTGATTTTGATGATGCCGTTTATTGCCAGAAGTCCGGCAAAGGGTGGCGGCTGTGGGTCGCTATCGCGGACGTGGCGCACTACGTCGAAATCGATTCAGCGCTCGACAAAGAGGCGATTCGGCGTGGCACGTCGGTGTATTTTCCGGACCGGGTTGTGCCCATGCTGCCGGAAGAACTGTCGAACGGTCTTTGTTCGCTGAAACCGAAGGTCGATCGACTGTGCCTCGTGTGTGAAATGCGCATCGGCGCCGACGGCAAGGTGTCGCGATCGAGATTTGTGGAAGGCGTCATGTGCTCGTCAGAGCGATTGACATACTCGCAAGTCGATAAATTATTGACCGGTGAGAAGGATCACTCCATTCCGGCTCACTTGCATTCGGCCATCCACGAACTGCACAGTCTTTACAAGGTATTCGCCGTGAATCGGCAAAAGCGTGGTGCGATCGAACTCGACATTCCGCAGACAAAGATACGCCTGGACGAGCAGGGCGCCGTTGTCGATATCGTGGCGGAGTCAAGAAATGATGCTCATCGACTGATCGAGGAATGCATGATTGCGGCCAACGTGCAGGCGGCGAAATTTCTGCGACGGCATAAAATCGCCGGGCTCTACCGTGTGCATGCCAAACCGGATCCGGACAGTTTTGATGACTTGCGCCAATACCTGTTGAGCCTCGGCTTGAAGGTGCCGCACCCCGATCATGTACAACCGCGTGACTTCAATCGATTGATCGAGCAGGTGAAAGGCCGGCCGGACAGTGCCGCGATTTCGATGTCGATGTTGCGTTCATTGAAACATGCCGAGTACACGCCAAAAAATGAGGGACACTTCGGTCTTGCACTCGATGCATACGCACATTTCACCTCGCCAATAAGGCGTTACCCTGACCTGCTGGTGCATCGTGCGATTCGACACATTGTTGGTGGTGGAAAAGCGGCAGGCTACGGCTATGATGCCGACCACATGGGGCGTCTCGGTGCGGTCTGTTCGGCCCATGAGCGCCGTGCGGAAGAGGCTACACGTGAGGTCGAGGCGCTGCTTAAATGTCAGTTTATGGAAGAGAAAATGGGTCAGCAATTCGATGGTGTTATCACCGGAGTGACAAATTTCGGTGTTTTCGTGCAATTGAAGGAGAACGCGGTCGATGGACTGGTGCACGTGTCCAGCCTGACGAATGACTACTACGTTTTCGATGCCGTTACGCGCACCCTGGTGGGAGAGCGCAGTGGCAACGTTTATGCGATGGGCGATGAATTGCAGATTGTTGTGCATCAGGTCGACCTGGAAACGCGGCGCATCGATTTTCGGCTGGCCCGCGATCGACAGAGCCGGCGCGTGCCCACAAGAAGGCGCCGCCGGTGAGCAAGGCCAAGTACGTTACCGGTCTGCGGGCGGTCGAACAGCTTCTGGCGGCACCCGGCTCCGATATCAAGAAACTGTATGCCGAATACCGCAGTGCCAACCCTCGCGTTGAGGCGCTGATTGAATTGGCGCAAGCCAGGGGCATTGAACTGCAGGCCGCTAACCGGGCCCGCTTGCAGCAGATCAGTGGCGAGTCGCGTCATCAGGGTGTCATTGCCGAAGTCCGGCGCAGCACGGTACTGGACGAAGCGGCGCTAAGGACGCTGGTGGAAGACCGGCTGGTCAACGAAGTCCACGGACCGCTTCTGTTGCTGATTCTGGACGGTGTCCAGGATCCTCATAACCTGGGTGCCTGTTTGCGCACGGCGGATGCGGCCGGCGTGGATGCCGTGGTCGTACCGCGTCATGGTGCAGCGGGTCTCGGCCCTGCGGTCAGCAAGGTCGCCGCCGGTGCCGCCGAATCGATGCCGTTTGCGACGGTCGGCAATATCGGGCGCGTTCTGTCCTGGCTGGCCGAATACGGCGTCATTTTGGTGGGCACCAGCGATACCGGCAGCAAGAGCCTGTTTGAGGCGAAACTGGACGGACCGCTGGCGCTGGTCATGGGGCGCGAACACTCGGGTCTCAAGAAGAAAATCATGCAGCGCTGCGATGTTCTGGTGAATCTGCCGATGCATGGCAGTGTCGAAAGCCTGAATGTTTCGGTGGCCACCGGCATCTGCCTTTATGAGGCGCTGCGCCAGCGCGCCACTGAAGACGGGCTTGAGGGCCAATGAAGATGGCTGGAGCGTCTCCTGAGGCGCGACTCTGTTGAGATCGATCGCGCCTCAGGAGAGGCTCCAACCGGGGGACCACGAGAATAACGTGGTTTGTTCTCTTGCGCCAAGGGCCTCGCTTGGGTAGGATGCGCGTCCCCGTCGAGTTGGCGGGCGGTCCGTAACCGGGCTTTACCTCTTGCCTCACCGGCAGTGCCGGGAGGCTGTAATCCGTAAGGTCACTCTGTCATTGAGGCAGCGTTGCCGATTCGATTTCATCCAAAAGGGAAGACAATGAGACACTACGAAATTGTGTTTCTGGTCCATCCAGATCAGAGCGAACAGGTTCCTGCCATGGTGGAGCGCTATCAGGGCATGGTTACCGCATCCAACGGTGTTGTTCACCGCAGCGAAGACTGGGGCCGGCGCCAGTTGGCGCACCCCATCACCAAAGTTCACAAAGCACACTACGTCATGCTGAACGTGGAATGCACGCACGATGTCATTGATGAGATTACGAGCGCATTTCGCTTCAACGATGCCGTGCTGCGGCACCTCGTCATCAAGCGCGATGCAGCGATCACAGAGGCCTCACCGATGGCCATTGCGGTCGAAGAGGAAAATGCCAAGGAGCGCGAGTCTCAGCGCCGACGTGATGCGAAAGCGGCGGCCGAAAGTGCGCTGCTGACTACCGCAGCGAAAACGGCGTCGACCGATGACAGCGATGACTCCGCGACTGACGACAAGGCTGAATCAGCAGCAGCCCCGGCAGAGGCAGAAACGGAGAAAGCTGAGCCTGAGAAAGCTGAGGCTGAGAAAGCTGAGCCTGAGAAAGCTGAGCCTGAGAAAGCTGAGGCTGAGACAGCTGCCACGCCGGTTGACGCGGAGGCGGCGTCCAACGATGACGACAAGAACGACAGCGAGGCCGCTGCAGAGCCGGCCGCTGACGCCAAGACTTCCTGAGGGAGAAGCAGATTATGAGTCGCTATTCGCGCAGACGTAAATATTGTCGTTTCACGGCAGAGGGTATTACCGAGATTGACTACAAGGATCTCGCGTTGCTGAAAGCCTATGTGAGCGAGACCGGCAAGATCGTGCCGAGTCGCATCACGGGCACCAAAGCACACTATCAGCGCCAGCTGTCGACCGCCGTCAAGCGGGCACGATTCCTGGCACTGTTGCCCTACACCGACCGGCACTGACAAGGACTGGGGTCATGCAGCCAATCGCCGCATGGCTGATTGCCCGGCCGCTGCACGCAGTGCTGGGTCTGGCGCTAACGCTGGTATTGCCGTTTGCGCAGATCTTTAGTGGTGCGGCTATCGTCATGCTGGTTCTCTACGGTGGCGCACGCACCGCCGCGCTGCAGGGCCTGATCGCGATAGCAGTACTGGCAGCGCTTTCGCTGGTGACCGGCGGCTCATTGCCGGAAATCCTGGTCAATGGTTTGTTTGCGTGGCTGCCGGTATTTCTGTTGGCATGGTTGCTGCGACGAAGTCGTTCACTGACTTTGACGCTGCAGGTATCCGCCATTGCTGCGATGGCGGTGACGTTGGGTTTTTACATTGTCGTCGCCGATCCGACCGCATACTGGATGGCGGTATTGACGGATGTGGCAGCCGCATTCAGGGATATGGGTCTCACTGAGCAGGCAGGCATGATTGTCGCCCAGACAGAGTTAATTGCACCGCAGATGACGATGGTGACGGTGCTGACCAGCTGGTCGCTGATCGTTCTGGTTCTGGTGTTGGGTTACGCAATTTACCAGGCGTTGCCGGGTAAGAGTGCAGAATTTGGCCGCTTTTGCGATTTACGCTTCGGCCGCACTCTGGCGCTGGTTATGGCGGTGACCTCCGTGCTGGCCCTGCTGATCGGCGTCGAGTGGTTGCGGAATTTCGCTTTTGTGGTGTTCGCGATTTTCTGGTTGCAGGGACTTTCGATGATGCATTGGTTACGCGTGGTCGGACCGTTGCCATTCATCGTCTTGATTGTGATTTATGCGATGTTGCCATTCTTGAATGCGCTGCTCGTGATGGCATTGGCGATCCTTGGTTATACCGATGCGTGGTTTGATTACCGGGCCCGCATTGGCAAGAACATGGCGCGTTAGCTACGCGCTGTGAAAACAGACAATAAAGCAATAAGGCTTGAGTTATGAACGTAATATTGTTGGATAAAGTGGAAAATCTTGGCGCCATCGGCGACCTCGTTAATGTAAAGCCGGGTTACGGTCGCAATTTCCTGATACCGACGGGCAAAGCCGCTCTGGCCACGCCGGCCAACATCAAGGAATTTGAGGCGCGGCGTGACGACCTGGAGAAAACAGCGGCGGAAGACCTGGCGGCGGCAAAAGCGCGTGCCGAATTGCTGACCGGCATGGAGTTGGTGATTCCGGCCAATGCGGGCAGTGAAGGCAAACTCTTCGGTTCCGTAGGACCGATCGATATCGCAGCGGCGCTGGAGAAAGTCGGTGTTGAGGTCGCGCGTGCCGAAATTCGACTGCCGGACGGACCGCTCCATGAACTCGGCGATCATACCGTCGGCCTGCATTTACATATTGACGTCAATGTTGATATTACGGTGCAGATCGTTGCCGAAAAATAGCGGATAAGATTTTCCCGCTACCTGTGTGGTAACGTAGACGGCCGTCGGCAATTCCTTGTGGCGGGCTAATCCGAGAATGATGCAGAGGGGCACTCTGCGGGAGTGGTCAGAGAACCATGGTGCGCGCGTTGGACGACGGGGGAAATATTGAGGGCGCAGAGCTGCGCTTCAAAGTACCGCCCAACTCCATCGAAGCAGAGCAGTCCGTGCTCGGCGGCATCATGCTGGACAATACCGCATGGGACAAGGTTGCCGATATCATCGTCGAGTCCGATTTTTATCGAAAAGATCACCGTATAATTTTTTCCGGCATCGCCGCTCTGGCTGAAGACAGCCAACCGTGCGATGTCGTCACGGTTTCGGAATATCTCGGTAATCGCGGTGAACTTGACGATGCCGGCGGTCTTGAGTACCTGGCGACGCTGGCCAATGAGACGCCCGGGGCCGCAAACGCGCGCGCCTACGCTAAAATTCTCCGCGAGCGCTCAATGTTGCGCGCCTTGATCTCTGCCGGTAACGAAATCAGCGGCAGTGCTTATGCAACCGATGGCCGCTCGGCATCGGAACTGGTGGACGAAGCTGAGCGAAGAGTTTTTGCCATCGCCGATAAAGGAGCCCGCGGCAAGGTTGGATTCAGGGCCCTGAAGCAAATTTTGCCTGCCGCAGTGGATCGTATCGATCTCCTGCACCAGTCTGAAGGCAATATTACCGGCGTTTCAACCGGCTACACCGAGTTTGACAAGTTGACCGCCGGTCTGCAGGCAGGTGATCTGATTATCATTGCCGGGCGACCGTCAATGGGCAAGACCACACTGGCGGTCAATATTGCCGAGAATGCCGCCATCGGGGCGAAGATTCCGACCGCCATTTTTTCGATGGAGATGCCCGCGCAACAACTGGCATTCCGCATGATTTCCTCGCTCGGCCGCGTCGACCAAACGCATTTAAGGACCGGCAATTTTCCCGATGAAGACTGGTCGCGTATCAATACCGCTGTCCAGTTGATGTCCGATGCACCCATTTTTATTGATGACACGCCGGCCATGTCGCCGACCGAGATACGGGCACGGGCGAGGCGACTGAAGCGCGAGCACGGGCTTGGACTGATTGTGATCGACTATCTGCAACTCATGCAGGTCCCAGGCAACAAAGAAAATCGTGCCACCGAGATTTCAGAGATATCTCGTTCATTGAAGGCGCTTGCGAAAGAACTCGACGTTCCCGTGATCGCATTGTCGCAGCTCAATCGAAGCGTTGAGCAACGGCCGGACAAGCGGCCTGTCATGTCGGATCTGCGTGAATCCGGTGCGATCGAGCAGGATGCGGATCTGATCATCTTCATCTATCGTGAGGAAGTCTACAATCCGGACACGCCACGCAAGGGCATTGCCGATATCACCATAGCCAAGCAGCGAAATGGCCCCATTGGCGACTTTCCGCTGACCTTCGTTGGCCGCTTCACAAAATTCGAAAACTGGGTGCCTGATACTTATGCGGATGAGGGCTATCCGTGAGTTTTGGAGCCCGGGTCGAAATCAGACTCGATGCGCTCAAACATAATTTCGAGGTATTGCAGGGCACCGTTCCGGGCAGTCGGGTGATGGTGGCCGTCAAGGCCAATGCTTACGGGCATGGGTTGGTCACGGTATCGCGCGCGCTCGCTCATCACGCCGATGCGTTCGCCGTCGCCAGGCTGAGTGAGGCGCTCAGGCTTCGCGAAGCAGGCATTGAGAAGACCATCGTTCTCCTGGCTGGAGTGACCAACCGTGACGAACTTGCACTGGCGGTCACGCATTATTATGCGCTGGTCATCCACAGCGAATACCAGGTTGCTCTGTTGGAAGCAACTAATACCGTGCCGGTTTATGTTTGGCTCAAAATTGATACGGGCATGAATCGCCTCGGCGTTCCCGTCGAAGACGCCAACGGTCTGATTGCCCGATTGCGCCAAATCGGTTGCGATCGCAATCTGGGCCTGATGACGCATTTAGCCAATGCCGACGACGTCAGTGATCCGACGTCAAAGCAGCAACTGCAGCGGTTTCTTGAGCTTGCCGACCACTTTGACGGCGATGTGAGTGTTGCGAATTCAGCGGCGTTGCTGGGCTGGCAAGCACTACTCAATGCACCGGGTATGTGGCACCACACGGGGGAGACATGGATTCGGCCGGGTTTGTCGCTGTACGGGGTTTCGCCGCTCGTGGGCAAGACCGCCGCCGACCTTAACCTGCGGCCTGTCATGCAGTTTGAGTCGACGCTTATCGCCGTCAAACCGGTTCGGCAGGGCGATCGGGTGGGGTATGGCGGTCACTGGCTTGCGCAACACGACAGTGTCCTTGGAATTGTCGCCGCTGGTTATGGTGATGGCTATTCGCGCTGCCTGCCTGCGGCAACACCGTTGCTGGTCAACGGCCGGCGAGTGCCGCTGGCGGGTGTGATTTCCATGGATCTCTGCGCGGTCGACCTCGGTCCGAATGCTCGCGATGCCGTGGGGGATCCGGTCACGCTTTGGGGGGAATCGCTGCCGGTGGAGGAGATCGCCCAATGTGCGGCTACGACTGCGTATCCGTTGCTTTGTGGCGTGACGGATCGGGAAGGGCGTCTGTCCTGACAATCCCTGGCTGGCGCGAGCCGCTCTCAGGACTTGAAGAAGCCCATCTTGACGCCCGCGATTTGTACGACGTCATTGTCAGAAAGTTTTTTCGCTTTTGCCCCAATTGGCTGGCCATTGACCAGTGGGTAGTCACCTTCCTTGTCGCTTTCAACGTGCACGATAAAGTAACCTTCTTTGCGGCGGGTGATCGCGGCGACCTGAATGCCGGGACGCCCCAACGTCGTCAGCGCTTTGGTCAGTTCAAGTTCACGGCCAGCAAATGTACCGCTGAGAACTTGCAGTTTGGCGAGCGGCAGCGCACTGGGCACGGTGCTCGGACCAAGGCCGGCGGCTGTTGCCGTATGCCTGGCCGGTTCTTCGGTCACCGCTGCGGCTGCTGCGGGTTTTTCTTCGACGGACTCGTCCGGAGCGGCTACCGAACTCTCGTCCGTATCCGGCATGTCCACCTTAATGTCCAGGCGATCTTCCGCTGCACGATCAGCGGCCGCTTCGTCGGCGGCAGCCTCAGCTTTCGCCAGTTGTGCCGGGTTCTGTTGCGCGGCGGGAATGACCATCGTTTTTTCAAACTCATCCTGATCGGCAACATTGCTGTCTTCGTCGGCGAAGCGCAGTTGATGATGGCCGATCGTAATCACATCGCCGTGTTGCAGCGCGTGTTTCTTGATCAGCTTGCCATTGACATAGGTTCCATTGGTGCTGTTCAAATCCTCAAGAAACGAATCGTTCAGGATATTGATGATGAGCGAGTGGTGGCCGCTAACGGCGGGATTGTCGATACGCACGTCATTATCAGGCAGACGCCCGACGGTGTAGCGTTCTTTCGACATGTTGTATTCCGCGAGAACCTGGCTGTCCAGGCTAAGGATTAAGCGTGCCATATTATTTTTGCCGTCTCTTGTAAGACCGATTTTCGGCGAGCGTCCCTAAGCAAACGCTCCACCTCCCCTATGAGCGAAACATATCCGAGATGCGTTCGAGCAAACCTCGTTTGACCGGAAAAGCATCGACGATCTGAGCCATCATGATGGAGATGTTGTCCCGTCCACCATGATCGTTGGCCAACTGAACCAATTGTTGACCCACCACATCAAGGCTATCATTAAACGTGCTGATAGTTAAGTGAATATCCTCATCTTCAACCATGTCTGACAGGCCGTCCGAGCAGAGCAGATAGACATCGCCTGGCAGCACATCGTACTCATTGACTTCGACTTCCACCGTGGGCTCGACGCCGAGCGCCCGCGTTACATAGTTGCGGTTGGTCGAGCGCTGCGCTTCCTCTTGCGAATAGAAGCCGCGATCAACCAGCTCCTGCAGCAGGGAGTGATCGAGCGTGATCTGCTCGAATTTGTTGTCCCGCAGCCGATATGCGCGTGAATCGCCGACGTGGGCAATCGAGATCTTGTCATCGTAGAACATGGCGGCCACCAGCGTCGTGCCCATGCCTTCACAGTGCGTCTGGCTTTGTGCTGTCTGATAAATGATCTTGTTGGCTCGGGCGATGGCATCGCGCAGGACGATCGTCTGGCGCAGCAACCCTGTCGTGGGATCCCTGTCTTGTCGTTCCTCACGATTGGCGCCCTCAGTCGCCAGCTCTGTGACCGTCTGGACAGCGATGCCGCTGGCTACTTCACCTGCGTTGTAACCGCCCATGCCGTCCGCAAGCACCAACAGGCCGATATCGCTGTCTGAGCCAATGGCATCCTCGTTGTGCTCACGTACCATTCCAGTATGCGTGATCTCATGAATTTTGATTTTTCCGCGCAGGCTCATACTGGTCTTATCGCTCTTTTCAGTCTACTTCGCCGCGTATCGCGCGCAGTTTCTCAGCGCGATCGCCATTTCACCGCCGTTGGTAAATCGGTCTTCCGGCCGTTTTGCCAACGCCTTAATCAAGACAGAATCAACGCTTGGTGGTACACCCACGCGTCGATTCGAAACCGGCGTCGGGTCCTCGGTTGTTATCTTGGTCATGAGTACTGCGATGTTCGTCGCCTTGAAGGGTACCTCGCCGACGAGAAGCTCGTAAAGAGTCACTCCCAACGAAAACAAGTCCGAATGACCGGTCACGGGTTCGGCATTCAGTTGCTCCGGTGACATGTACATGGGAGTTCCCAACACGATGCCCGTTTTGGTGCGGTTGTTGTCCGTCATGCGAGCGACACCGAAGTCGCTGATCTTCAATACATCATCACGCATATTGTAAAGGATATTGGCGGGTTTTATGTCACGGTGAACAACGCCCTGATTGTGGGCATAGTCCAGTGCATCGGCAGTTCGGGCACAGAGTTCCAGAGCCTTGCTCGGCGCAAAGAGTTTGTTTTTGTCGGTATAGGGAGTGAGCGACGTACCCTGCAGGTACTCCATCGCGATAAAGGCCAGGTGTTTGTCCTCGCCGGCATCGTAGACCGTCACAATATTGGGATGCGTCAATCGGCCTGCCGATTCTGCTTCACGATAAAAACGCTGGCGCGCTTCCTTGAGTTCTTCGTCTTCGAATTCTTTTTCAATGGGAATGACTTTCAGGGCGACTGGACGGTTAATGCGTGGATCCCTGGCGAGATATACGGCACCCATCGCACCGCGCCCCAATTTTCGTTCGATAACGTATCGACCGAGTTGCTTCGGAGCGCCTTTCGATCTCCCCAAAACACTCGAGTGACTTAATGTCGTCGATCCCAGGGTTTGTTTCATCCAGTCCAGAACAGCCTCAGCACGTTCTGGTTTTTCCTGTTTTTCGAAGGCCAGCGATAATTTGTACATGACCGACGAGACGGTATCCGTTGGTTTGCAGCGGCGAAACTCCGCGAATGCGGGCTCCAGCCTGCCCGCAGCCATAAAGTCCGAGCCACGCTTGTAGGCATTTACCCCTGCCTGCTGCGTTGTGCCCTGCAACCACCAGGTGAGGATGCCGGCGCCAAGAAAAATCAACAACGGCCGGCCAAGGTCAATGCGGATTCTGAAGATCATCAATGTCAGCGCTTCAAGCAGGATCAATGAGGCAATCATGGCCAACGTGAGGAACAGAATATCGCCTCGCTTCCTGCCGGGCATAAAGAGTGCGGCGATGATGGCCAGCAACGCAGGTACCAGCCATTCCAGGGCTCGAACCCAGGCCGGTGCAATGATGCTCTGTTGTTGCTCTAGGTTGGCGAGCAGGGTGGCCGTAATCTCGGATGCGGTGACATATTGACCCGACGGTAAAATGGCAATGGCCGAAATCAACGGCAGCGAAGTGTCCAGGAAAATGGTTTTGTTGCTCAATTGCGCTGCGGCCACTCTGCCTTCGAGTATGTCGGCGGCCGCCAGGCGAGGAATTAGCGAGTAATTAGAAAGATATATGGAGTCGTCGATGGACGACATGCGTGGATCATCGACAAGCTCCGGATCTGCCAGCGTGATGGCCAGAGCCAGCGAGGGAAACATGATGCCCCTGTGCAACTGCCACAGAGGCGAGCGACGCAATATGCCGTCGCTTTCCGCATGCGAATCAAGGAAGCCACTCTTGGTGGCGACCGCAGAAAATGGGTGATTGCTGGGCACGAAGACGGGCACGACCTCGGACAATGTGGCTGCCCAGCCGGGCATGACGCCGTCCGCGGCAATTTCCGGCGGCTCGGTTATGATGATGCGCCGGGCGCCCTGCTCCTTGAAAATTCGCGTGAGTTGTCCGAACTCATTCAACAGGACCTCGGGAGATTTTCCGGCGGGATCAATGCTGACGATCAGACCGTCGGTGAGAGTGCCGTTTTTCAAGCGCGATGCCACCTGGTCGTAGACGAAGCGGTCGGCTGCGACGAACCAGGGTGCTGCGGGGCCGTAGATCAGCACCAGCAGGATACTGACGAATGCGAGGGTGATCAGGCGGTCCCGATGTTCTTTGCGTTGCTTATCCAAATTCGTTCTCTGA
>SMVB01017426.1_pt1 | contig 13299 bp, 11 predicted proteins | sample 2456461 | NCBI WGS metagenome assembly SMVB01 (sample SAMN11095934, study PRJNA526329) | marine sediment metagenome | biome: Marine sediment; feature: Surficial sediment; material: Deep marine sediment; isolation source: Hadal surficial sediment | place: Pacific Ocean | collected 2014-05 | depth...
AGCATGGGCCGTGAAAATATTAAGGGCCAGCGGTTTTTACTGCCGCGCGCCATGCTGGCCCGTGAAACCCTGCCGGATGCCCTGCGGAACCTCGGAGCCGAAATTGATGTGGTGCAGGCTTACCGCACCCGGCGGCCTACGGGCGGCGCGGAAGAGCTGATCAAACGGTTGCGGGCCGGGACGGTGGACGCCGTCACCTTCACCGCCTCCTCCACGGTGAACAATTTTCTGGAACGCATCGGCCCGGAGGCCAAAGGACTACTGGCCAAAACGGTCATCGCCTGCATCGGCCCGATCACCGCCAAGACGGCGGAAAAGGAGGGCCTGAAAGTGGCTGTGGTCGCCCGCGAATACACGGTGGCCGGCCTGGTGAACGCGCTTGAGGAATTTTTCACCCAGAGAAAAACCCCTTAGCAGGGGCGGCAAGGGGCGACCCTGCTGTGCCATGCGCCGCAATTGTTGAGCGCAAGGCAGAGCGCGCGACTCTTTTGCCTCCAGACGCAGTCTGGGGGGTTTCTACTTGTTTAATTCTGCAAAAAAGGTAGAATTTTAGTTATCATTGCATCGGTTTAAATGAGCATCAGGGAAAGAACATCACCGTAAAGGGAAAACTCTCATGACGATGAGATCGATCAAGGTGAGCCACATCGTTTTGTCAACGCAAGAGGTGGCTCAGACAATTTACGATGGGCTGAAGGACATCGACAATCAGGAGTTGATGTTCAAAACGTTTGCCAAGATGGCGCGAAAATACAGCGCCTGCGGCTCCCGCAACCAGGGCGGCGACCTCGGATTTCTGGAGTTCAACACTAACGCCGTGGAACTGGAAAAAGCGGCCCTGGCGTCCGCTGTGGGCAAGGTCGGTGGTCCGGTCCAGAGTAAATTCGGTTACCACGTGTTTGTGATAACGGAGGAAGAGGAAATGGGTGATACCGGCATCGACGGGCTGGTCACCTGTCAACTGCGGTGAACCGGTAGCGCGTTTATGCTTTCCCCATGAATTCCATCCCATGATTGAAACCATCCTGCAAAAAGCCCTCGACGGGGGCCGTCTGAATCAAGCCGAAGCCACCGGATTATTTGCCTGCACGGACATGACCCTGCTGGGCAACGTCGCCCAAAGGCTGGCCCGCGCGCGCGCCAAAACCAACGACAACGTGGTCACTTACATCATCGACCGCAACATCAACTACACCAACATCTGCATCACCGACTGCGACTTCTGCGCTTTTTACCGCAAGGAGGATTCCGCGGAAGCCTACGTTCTGCCCTTCGCGACCATCGGCCAGAAAATTGAGGAGATGATGGCTCAGGGAGGACAGCAGATTCTCCTGCAAGGCGGCCACAACAAAGACCTGGGCATCGAATATTTTGAAGACCTGTTTGCCAAAATCAAGGAAAAATACGGCATCCATCTGCACGCCCTGTCCCCGCCTGAGATCGTCCACACCAGCAAAATTTCAAAACTTTCCATCGCGGAAACTTTGCGCCGCCTGCAGGCGGCGGGCCTCGATTCCATTCCCGGCGGCGGCGGAGAAATTCTGGTGGACCGGGTGCGCGATGCGGTCAGTCCGAAAAAATGCACCGCCGACCAATGGCTGGAGGTCATGGACACCGCGCACCGGCTGGGCCTGCCCACCACCGCCACCATGATGTTCGGCCATGTGGAAACGGTCGCGGAACGGGCGGAGCACCTGTTGCGCATCCGCGATCAGCAGGACCAATCCGGCGGGTTCACCGCGTTCATTCCCTGGCCGTTTCAATCGGGGGGCGGCACCCCGCTGGCCCGGCAATTGGGAGGGAAGGGCACATCGGGACTGGATTACCTGAGAACCCTGGCTATCAGCCGGATCGTGCTGGACAACATCGACCACATTCAATCCTCCTGGGTCACGCAAGGTCCGAAGATCGGGCAGACGGCTCTCTACTATGGGGCGGATGATATGGGCAGTATCATGATGGAGGAAAACGTGGTGTCGGCGGCGGGGACAACGTACTCGCTGGATGAAAAAGAAATTCGCCGGTTGATCACCGACAGCGGGCATCAGCCGCGACGCCGCAACATGCGTTACGAATACGTTTGAATCAGGTGTAGACCTCGGATTTTTTATACCAGAGAAGTCCGCGGGCCATCAAGACATTGAGGACGGCGGCGATCGGCACGGCCAGAAACACACCCATCAAGCCAAACAATTCAGCGCCCACCAAAACCGCCAGCATAATAATGACCGGATGCAAACCGATCTGGTTGCCCACCACACGGGGCGTGATGACCATTCCCTCCAGCGCCTGGACCACCGCAAAAACCGCCGTCACAGCCAATAACGGGCCGACTTCCTGGAACTGCAGGAAGGTCAACAGCAACGCCGGCAACAATCCAAACACCAGGCCCAGATAAGGCACCAAGTTGGCGTACCCGGCGAGCAGGCCTAACACCAGGCTCATCGGCGTGCCGCATAAATACAGGCCGATCGAGTACAGGACCGCCATGAAGGTGGCGACCATCAACTGCCCGCGCACAAACTTGGAAAGGACACGGTCGATATCGCGGAAAACGTCCACGGCCTGTTGCCGCCAGCGCGGCGGAAACAGGTCCACAATTTTCGCCATGATCTCGTCAAAATCGCGCAGTAGATAAAACATGGCGACTGGAATGATGAACACATTGATCGCCAGTAAAATGAGATTCATCAGGCTGGCGAGTGAACTCCAGAAGAATCCGGTGACCGATCCGATCAGCTCCAGAGGCAACGCGCCAATCTTTTCCCTGGCCACGTTCATCAATTCCTTCAACTTACCTTCATCCCATTCGGAAAGGCCTGCCAGCAAAGGATGCAACCAGCCCTGCAAAACGCTCATGTAGTCGGGCATGTTTTGCGCCAGGCTCTCCACCTGAATTTTTAACAACGGCAACAGGATGAGGGCTCCCAGCAAGGTCACGATGGCGAAAGAAAATAATAGAAGGATCACGGCGAGTGTTCTGGAAAGCTTGCAGGATTCCAGCCGGTCCACCAAGGGGTCCATCAAATAAGCCAGCGCAAAAGCAATGATGAAAGGGGTGACCACGCGGCGGGTCAGATACAGAAAAATCAACGCCACCAACGAAGCTATCAGCAGGCCATAAAACAATTTTTTGTTGCCGTTCGCGCTCACAAGTCCTCCCTCATGGAAGGAGCCGGTCGGGTGGCCGGCGGCCCGGGCGTGCCGCCTGCCTCTTTGGCCAGTGCTTCCGGAGCCGCTTCGGGTTCCCAATACCGGTTCAGGGCGCCCAGCATGAAACCAAAAATTTTCTTGGAAACAACTTCAAACGCTTTCAGCTCCCCGTTGAACTCTTCAAAAGCCTTGACGACGGCGAAATCACTTTTAGCGGCCACGACCACCGATTGTGTGGAGGAAATGGCTTTCAAATTGAGGTTGGCGCGCACGGCAATGACGCCCTCCGTGGACGCGTCCCCCTCACGCGAGGAAATGGCGCTACCGACGATCACCACATCGGCGCCGGCCTTCATACCGATTTCCACCGCGGCAGAAATGTTGCCGCGTGCCGCCTCGATCACCACCTGCTCATCCACCAGATCACGGACCACATCCCGGCCCACCACAGTGACCCCCGCCGACAAAAAATTCTGAAGCAAGGCCACCTCCGCGATGGGAACGTAATCCCAGAATTCTGCCGGGATATCGGAGGACAAACTGCTTTCAAGAATCAGTATGATGACCGATCGGGGTTTTATGTTGGAGGGGATCACCCCCAGCGAACTGAGTTCCCGGTTGAGCGCAGACTTGTAAAGCACGACCTCCAATTTAACGCGGGACAGCTTTTCGATCGTGCTGTCCTCCACTTCCAGGAACCGATAGCGTTTTACAAATTTTTCAGCCCGCCGCACCAGTTTTCCCAACGCCTGCTGCTTGGAATGGTAAGCGGAACGGCCCACCATATCCTGAAGCGCAATTTCCATGGAGTTTTTAAACGCGTACTGGACGGCCCTTTTGCGGGCTCGCACATAGTTTTCATTTTTCACCTTCGCTTGACCCACCACTTCGTAAACCAAATCCAGCTCAGAGATTTGATCCAACTCGTAGGACTGATCCAATTCAGGCTCCTGATCCAAGTCCAAAAAATCGGTTTGCCCCCAGGCGCTGTCCGCCACCATCAGTCCCAGGGTCAGCCCGACCCACAGCATAAAATTCGCGAACGGGAATGATTTAAGGCAGGAGGTCATTTCTTATCCGCCACCAGAGAACGCAGAGACCTGATTTCCTGAGGCGTGAGACCGCGATAGGCGCCCACCGGCAGGCCCGTGATATTGAGTTTGCCAAACCGGGTCCGGCTGATTTTGGTGACCGGATGCCCCACTTTTTCACAGACCCGCTTGATGTGGTGCTTCTTGCCCTCGGTCAGCTCCATCTCCAGAAAACAATTCTTGCCGGTGGTTCTGAAAATCCTGGCTTTCAAAGGAGCCGTGGGCCGGGTGTCCAGCCGGACCCCCTTGGACAATCGCCGCAACACTTTTTCATCGGGGATGCCGCGCACTTTCACCTGGTAGGTCCGGGGAACTTTACGAACGGGATCGAGCAATCGTTTGGAAAGCTCGCCATCGTTGGTCAAGATCAGCAGGCCCTCGGTATTGAAATCCAAACGGCCCACCGGGAAAACCCGAGCGGGGAATTTTTTGAAATAGTCCATGACCGTGGGCCGGTCCTTGTCATCGCGGACGGTGGTCAGGCACCCCCGGGGCTTATTGAACAGGATATAAATTTTGTCCTGTGGCGGCGGCAAACGCCGGCCCGCCACCTGGATGCGGTCCGCGACCGGATCGACCAGGGACCCTTGCTTGCGGACCACGGTGCCATTGACCGAAACCTTACCGGCATCGATCAGGCGCTCCGCCTCACGGCGGGAGGTGACGCCGGCTTGTGCAATAACTTTTTGCAAACGCATTGCCATGATGTTCTCATATACGGGTTGATTAAGAGTCACTCTGGGGAAGGCGCATCTTCAGCTGAGTCTTCCGGCAAATCTCCAGTCGAATCCTTCGGAAAATCCGCAGTCGGATCCTTCGGAAAATCTTGAGCCGCCTCCGGGGACGGGTCGTCCGCTGGAGATTCAAACAGGATTTCGGCTTGGGGAGACACGTTTTCGCCCTGAATCTCTTCGCTGAAATCTTCCAGGGTGGGCAGTTCCGTTAAATCCTTCAGCCCGAAATACTCCAGGAATTTCCGGGTGGTCCGGTACATGATGGGCTTGCCCGGCACATCCTTCCGGCCCGCCGGTCCCACGATCTTTTTTTCCAGCAGGGTTCTGGCAACGCCGCTGGAATCGACCCCGCGGATGGCCTCGATTTCGGTTCGGGTGATGGGTTGCTTGTAGGCGATAATGGACAATGTATCCAGAGCGGCGCGCGACAAGCGAAAGGTTTTATCGAGTTTCAGGAATTTCCGAATCCAATCCGCGTATTCCGGCCGGGTACACAACTGGTAACCTTCCGCCACTTGCACGATCTGCAAACTCTTCGACTGATACTCCTCGGTCAGTTCATCAAGAACCGCTGTCAATTCAGCGCGGTCCGTGCCATTCACGAAGGTTTGCAGGAGGTGGTCCGGGTTCACCGGTTGATCCGCGGCCAACAGCAGATTTTCCACAATCGATTTTAGTTCATTCCGTTCCACTGGATGTCTCCTGCGTTAACGCCCCATTCTATCCATAAACCCCAGCCACCGCAAAAATTATATGGCCGGGTCAGCTTTTGAAGTATTTACTGAGTTTTAATTCCTGCGAATGATAATGGGAGGCGATATCCTTCCCATAAACCCGATTGGGCTTTTCGGTGATCTTTTCAAATTTGAGGCGGCAAAAGGTCTGCCCGTCTTCGACCATGAAAGGCACATCGTGCGGCCGCACCTCCATGACGGCGCGAGTGCCCTGGCCTTTGCTGGAGCGCCCCCCATGCCAGCCGAAACCCGGATCAAAAAACCCGGCGTAATGCGTCCGAAGTTCGCCGCTGTTCGGCTCGTAGGCAATCATTTCCCCCACCAGATTGGGCCAGATGCAAATTTTTTCCCTGGACATCATGATATAGAAACTCTCCGGCTCCAGCACCAGCCGGTTTTTTTTATGAACCCTGATCGGCTCCCAGAAATCTTCCGGAAGATAATGGTTGGTTTTGGTCAGATCGATGACACTGCTGTTGGTCTTGGCCTTGTAAGCCACGATAGCGTTTTTCCCCCGCCCGGCGAGATCGACGCTGATGAACAACCCGCCGTCGATTTTCAAATCATTGACACCGATCGCCGGCCCCTTTTTATCGAAAAGAATCGGCGTTTTTTTATAAATGGTTTTGAGTTGGGTGTCGGACAGGTGCGGGTTGCCCTGAATGAGCCGCAATTGATTGAGCGTGATGCCTTCCTTGACGCGTACCGGGAACGACCGTGAAATGACTTCGAGATACAATTTGCCCTTGTAACCTGGAGAGATTTCATCGAACCGGTGCCCGTGGTCGATGATCACCCGGGTGAACATATCCAGCCGCCCGGTGGAGCTTTTGGGATTGGTGCACCCATAAATGGCCGATGGCAGATCCAGTTCCTCCATGAGCGGGATCAGATAAATCGCGCCTTTTTCCAAAATACCGCCATCCCTCAAATCCACTTCGTAGAGCATGAGATCCTTCAACTTCCTCTCCACAGTGTCCTTTTCCGGCAGAAAACTGCTCTGGATGCGGTAGGCCTTCTTGCCGAGCCGCAAATCCAGGCTGACCGGCTGGATCTGGGAATCCCACAGCGAGTTTTCCGTGTGGATGATGCCCTGGTGGCAGGCCAACTCAATAGACCGGTCGGCCAGATACCCCGATTTGCCCTTGAGGGTCTGTTCGAGGGTCTTTTTGACCAGCGATTTGGCGGTTAACGTTTTCATGAAAACTCAGACGCGGGGTTATCAGGCAGAAGCATGCGGTTCAAAATCAAGAGGCTCGGGTGCTGAATGGGCTGGAAATTACATTTGACAGGCCATTTGAAGCTATGATTAAATCCTAATCATCGAAACTTTGCAACCAAAGTTTTTCTCCGAAAGGAACCCGGCCATGCCGTTGTACGAATATTATTGCGAGGATTGCCAAAAAGATTTTATCCTCCTGCAATCCACCCGTGTGGATAAATCAGCCACCACGTGTTCCGAATGCGGGGGCGCCAACACCCAGCACAGGATGTCTGCGTGCGTTGCCAAAATTCCAGGCTCCCCTAAAAAATTGAGTTCTCCGGTAACGGCTGACGAACTTCCCAAGAAAAGTGTTTTAAATTTACCGCTTCCCAGACTCCGGTCGGAATTGTAAAAACCCACGGACTGCCGGACCCCAAAGACCGGCATCGCATAGAGGGCAATTCCCTATTAATATAAGAACCAAAAAACTGTATGACTTCTGGAACAACCGATGACACATAAAAAAGAATTTCAAAGACAGAGCGTTGGCGCCAGCACACCCATACTGGGAACGGCAAAAATCCTTAAAATTCTGGCGGTGGCCGTCGGAGCCAGCGTGATGGTGTGGGGGTTGTTCTACCTGTCCGCACCGCCCACTCATTTGGAACCCTACACCAAATATAAAAAAACCTCCGTTGACCTGCCAGCCTCCAATCCCGATGCCCAACCTGCGGAAAGTTTGGAGGGCGCCGGTGGACCCGACCCGGCAGAAAAACCGGGACCGGAGAAAGTGGCTGAGGTGGCGGCTTCTGCCGAAGGCCCTCCCCTGCCCCCGGAAACTCTACAACAAATATCCCTGGGGATGATGTTGACCGACCAGGGCAAATTCGAACTGGCCCACGTGGCGTTTGAAAAAGCCGCCGAGTTGAGCCCCAAATCTGCGGAAGTTTATTCGATCTGGGGGGCGTCCCTGCGCATGCAGGAAAAATTCAAGGGCGCCAACAAGCGGTTCGCGATAGCCCATGAGTTGGCCCCGGACGACGATGAAATTGTGTTTAATTGGGGCCTCACCCGCCTCCACGAAAAAAATGCCGACGCGGCGATCGACCTCTTTCAAAAAACCATCGCCCTCAACCCCCGGCATTATCTCGCATACAATTATCTGGGCAAAAGCCACGGCCTGAAAAAACAATACACGGAAGAGGAAGCCGGTTACATGAAAGCGCTGGAGATCAAGGAAGACCTGGCGCAGGCGCACTTCAACCTGGCTGTGGTGCGCAGTCTGCAGAAGAACTATGAAGGCGCGGCGCCCCACTTCGAACGCGCGATCGAACTCGACAAGACCTTCGACCAACCGTTTGTGATTCAGTTTTTGACCGCCATGGGATTGCGCAAGCCGGGCGAGGGCATGAAAAAAGCCCGACTCAAAAATTCCCCTAAAAAAGGCGAGACCCAAACTGCCAAGCTGGACACCGCCCCAACCGAGGGGAAAAAATCGGAAGGCTCCGGCCATAATATGGAGGGGTCCTCCAGTAAAATTGAGAAAAAAGTCACCCTCGTCAAGGGCCACGTCACTATCAACGGCCAGCCCGCCGACGAGCGCGGTGTGGTGTTCCTCGAAACCAAAGACAAGTTGCGGATTCCCAATCAAACCACTCAGCAAATCGAAATCCAGCAAGCGGATCTGCAATTTTCTCCCGCCCACTCGGTGGTCCAGGTCGGGTCCATCCTCACCTTCGTCAACAACGACAATGAGGTCCACAACATCTATTCGAAATCCCTGAACAACCAGTTCAACCTGGGGGCCATGGCCGGGGGCACGTCGAAGTCCATGAAGATGATCGCGGCGGGGCCGGTGATTCTGCGGTGCAACCTGCACAAGGACATGATCGGCACCGTGTTTGTGGTGCCCAACGGATACTTTACCCAGACCAATGCCCAGGGCGAGTTCCAATTCGACTCGGTGAAGAGCCAGGAATACATCATGGAATTCTGGCACCCGCAACTGTACCCGGATGAAGTCGCCCAATATTCCAGAATTGTTTCTTTAACCGGGCCGGATAAGACCGAAGATTTCAAGATCGTCTCTGAATCCAAACCGGGAGAGATCCACGATTTGGTGGATGATATCGATTACAACCTGCTGGTTGACAACATCGAAAAAGAAATCTATCAGGCCATCGAGGGTTGGAAAAAAGGTAAGAAATCGATTCCGCACAAACGCATGTTGATGGCCATCACCAAGCATTACGACGGCGGCGGACTGAAGAGCGCAATCGCCAAGAGCTTCAGTGAAAAGCGCAGTGAAAAGCTGGAAACGGCGCTGGATAAAATCCGCAAAAAGATAGCGGGCATCGACAAATCGGAGGAGGTCACCGAGGCTTCATTGAAATTCAAGGCCGAACGCGTCATCGCCCAACTGCGCACCAACGTTCAGGAACTGAACCACCGTTTCAAACCCTCTCCCTGACCGACGGAACCCTTCCATAGCCTGGTCATTCTGAGGAGCGTTCAGCGACAAAGAATCTATGTTTTTGTGTTGCCTCATAAGTGAGGAACGAAACTAAGGAACAAGCCCCCTAGCCCCCTTCGGAGAAGGGGGGACCCATCGATCTCCCATCAGAGCTGTCGGAACCGATCCAGATTTTGCGTGTTCTGCCAAGGTCTCTTCGAATCATGCCCCATAATTGTTGAGTGCAATCTAGAGTCTGACCCATTGCTTCCGGGCGTTGCCCGGCCAGCGTGACGCTGGACCCAAGAGGCTGAACTCTTCGAATCATGCCCCACCACTGCTGAGCGCAAGATAAAGTTTGACCCATTTGAGTCCAGCGTTCACGCTGGTGGTTTGATTTTATCGGCACGGGATGATAATTTGTCCTTATGAGCCTGCGCATATTCAACACTCTCAGCATGCAAAAGGAAGACTTCGTCCCGCTGGCAGAGGGCAAGGTGCGGATGTATGTCTGTGGCGTCACCGTCTACGACTACTGCCACGTCGGCCACGCCCGATCCGCCATCGTGTTCGACACCCTGTACCGTTACCTGCGACACCTGGGATACGAAGTCACCTACGCGCGCAACTTCACCGATATCGACGACAAGATCATCAAACGCGCGGCGGAAGAAAACATTTCATGGCAGGCCGTCACCGAAAAATACATTCAGGCGTTTCACGAAGACATGGGCGCTTTGAACATCGCCACCCCCACGCTGGAACCGAAAGCCACCGACCACATTGCGGACATGATCCAAATGGTGGCCTCCCTGGTCGATCAGGGCAAGGCCTATGAATCGGAAGGTGACGTTTACTATGCCATCCGATCCTTCGCGGATTACGGCAAGCTTTCGCGGAAAAAACTGGATGACTTGATCGCCGGAGCGCGGGTCGAGGTGGGAGAACAAAAACGCGATCCCATGGACTTCGCGCTGTGGAAAAAAAGCAAGCCCGGCGAACCCTCCTGGGACAGCCCCTGGGGACCGGGCCGGCCGGGTTGGCACATCGAATGTTCCGCCATGAGCTACCGCTACCTGGGCGAGGTGTTCGACATCCACGGCGGCGGCAAGGACCTGGTGTTTCCGCATCATGAAAACGAAATCGCCCAAACCTGCGGCCACACCGGCAAGCCGCCGGTCAAATACTGGGTCCACAACGGATTCGTCAACATCAATAAAGAAAAAATGTCCAAATCCCTGGGCAATTTCTTCACCATCCGCGATATCCTGAAACAGTATCATGCGGAGGTCTTGCGGCTGTTCCTGCTGACCAATCACTACCGCGGCCCCATTGATTTCGCCGACCAGTATCTCCATGAAGCCCGCAAGGTATTGGACCGGTTTTACGAATTTTTCGCGGCGGTCGAAGCCGAATTGGACGAAAGAATTCCAGAATCCAAGAACGGCAACCGCACCCATCCTCTCATGAAAAAATTCGAGGAAGCGATGGATGACGATTTCAATTCCGCGGTGGCGCTGGCCCACTTGAACGAGGTATTGCGGCACCTCAACACGGCGCTCACCGAGGTCAAAAACAACCAGGGCGATCGGGACGCCCTGGCCGCAGACGCGACCGTGTTAAAATACATGGGCAACATCTTGGGCTTGTTTTTCGATACGGCGGAGGCCTACCAGGCCAAAACCCTGAAGCTCAAAGCTGTTGATCTGGACACAGTAAAAATTGAAGGTTTGATTGCCGACCGCAAGGCGGCGCGCGCGGCTAAAGAGTGGGGCAAAGCCGACCAGTGCCGCGACGCGTTGAGTGAGATGGGCGTCGTCCTTGAAGACTCCGCCCACGGCACCACCTGGAAAATCAAATGAACACCCAATTTTTTTCAGACATTTATCTCAAGTTCACTCACCTGTACGCGCAGAACATGGTGCGGGAGGAAGACGAACCGCGGGTGCCCGAAAAAGTCATCCGTTGCGTCTGGAACGATCAGCTCCTCAACACCGAGGACCTGCGCACCACCGATGGCAAATTTCTGGAGGTGGTGTTCCCCGGGTACTGGAATTTTGGAAGCGGTCCCGATTTCAAAAGCGCCGCGATCAAAGTGGATGGCGTTCTGCTGGAAGGCGATGTCGAACTTCATGTTTACGGCACCGACTGGAAGTCGCACGGTCACTCCCGCAACAACGATTTCGACAACGTGATCCTGCACGTCTTTTTGTGGAAGGGCCGCGGCAAAGGGGCCACCGGCAAGCGGTTGTCGCGTCCCCACATTTTCGATCTGGAACTCAAAAGTTATTTGCGGCGGGGCGTGTTACAGCTCAACGAGGAACTGGATTTCGACAGTTATCCGGTCCTCAACCCATTCAACTATGGCTTGTGCCACGAGCCGCTGGCGCGGCTCACCGAGGTGAAGTTTCTCGAACTGCTGAATGCCGCCGGCGATGCCCGCATCCAAACCAAAATGGACCGGTTTCACGACCGCATCATCACTCATGGCTACGAGCAAACTTTTTACGAAGGTGTCGCCGAAGCCATGGGATACCCCAGCAACAAAACCGCGTTCAAAACGCTCGCCGAAAAGTTGCCGCTGGCCACCTTGAAGGCGCATGTGCCCGCGCGCGCTTCGGCGCAGGACAAAGCTTTGGTGATGCAGGCGTTGCTGTTCGGCGTTTCCGGGTTGATCGATTTTTCGGTCCTGAAAACCAGCACGTTTTCCGCCGCGGCGAAAACTTATTTTTCACAGCTGGAAAAAATCTGGAAAAAGCACGAGGCCGAACTGGGACACCTTAGCCTGGAGCGCAAGGACTGGAAGTTCGGCCGGATGCGTCCGGCCAATTTCCCGTACCGCCGAATTGCCGGACTCAGCCACCTGGTGGTCCGGCACTGGCAAAACGGGATCTTCGGTGATTATTTAAATTCTATAAAATCAATTGTTTCCAAGGATGAGGAAAAAGCGTATACTGCCGCCTCGCTTAAAAAAACAGTCCAGTTTTTTTGCCTCGAGGTGGACGACCACTGGGCCAGTCATTACACCCCCGGCGGCAAGAAACTAAAGAAAAAACAAAAGCTTGTCGGCGCCGACCGGTCGCGGGAAATCAACATCGGCATCCCGATCGGCCTCATTTACGCCCGGGCCAGTAAATCAGTGCCTCTTGAACGTGCCCTGGGGCGGCTGTTTCATACCAAAAGTGCGCCAGCGGACAACCAGTGGCTCCGGTTCATGAAACATTATATTCTGGGAAATAAGGACCGTATGTGGAAATTGCTGAAAAGCGATCAGCAAACCCAGGGTCTCATGCAGGTTTACCAGGATTATTGCACTAAAAACGAGAATAACTGTCTGCGTTGTCAGTTCCCCAAAGTGGTGGACCAGTATTTTTCCTGAAACCTCCAGGGTTCCTCAGCGTCAAAATCCTTGATTCCGTTGCTCTAAAAAGCTACATTGTGAGTACACTTTTGCCAGGGAACACCAAAATTATGGACCATTTGTCAGCTCTGGAGAACCAGAGCGTTTATATATTGCGCGAAGCGTACAAAAACTTTAAAAATCTGGCCATGCTGTGGTCGATCGGCAAGGACTCCACCGTCCTTCTCTGGCTGGCGCGTAAGGCGTTTTTCGGCCATTGTCCAATCCCTCTGGTGCATATCGACACCAGCTACAAAATACCGGAAATGATTGAGTACCGGGATCGGTACGCCAAGGAATGGGGCCTCAATCTAGTGATCGGACAGAACAAAAAAGCCCTGGCTGAAGGCATGAACCACGAGAAAGGACGCATCACCTGTTGCGAAGCGTTGAAAACCGGCGGCCTGCAATTGACCATGGAAAAAGAAGGCTACACGGGATTGATCCTGGGCATTCGCCGGGACGAGGAAGGCACACGCGCCAAGGAACGTTACTTTTCACCGCGCGATAAAAATTTTGAGTGGAACTTCA
>SMVB01335119.1_pt1 | contig 13292 bp, 11 predicted proteins | sample 2456461 | NCBI WGS metagenome assembly SMVB01 (sample SAMN11095934, study PRJNA526329) | marine sediment metagenome | biome: Marine sediment; feature: Surficial sediment; material: Deep marine sediment; isolation source: Hadal surficial sediment | place: Pacific Ocean | collected 2014-05 | depth...
CCAAAGATCAGTGTCCAAATCCGTTTTCAACTCAAACTGTTTTTCCTCGAGCCAGTAATCGTGGTCTTTAATGACAGCCAGGATAAGATCCGACAAGTTTGTCCTGAGAAATCGGTACTGCGTCTTATCTTTTCCTGATCTTGAAAATTCAAGAATATTATTTATCATGCCCTTGAGCCGATCGCTTTCTTTAAGGATGACTGCCAAATATTCCTTTCTTTCTTCTTGAGTTCTTACTCTATCAAGAAAAAGTGATTCTGCAAACATTTTAATAGCGGTTAAGGGAGTTTTCAATTCGTGGGTCACGTTGGAAACGAAGTCGGATCTCACTTGTGCCAGACGCCTTTCTCGTGAAATATCCCTTGATATCAGAATGAGACCCAGTGCCATCCCCGCAATTAAGAGGACCAGAGAAATACCATATATCCATCCCTTTTGCCGAACAAAATCATTGAGAATAGTCCGGTCCGCCAACTCTATATGGATCCATTTATTTTCAAAAAATGGATCCAATAAAGATGTAAACGACATACCTTCCTGTACAGAATCAGAACCGGGATCATCTTGAAATTTAATATGGTATTTGAAATTGAGATCGCCTTGAAGCTTGTCAAGGTGGACAGATTTCAGTAAAGAGTCGCTGTCTACCAGGAGTCCAGTCAGAGTATCAAACTCATTATTAATTAATACAACACCTTGCTCAACCTCCAGAGAAAAGGTAAGCTTAAAGCCTGCTGCTATTTTTTCATACTTGTTATTATTTTTCTGTTCAATGAGACGAGGGAGAGCTTCCTCCAATTCTCTCACAAGGTTGATCTGACTGATAACGCCTGTGATCCCACTATTTATAATCGATAGATCGAACTCTTTTTCAAGTTCCAATTCTTTAATTTTTTTAGAAATGCCATCCAATAAATTTTCCGTGCCACGAACGAGGGGAATTTGACCCGATGCAGTTTTTGCCAGGTAACTTTCAACAGAAGGACGAACAATAGAAAAATAATCACAGGTCGTAATATGTACTAATTGGGCAATAGCATAATTGGCATAAGGATATCCGCTCTGGTCGAGCTCGGAGTAAAAATCTGATATTATACGACTGTAATATGTAGAAGCATTCTCAAATTGAGCCAGCTTGACCGAAATTCTACCCAGAGCATTAAGAGCCTTTGCGGAATCCGGTTTACTTCTTGCTATTGCAAGGGCTTTCAAATAATTGGACCTGGCTTTGGCATTACTCCCCAGGTTAAATTCTGCTTGCTCTCCATTATTAAAAAATGTGGAAAAAGAAATTGGAGATCTTCTACTAAATCCTGTCTGTAATTGAGTAATGTAATGAGGATAGATGAATTCCCCATTACGGTGCATCACAAAAACATTGTTCAATAAATTATTGGTATGAATAAGAGAAATCAATTCTCTATTCAAAGTCACTGATGTGTCGATAACAGAGCTGACTTCTGTAACCAGGATCTCAAGTTCTTGTCGAATTGCATCGACTACGTTTTGCGACAACTCTCTTTCTTCTTCAAAGATGCGTTTTTCAGTGAGCTCCTTCAAATTGGATATGATGCTCACGCTGGAATAAGTTAGGATCCCTCCCGCAATAATAAGGATGAGAACAAAGGATATCGTTAGCCGTGAGCCCATTTCAGGATTAAGATAATGATCCTTTTAATCAACATGGTCCATAATCCATAATTTGTATTCAGAAAGTTGGCTGCTTCTCACAATGGTTTTTGCATCATTCGTGAAATCCAGATCACCCGAAGTCCCTCTCTCTTTCCCAGAAAAATAGCTTATCTCTTTTGTGACGTCATCATACCTGAACAGGTTCCATGCTCCGTTAGAGGCCTCAAAGTAAAAGAACTTGCCATCAGGTGTCCAGGTTCCCAAATAATCCCAGTAGTTGGGCTGGTCGATAAAATGCTTGGTTGGACTTCCATCTACATATGCTTCGCGAAGTCCGTCACGAATATCATTCCTTTGATAGTACATGTAAGCAAGGCGTTTACCATCCGGGTGCCATTCCAGACCTTCCTTGTATTCAGTCTCATTTACAGGTGTGATCCTGGTGACTTCACCAGTGCTGCTCGAAACCAGCATACCATGGTTTTCGACTTCATTTTCCAGATAGGCGAGTCCTGCAATATGAGCTCCATCCGGAGACCACCTTAGTGTCCAACCTTCCATCTCGACCTCTGCCAATGGTCTGTCCTCACCATTAACAATATTATAGACATGCAAAAATTTATCACGGGCATAGGCCAGCTTCTTGCTGTCGGGAGACCACTCTGGCAAGAGATCACCTGAACTTTGAAAACTGGTCAAAACTTTTAGGTCTCGGGTCTGGGTATTCAATAGATGCAGGGAAGATTGCAGTCCGTCTTTAGAAGTTGTAAAAAAAGATATATATCTACCATCGGGGGACAATTTGAATTTGTGCTGAGGATGTATCGATGTCAGCTTTTTCGGATTTCCTCCATCTACAGAAATAATATAAATCCCCTTATGGTCAACACGATTATCTATGTAATAGACATCTTTTTCTTCTGCCGAGAACACAGCACCGAAACCAGATGCCAGCACTTTGTACTTTTCAGGCTGCAATACATCAACTAATTGAACTTGTCGATTATTGAAAAGGGTAATGAAACCCAGTTTTGATGTACCTGAAAGTTTTCTGGGGTAGAGAATATTTACGTTATTAAAAAAAGTAACCTGCTGCGGATCTCCCATTACCTTACCTGTTGCAGCACTAATATTCACTTTCCATACGTTTTTTTCACCATTTTTCTCCGACACATAATATAAAGCATCACCATCTTTATTCCAGGTAGCAAAGCCATCGTCTCCCGGATAATTGACCAATTGGAAATTTTTATCTCCTTTTGTGGAGATCAACCAAATTTCGATACCACTTAAACTGTCATTATCAATGTTTAGTTTATTATAGGCAATCCAGTTCCCGTCAGGTGAATATTCACTCAGACCCATAGTCCAATCAAAATCAAAAGGAATGCTATTAACGACTTCCCCCTTCAGATTGACACTCACAATAGCTCCTCCTTTAAAAAATATTACTTGATCACTAAGGTGATTCCAGATTAGGCTGGTTCCGTATTTTCCGCTAGTGACGTCATCTAAATATTTCCCTTCGGTGACATCTTCTATAAGTCGAAGATTACCTCCATCGCGATCCACTACGTACAGTCCCTTTATGATATTCCCATCAGCTGGATCTCCTTCATACCTTGAGCCGCTAAATGCAATAGAATTGCCATCAGGAGAGTAAACAGGTCTGGTTGAATTTATAAAATTGGCTGAGTCATTGAGCAATTTTCTAACTACAGAGCCAGAAATATCAGATAAATATAATTCTGTTTTACGCCACCCTGAATAGACATCGATATCGCTCAAAGCTTCAATAACAAATTCATTTCCATCGGGTGAAATATCAAAGCGTCTGGATCGCATAGTATGACTTTCGAAGTTAATATCCAGATTAAGCGGAATTTGAGTGAATGTTGATTTGGGATTGCTGGTGTTTTCTGTCACCAGGTTATTCTCCAGCAATTTCAAACGATTCAGGGCTATTACCAGGACATCTCGTTGATCCGGATATTGAGAAACTAACTTTTTGTAACTTTTAATAGCTTCTGACTTTCCAAGTTTTTCGTTACACAGGCCGATATGCAGAAGTGCATTTGCCTTGAGCTCTCTGTTGGCATTGTCCTTTTCAAGCAAGGAGGAGTAAATATCAATTGCTGCCTTTAAATCTCCCTCTCCCTGCTCCTTCATCAACCCTTGTTGAAAAAGTTGATCGGATGTCTGTGCGCCAACATTGCCTGTCCCAAAGAAGGCAAGTGCTATGATTGACAGGATGGTTATTGATTGTTTCATCTTTCTACTCATTTTATTCTCAAAATTATGGCAAAGGTGAGCGGCCGTTGTCATAACCAGGTTTAAGTTATGTCATAATATGGTCATGTAAAAGGGTCACAATTTGATTCCTTTCGGATTAAATTGGTGGCAACTTGGCTAAGTTGATGATTACAAGAATCTTATAACCCTCCAATTGTAAGCTTGATCATGGGTTATTTATACTCGGAGTATTCACCGTCGCCAAAGAGGACAGGTATCTGGTGGGGTGATTCATGGTTTATTAGGTCGCGCAAATCTTTAATCGATACCTGAAAACGGACAATACGCGGAAGGGCTGCGCTTAACGTGGGTTCAATCGCCAGGTCAATCGTTAAATCAAGCAATGATACATGAAGCGTATGCTAATATCACCCAGTATACACCACCTTCAAATAATAAACCTGTAAATCGTTTATTTTAAGCGCAATGAAATAATGTCCTGCCGGCAAATCAGAAGTTGGCTGCCAAACGGCATCGTACTGGCCGCTTGACAAGGTTTGCTGATCAAGGGTTGCGACAAGCCGGCCTTGCATGTTGTATGCGTATAGACCTACTTCTGCTCTCCGAAAAACACCGTATCTAATCGATATTTGATTGCTAAACGGATTCGGCCCTGCCCGGTAAATCACCCCTTTATCAGTGTGCAGATCATTGATACCGGTAATGCCGTCGCCACTGACCACGATATCCCATGTTCCCTCCAGGATTCCATTGCCATTTTTTGAGAGTTGGACGATCCGATGGGTTGCGTCAAACTGACCGGATGTGACAGATGCTGCAGCATCGTTCTCCAGATCCGAGTCTCCTTCAAAGTAGAGCTGCGTTGTGAGGGTTGGAAAATCTGGCGTTGTGATTTTAAAATGGATATGCGACGGACGAAATTGACTCCCATTCAGATATTTGCCCGGTTTAATTGTTTCAAACATGTAAAACCCCTGAGCATTCGATTTCGTCGTGCCGCGCAGGTTAAATCCCGAATTGTCATAAGCTCCCGCGTCATCAGCGTGCCACACGTCTATCAGTGTCTCAGGAATATATTCTGTGCAGTCCAGGTTAAAAACGCGCCCACTTATGATCATGCGCTCTCCTGGTTCTGCTTTACCAACCAGAATATTATTATCCATTGCCGGTGGGTTTTCAGTATAAAACGGACCTTCTCCATATAGATCGAGTGTTGTTTCTTCACACTCAAGAACATCTGGGGACGTGGATTTTCGACCAGCGGCTCTGGCAATACTAGCTGCGGAGCTAAGTGAAATCGACGCGATTGCGATATTTCTCAGGAACTGTCTTCGTTTGCTCATTGTGTTCTTTTAAAAAAAGTCTGTGATTACTCTATTTAATATGACGGTTTTCTTTGCGAAATGGTTGGGTATGACTACTCTGGTCCCCAAATCACGCCCACAAATGTGGTAAATAGTTCTCCTTCTGAGCTAACCGGAACATCGGCTATTATTCCTGCAATGAAGTGCGCATGTATCTCAAGGCGCAGTCGAGGCAAATAGCTAAACCAAAATCTCCAGGTTGACAACTCTTGTTAAACTCTATTCCTGTAAAATTACGTGTGCGACAGATCACATCGTACACTTGCCATTGATGTCGTATTTAAAATGCATCGCAATGTCATCAAATGCGTGCTTAATAACAGGCCCGGTATAAATCAGCGCGTGAAAGTCCTGGCATCATTGCTTCGCAACTATAAACATATATTATGCATCATAATTTATGATGTACTGACCGTAGAGGTCGGGCTTTGAAACAACGATTCAATGCACGCAACGAAACCAATTCCTGAGAGCTAAAGGATTGTCTTCGCACCAAAAAGCGCATTAACAACCGTTTTTGCAAGATCATGTGTCCTCACCTCTGAAAATGTATGATGCATCCACTCCGCACGAATATTGATCTCCAGCGCTTTTGGTGATCCTTCTAACAATATCTTATGATCGCTGCACATGACATCAAGGGCAAAATAGCTGCTATTCAATGCCTTGGCAATGGCTTTGATCCAATCAGAAAATTCGGGAGCAAGTTCATCAGTAACATCGATGGCGTGCCCCCCCTGTGCCATATTTGATATCCTCTTTAATAGCACTTTGAGTCTTATTGGAATTATAGAGCTAAGGGTCAGTCCTTGTTTAGAAATCAATAATGCCGTTTCGTCATCCGAGACGAGATCATTGGCAGGATTCCGGGATCGTACTACCACCCTGCGCTCAGCGATCAATTGCTCAAGCGATTTACTCCCATCACCTACGACATGGGCTGGCAAGCGCATGCAGGCAGCAACGATCTGACTTCCTATTACCTGTATTCTCAGATCGTATCCAGGATGCTGTTCCTCCAGCAAAAATGCAGGTCCAAGGTGGGCATTGGCGTTGTAATATCTCCGAACATCATCCATCGACGTTATATCAAAACTCACTCCTACCCCATTTGTACCTATCGTCGGTTTACAAACGAATAGATTTTGTCCATCAAATAGCCCTGCATTTGTCAACGCGTCAGGATGCGTAAATACAATACTATCGAGGGTCGGTATTTCAAGATTATGAAAAAGATCCTTGGTCAATTGCTTGTCATCGCACAATCTCGATGCACTTGTGCTCATCCAGGATTCAGGGATGCCCTGGATCAGAAGCTCTTCTGTGTTTCCACGCTTCAACAATGTGGCAGTCCTTCCTTCACTATCCTGAACATGCTCGACGGATACTCCTTGCCTCAGAGCTTCCTCTACAATCAACTGGTGTTGCGCTTCTCCTTCCAGCTGCTTCGCACTCATGCATTCAAATCCATGGCCAGGCGAAAGCCGGCATGCTGATAAAAATGATCGCGGAACCACAATCGGTAATATTGGGATGCTCCGGCGCCATTGGTGGCCCAGGACCCGCCAAGGAGCATGCTGTGTTCCTGATCGAAATAGGGCTCTGAAAAATCTGTGTAATGATTGTGCACAATAAAGCCTGGTAATGGATAAAACCTTTCAGAGAGCCATTCCCACACATTCCCGTACAGATCGTTGAACGCCTCTCCTTCATCAGCCTCACAAAATCCTACAGGAGTTGGTGAGCCAAATCGCATCTTCAAATTAAAATTATTGCAAAGCGCAGGTTCAAAATTTGGGTGTGATCTATTTGTGAGCAACTTAAATTCTGCTTCTGTGAGCAGTCTGTATCGGTCCCCTTTAAATTTGCAATATGCATTTGCTTCATGTGCATTTACTTCGGCTGGCCAGTCAAGTGGCATATCAATAATATCAAACATGGCCCGATAGCGATACACGCCCTCTTCGCGTATCCAAAATTTAGGGAAGTTGGTATTTGTCCTGGATTTCCATTCCCAGCCATCTTTTGTCCAATACAAGGGATTCTCATATCCTCCGGATTTCACGAAGTAAACAAACTCTCCGTTGGTGACAAGGTTTTTCGACGCTGAAAAAGCATCTACTTCTACTTCCAAATGTCCGTACTCGTTGTCCCAGCCATAGAGTTCAGAGGGTTCTTGTTTGCCAAGCGTCACTCTACCAGCCTGCACCGGAATTAATTCGAATTCCTCTGAGAAACCAATGCTCTCGGCATACTTCCACAAGGCAGGTCGAACAAGGTGATTGACGTCCATAAGTCGTATGAGCACTGACGATGTTTCGAAGTGGATCAGATCATGTTCGATCGCCATATGTAGATTCCAAAGTGGATCATCTGAGGAGATTTGCTCCGGAATTTCAATAGCATCAATAACTTGGCTGATGAGCGTAAATACTTCTTCCCGGTAAGCTATCACATTTGAGAGATCAGGGTATGTGGTCCCACTGGCCAGATCTCCCGGTAATTCAGGATCGACGCCTGTAGCAAATAGCTTTTCAAACCTGGGGTTGATTCCCTTCTCAAGTATCCCACATAGCACAAGTTTGTTGATATAGAATACTGCTGTATGACCGTAATAAAATATCAGTGGATTTCTCAATGGGTCTGGTGCCTGAAAAAAATGCTTTCCATTCGCTAGGGATGCAAACAGCATTTCATAGAGATGCCAGGCCTTTTCGAAATACCGTTTTAAATCTGACCGTCTCGTTGACATTAAAGCGACAGGTGCTGCACCTAAAATCCGATTGCTCGTGCAGGTAGTCGTTTTACTCATATCGTGTTCTTCTATCACAAATTGAGCTTACATCATGCTCTCAAATTCCTCAATCAGAACTTTGAGTGTCAGATTAAGGCAATATGCATTCATTAAACTTCGGAATATGCGATGAAGTTCACCGCACTATTGTCTTAATCCCTAAGATAGTGGTTTTTGTCATTGCCATAGTCATGTTTTTTTCATCCTTTCATGCAGGAATCCAGTAGGTTGACCCGACAACAAATATTAAGTTCTTATTTAAACCCTATACCCATGCGTACAATAAGTGGAAAGGCTGCGCTAATCGTTGGTTCGATCGCCAGGTCCCGGTTTTGATTCCAATTCCAGGAAGAATCACCCAGGTTGCCGGATTGGCTCTCCGTACCGTTCCATGTATAATTCTTGAATGCCACCCCAACACCGAACAAGATATCCAGTTCAAAATGCTCGTCGAATATGACCCTGTATCCCATGAGAAAGGAAGCCGTGAATTTGGATAGATCTAAAGGCAATCATCGGTGAATAAGGTAAGTCGCTTATTCCTACGACAATCTTAGAACGAGAGGGTTAACCTGAAATTAACGTGGATATGGTGTAAGTTCGAACGACAATTTATCTGATGTTACGGGAGCGTACTCCTATACCTGCATTGTAAAATAATTGAGTTTATGGCTTCAAGGGACACTCGTGTATCCCGTCAATCTGCTAAAGCGCTCGACATTCAAATATCCAGTTTGATCTCCGAAATTTATACAAGTGCTAGTCCGGCGCAGTGTTCCCATTAAACATATACCGATGCACCTTCCACCCATCCATGGACATGATCAGAACCATCAGCGATTTGGAGTCAATTGAAATCTCCTCCCCTCCCTTGAATGATATCTTGCCGTAATTCAATGACCAGACATATGCAATCTTGTCAGACAATATCAACTCCTGCACTTCGAGCGTAATTTCAATAGAAGTGGAGGGATCTGTCAGGTCTTCGTAGTGCTCGCGAACCCCACGATGTCCAATGACGACAGGAGCATCGTCAGGGAGCACAACACAATCAATATCGAATACTGCAACAATATCGTCAAGCGATTGGCTGTTTAGTGCATCTTCATATTGCTTCACCACCGCCTTAACAGCTTTCGTGTCTTTGTCGCTTTGGGCGCCCAGCGTCAGTGGTACAAACAGTCCCACAAACAGCAGAAGAGTAATAATTTTTGGATGTTTCATTGTTAGTGATTTTCGTATAAATTAAGGAAAATATGAACGGTGCGCAAGAAGACTACTTCAGAAAAACGTTCCAGGATAGAATGGGAACTTACATCACACCGGTAAAACAACTACAAAATTACTCCTTAGTCTTCACCCTTATTGCTACGAATGAAATTCAAATCTCTTTCCGGCGAATCATCATACCTGACTCTCAATTCTTGCAGCTCGCTTTTTAGCTTCAGGATTGTTGCTGAATAAGCCGGGTCTTCATATGCATTATTCATCTCATTGGGGTCTTCATGCAGATCATAAAATTCCCATTCATCGATATCGTAGTAAAAATGAATGAGTTTGTATTCCTTGGTTGCAATTCCGTAATGACGTTTTACAGCATGTTCGCCGGGATACTCATAGTAGTGGTAGTAGACACTTTTTCTATCCCATTTTTCATCATGCCCATACAGCAATGGCGTCATGCTTTCACCTTGCATATCAGCAGGGACTTCTATACCGGCAGCGTCTAACAGAGTTGGGGCAAAATCCAGGTTTTGGACTAATTCGTCACTTCTGATTCCTGCTTTTATTTTTTTTGGCCATCGAATCATCAATGGAGTTTTAAAGGACTCATTATACATGAAGCGCTTGTCAAACCATCCATGCTCACCGAGGTAAAAGCCCTGGTCAGAAGTATAAATTACGATTGTGTTTTCAGCCAACCCGCTTTCATCGAGATAATCCAATACCCGTCCGACATTGTCATCAACCGATGAAATACATGCCAGATAATCCTGAATATACCGTTGATATTTCCAGCTCATTCGTTGCTCGTCATTCATCGAAAGCCAGTTGGCTTTAAATTCATCTGCGATGGAGTCCAGGACAGGTTGATATGCTGTTTTTTGGGAATTGTTCGCTTTGGAATAACTCAAATTAAAAAAATTGCTATCTCTTGGGTCGGTTTTTATTTCTAATTCGGCCACAGCTTCCGGCAAGACCTTACAGTCATAGCTCAGCATCATGTGCTCCAATATATTCATTTCGGCTGTCCTTGATGCAGTGCCCCTATTTGTGTAATCATCAAATAAGGATGCAGGCTCGGGAAATGTGCGTTTAGAAAATTCTTTGAATTTATCAGGAGCAGGCCACCATGCCCGATGGGGTGCTTTATGAAAATACATCATCAAAAAGGGCGACTCCGGGTCATTGTTTGCTTTCAGCCAATCTATCGATAAATCTGTGATGATATCTGTAGCGTATCCCTGTATATTTATCGTGTCCCCATTTGTGATGATAAAATCCGGATTTAAATAATCTCCCTGTCCCGGTAATATTGCAAACTCATCAATGCCTTTGGGGTTATTGCCAAAATGGAGTTTTCCGAATATTGAGGTTTTATACCCTGCCTTTTGAAACAGTTGCGGAAATGTAATTTGATTTGTATCGAACGGAGTGATGTTATCAATTTTTCCATGAATATGACAGTGTTTTCCGGTTAGGATAGTTGCTCTTGAGGGAGCACAAATTGAGTTAGTTACTGAAGCATTTAAAAACAAGAGCCCTTCATTGGCAATTCTATCAATATTAGGAGTACTGATCAATGTACTATCATAAGCGCTGATCGCCTGATAGGCATGATCGTCTGACATGATAAATAAGATATTTGGCCTTTGAGGCGCGTCTGATATTTCATCTTGTTGGTTTCGGGTGCAGCCTTGGATAATAAAAGCCAGAGTCAGGGCTATTGCGGTAAGCTCAATGCTTTTTATTATTGCGTCCATTTTAAGTTACGCTCAATCTAAGGAAAATGGATGTATGGCACTCGCACGGACATATTTTAATTACGAATTACTCAGAGTATACAAAACGTGTTCCATCATAGCGGTTAAGACCATCATATGTGGCAAACCATAGAAATCCATTGCGATCCTGTGTGATATCGAATACCCATCGATATGATAAGCCATCGTTTTCAGTGATATGGTCTATTCTGGTATTGCTTTGTGCATGACTATTGACCCAACAAGCTGCTATGGCAACAAAAGAGAAGAAGAGTGCTATTAATTTACTCATTAGATCATGCATTACTACTTACTTGTTAATATATGACATCTGCTGCTGAAAAAGGAAGTTCGTCCCTAAAGACGACAGCTTATGTGATCATTTAGAAACTCGGCATTGCATTCCATTCATTTGGTTAATCTCTCTTGTCAACTTTTTCGTAAATTGTACGTTGACAAAACACTAAAAAATAGACAACCAATGAAAAATTCAAAAATCAGCGTTTTTGCCCTCTTGTTTTTTGCAATCACAATGAGTTGCGAAGCTGTTTACGCACAAAAAGACGTATCCAAAGAAATCATGAAAGCCAATGAAAATTTCATGAAACTATTCGCTGCGGGTGATGTAGACAAATTTATCACAGTATATACGGACGATGCCCGACTTTTGCCACCCGGTAGCCCTGTGGTAACAGGCAAGGAAAACCTTAAAGTGCTTTGGCAGGGTATGATGGACTCAGATATAACAGTGAAATTGAGAACCACCTCTGCAATTGGATATGGCAAGATGGCAGTAGAAGAAGGTGTAGTGGACATTCTCGAGGATGACGAGGTGGTAGATCAACTTAAGTATATCATCATCTGGAAAAAGGTCAAAGGCGATTGGAAAATGTACCAGGATATGTGGAATAGCGCTACTCCCGGGGAGTAGAGCAGGTCCTAAAAGTTATACTTACCACTCGCGACCAGCCAGAGCTGACTGACAACTAGCAGACCAAATCGCCACCCTCGTTGCGATGAACATGTCGTTCTGACTATATTTATCAAGTATTCCCGTGGATGTTTCCGACTCAGGCAACCTTTTTGGGCCTTGGAGCATAGTTACAATGAATGAAACACCACAATATCCTTAAGTGGATGAATTAAAGATCATACGACTCTGTAAAGAGGGAAAACAAACGGCCCAACGCAAGCTGTACGACAAGTACAGGTCGAAGTGGTTTGTGGTGTGCCTCAGGTATCACAATCACAGACAAGATGCGTTAGACGCGTTGCAAAATGCGCTTATCAAGATATTCTCCCGTTTAGGTGAATTCAACATTGAACTGGGAACATTTGGTGCATGGTCCACGCGAATCGTTGTGAATGAATGCCTTATGCTCCTGAGAAAGAAGAAAGGGGGCATTTTTAATGTTGATGGTGATCGTCAAGATCTGGTTATAGCTACTGCTCCCTCCGTATTGGACGAAATGAGCGCGAAGGAGATCGTTCAGTTGATCCAAAGCTTGCCAGACGGATATCGGGTTGTCTTCAACTTGTATGCCGTTGAGGGATATAAACACAAAGAAATTTCGGCGATGCTGGGTATCAGTATCGGCACATCAAAATCGCAACTGTTTAAGGCTCGAAAAATCTTGCAGGGCCGCGTTGCGAACATTTTTGAAATGACTTACCCATGAGTGATCGACTAAATAATAACCTGATTCGGTTCATAAAGAGGATGCTCAAGAGCTCCGATCCACAGCCGTGGAATACACCCCCGGATTCGGTGTTTGACAACGCATTGATTGAGATAGCTGCCCGAAATCAAGGCCTTAAAAGAAAGAAAAACAGAAGGGCGTTGGCAGTATTGATCACTGCCGGCATTCTGGGTATGGCTTTTTTGTTACAGTTTGAATTTCATCAATTGAATCGAAAGATTGAGAATCTCGAAGGCATGATTACTTCGGAAAATTCCGACAATATTGATTCAGAAACTCTACCAGCGACCGATATCAGTACTGTGGAAATCATCCCCTCAAGTCAGTCCCAGTTGGTTAGGCAAACTTCCGACAGAGAACACAAAACTGGTGCAGAACATAACGCCGTCGTTGAACATAACACGGTCGTAGAACATAGCACTGGGGCAGAACATCATACTGATATCGAAAATAAAAGTCAATTTGAGAATCTGGAAATAGAAAAGTCAGGCCCTAAAACGGCGCATCCTGATGAAATATTCCGACCGATTGAAAGCCAGTTCAACGTACTCGAGAGCAGCGGTCC
>SMVB01062552.1_pt1 | contig 13289 bp, 12 predicted proteins | sample 2456461 | NCBI WGS metagenome assembly SMVB01 (sample SAMN11095934, study PRJNA526329) | marine sediment metagenome | biome: Marine sediment; feature: Surficial sediment; material: Deep marine sediment; isolation source: Hadal surficial sediment | place: Pacific Ocean | collected 2014-05 | depth...
GGTCGGTGTAGAAGGCATGTTAGCCAGAATGCAAGGAGCACTCGTCAATACTCTCCTGAAGAAAGACCGTAGCCTGCGGCGTCTCGTTCAAAATACTGCCGAGCACAGTGGCATTCGTCCCTTGACCACTCAAGGGCATCTGGGAGATATTGTGCCTGGCCACCTTGTGTATGATGCCCAAACAACGGGAGGCTCTAAGTGGCAGTCCCGTGTTCAACATTGCCAGTAAGGTGATTGCCGTTAATTCCGGCTACCTGGAACCTTTTCGCGGTGGCGCCAGCTTTGGAGTGCCTATTTCTCAAGCCCTCGCACTTATTCCCCAAAAGCCTTAGGACGGTGAGTGAAACCGACATTGAGCGAGTGCCGTGTGAATGTGGGCATAACAGTACAATATTTAACAGCCCCATTTTCTGAGGAGCACCCGTACAATCCGCTGTATTTAGAATTTTGACTGGTTCTCTGCAGTACCCGTCATCGGAACAAATCTTACCGGCAACAGTTCGGTTCTTTGATAGCCCTCCTCCGTTCGTTGAATCAAAACCAGAATTTGAGCATGAGCCCCGACTGGAAGAATGAGACGGCCACCAATTGCCAACTGGTCTAAGAGCGGTGTTGGAATATGATCCGGAGCGGCAGTTAAGATAATTGCATGGAAGGGACTTTCTTCCGGCCAACCCTGATAGCCGTCTCCCGCTCGCACCCTGACATGGTCATAGCCAGACTTCGACAAATTATCTCTCGCGTACCTGGCGAGTGATTCAACGATTTCGATGGAAAACACCTGCATCCCGAGTTCGGCAAAAATAGCGGCCTGATACCCTGAACCCGTTCCGATTTCCAACACTTTTTCGCCCGGGCTCAACTTCAGGGCCTCCGTCATATAGGCCACAATGAATGGCTGAGAAATCGTCTGCTTATGGCCGATAGAAAGGGGGAAATCCCCATAGGCATCTTCAGACACATTGTCTGGCATAAATCGATGTCGCGGCACACGCCGCATGGCGGCAGCAACTCTTTTATCAGTGATTCCTCCTCCGACAATTTGGGTGTCAACCATCCAATCCCGTTCTATCTGTCGTAAGGAATCATTCCCTTGTGTCATAGGCTGATTTCCATTTCCGCATCTTGTCAGGATGCTTCCTACTCCAACAATAATGATAAAGAAAGCCAATGAAAAATTTTTTACACGCATCATGTTTTGTGTTGAATGATGGCCCACTGGTCGTTTTTTCATCAATGTACCGTTGCTGATAACTGCTGACAGAGTGACATAAAGCAATTGTAAAGCCAAGCGCCCAATTCCTTTCAGGTTGGTCAGGTCAATACATAATGTCTAGGTGCGTCAAGGTGTTGTGCAGACTTTCGCGATCAACGGCCGTCTTTAGGATCATTCATTGTTGTGCTGTTTTTCGATACCTCCCGTAAACGAGCAGATCTCTGGCATGGAGTTTGATCTTCCACAAGCAATAAATACCGGTGCTTGAAAATATGACCTATTTCATTCGAAGGATTAACAAACACAAAGAATAATCATTTTCTGGTTCGAATGATGAAGAACAACATCATAGAAGGTGGACCCATGAAATGTCCTCACTGTTGTGGATTTATGGTGATTGATATGTGCCTCAATATGGAGGGTGACCGCAAGAAGGTATGGATTGACGAATGGCGCTGTCTGAATTGCGGAAAAGTCTGTGACCCTCGCACCTTGGAAAACCGTGCGTTACAACGTCAAACTCGGCACATGCCGCGAATGCGGAAAGGCAGGCCGATGTCTTGTTAGCTGACCAGAAAATAAAATGAATGCATCGATCACCTAACCAGGACAAGCCGGAATCAAATAATGAATGTATTGACCAGGGAACCCGGCTTACTGAAATCGTCAAGCGGGAAATTTTGTTAATGAATTGCTTGGAATATTTTCGTGAGCCAATTGGCATTACGGCTAACAAGGAAGACAGCTATGTCACTATTCACTCAGGCTCAGCACTCACATACCCTCGCAAAATGTCACGCCTTGCGACGATGCCGATCAGCTTTCCATCTGTATTATCTATGACAGGCACCCGAATAACATGATTCGTCTGCAGCACATAAATCAATGTTCGAATATCCGTATGTGACGTCACACTGACCGTTTCATGGGTCATAATCTGACCAGCTGAAATATCACTCAATTTTTTTCCGCTATCCAGAACCGCAAGCAGGTCGAATTCCGTGACAATCCCCATCAATCGTTGGTCTGCGTCAACAATCGGCACTCCACCAAATCCCTCAATCATCAATGAGGCTAACACATCCCCTTTCGTCTGCTCGTGGCCAAATTGGACCTTCTGCTCCATGAGATCGTCCACTCTCAAGCGATCAAAAAACGACTTTTCTGAATCAGCAACATCCTCTTTTTGGATCATAAGATACCCCCTCTCCTCCTTTAGAAGCCGGAGATGGACTCTTCGCTTCGCCCCCATGAGAAACATGAGAAATTATGCCGCTGGGTTATTCCTTTCTTATTCCCGCACTAATAAGATCGAAAAATCTGTATGATGAAAGACCGAATGGGAAACACTCCCTAGAAAAAATCGACTAACTTCAGAATGTCTATTGGTGCGCATCACCAAAAGATCTGGCATCGTCGCTTTGACCTTTTCAATAATCGAGACTGAAGGTGCTCCCTGGATGGCCAGACCTTTGGCTTGATGCCCCAACCGTTCCAATTCCACACACAGAACCTGCGTAAACTTCTCCGCATAACTGATCATTTCCTGGCGAAATTCCTGAGGAATCATCGCCCCCACCGGCCAGACTGGATCAACCATGGGAATCACATGCAGGACGGTAATCGTGCAAGGTTCTCGAAAAGGATGTTTTTTGAAAAAAGCGATGACGGCATCAGAATCTTCCTGACTGTCAATAGGAATAAGCAGATGCTTAATGTTCCGAACAGGTTGCTTCACAAGAAGGGTCGAGCAGGAAGCATGCGTCATCACGCGATGTGACACACTCCCAAAGATTTGCTCTCGAATGCGCCCCACCCCCCTGGCCCCCATCACAACCAAGTCAACATTGTCTTCCTGAGACACTTTCAGAATCAATTCGGCAGGAGTACCGAGTTCCAGTTGTTTTGACAGGGGCCCCGGGTGAAGAGGCAAGAGAGACGTGGCTTGATTCAACACACGTTCACCTTCTTCCTTCATCGCTCTTTCCACATTCATGGCGAGATCTTTGGCCACATTAGCACCCATGGCTGGATAGGGAATCCTTGGTACATTCACGACATGAAGCACCTTTAAACTTTCAGCCGGGCTTAAAGCTTCAAAGACCCGTATTGCATCCAATGATTGGTCCGAGCCATCAACTGCTAAAAGGTATCTCATCATCTTCCTCCCTTCATCTTAAAAACAGCAATTAGAACACAAAAGTCTGCACATCCCCTTGACGTACCTTGGAAATGTAACAATCGACTCATCACCCCAAAGGTGACCATGCAATTTTTACATTCCCTCTGTCTATCAATTGCTTGCACAGTTTGTTCGCGTCCAACTGCTGCTTTGAGGTTCATATTTTCCCAAGGTCTTGGCACATCGCATCCATACGAATCGCTCAAGGTTCCATGAGAAAGGTTTGGCAAGAGATATGCCTGTTTTAATAAAATATGGATAATGTCGGAGAAAGCTTGCAAATTACGGGAATGACGCCATCTCAATTGAGAAAAGAGTGACATGCTGTGGCAAAGCGCAACAGATCCATTGGGCAAAAGTGTCGCCGAATGCGACAGAGCAGGCCATGTGCATCATTTTTTCATATTCAAGTGCCCTCAAAATCTGAAAGGACCTATGGGGAAAATTTTTAAGGGAACGAAGAATTGAGGACTGGAAATAGGGCCTGAGAATTCCTTAAAATCATAGGTTGATTTGGAACCATTTTTTTATCCGATTTACCAAAGGATTGATTCATGAGATTCGCGACTGGATTCTTCATTATCGCACTGATCATTAGCCTTTCTACGCCAACCTTGGCCTAAAAGGAAACATCCGTTTCGAATGGAGGTACGATTTCAGGCAAGGTTATCCTGGCCGGAAAAGACCCCCCCCCTCTCTCGCTTTTTCACTCATCATCCATAACAACACCGAATTTTGCGGACGCATTTCGACCGGCACAGGCTGGCGCTTATTAGACGAATTTCAGGTTGCCCCTGACGGTGGATTAAAAAATGCGGTGGTGTTTTTAGAAAATATTTCTCAAGGAAAACCCTTTCCTGAAATCCAACCTGTCAGTGTGATGGTGGAAGATTGTGTGTTTGCGCCATGGCTTTCGGTGGTTCGTGAACACCAACCCATCCATATCCAAAACATGGACCCGATCATCCATGATGTCCAGATTTATAAAACCGCGCCCTTTGGACCAAAATTGATGCTTCACCGTCCCCTTCGGCTCAACCCGTTTCATCCCAAAGATGTGCTGAAGGATCATGCACACAAGCCGGGAGAAGCGATGATCGACAGCATACACTTCACGCAAGGCCGCCGCACATTTTTCCTGGAATGCGGATTTCATCCCTACATGCAAGCTTGGGGGCTTGCCATCACCAATCCATATTATGCGGTAACAGATGAACAAGGAAATTTCACACTTCCAGACATTCCTGAAGGCGTGTACAACATGCTGACATGGCACCCGGGCATGGCAGGTTTTCTCGATATGAAGGTCGTGGTGCTCGCGAACGAAAACTTGAAAACCCGGATAGAATTTCAGGAGCCGAAAAATCGGCAGGTGGCCCACACCACCATGTCATCGTCCTATCGGTTTGGCACCAAAGCATTAGAACGGGAGGGGGCTGTCATTGATATCCAAGTCACTCATGAAGAGCAAAGCCATGGCAAGAACTAAGGGTTCACGAAACAAGACCTTCACAGCATTCTCGCCCAGACTTTGGGAAGATTGGGTCAATCAGAGGGAGGACAACCGCAAGTATAGCCAAGCCTACGCTGAGGATTGTGCGAGTGAAAACCAGGCCAAGCTGACCTGAAGGCGAGATGCGACAACGGGACGTGATGATTTCGCGAACCCTAAAGACTCTTGGATTGGCTCTGTACATGAAGGGTCGGTCCTTCTTCCTTGTGAGGAAGGAGAGCCTGCAATTCTTCGCCCGTCATCACTTCCTTTAATAATAATTTTTGGGCAGCGGTCAGCAACACCGGTTGCAACGTTGTGAGTATCTTCCGAACTCGAGTCCCTTGTTCATCGATCAAACGGCGAACTTCCAGGTCAATTTCCTTGGCGGTGTGTTCTGAATATGTTGGAACGGTATGGAATTCGTTCGTTGCGATAAACGTCGGCTTAACCGATCCATCAAAACTGACTGTTCCCAATTTCTCACTCATGCCATAATCTTTGACCATTCGCTTGGCAATATTGGTGGCCTTTTGTAAGTCATCTGCTGCTCCAGTCGACGCTTCTCCAAATACCAATTCCTCCGCAGCCATCCCCCCCAAAAGAACCCCAATACGATTTTGTAATTCCGTTCGAGTCAATAAATAACGATCTTCAGTAGGTAACTGAAGCGTATAACCCAACGCAGCAATCCCCCGGGGAATAATGGAAATTTTATGGACCGGATCCAACCCCGGTAGCGAGAGAGCAATCAACGCATGCCCCACTTCATGATGCGCCACGCGTTTCCTTTCTTCAATACTCAATACCCGGTTTTTCTTTTCCAATCCAGCCACAATCCGCTCAACGGCTTCTTGAAAATCCGCCTGTTGGACGCTTTCTCGCCCATGACGTATAGCCAGCAACGCCCCTTCATTGATCACATTAGCAAGATCGGCCCCAACCATCCCCGGCGTCATCGCCGCAATTTTTTCCAATTCCACGTCCGGTGCCAATTGTATAGATTGGGCATGAATAGCCAGAATAGCCGCACGTCCTACCCGATCAGGGCGGTCAACCAAGATGTGCCGATCAAATCGTCCGGCACGAAGCAAGGCTTGATCTAAAATTTCCGGCCGGTTGGTCGCCGCTAAAATAATGACTCCCACACGAGGATCAAATCCGTCCATTTCAACCAACAGTTGATTCAGGGTTTGCTCCCGTTCCTCATGTGCCATCGGACCAGCTCCCCGGGCTTTCCCCAAGGCATCCAGTTCATCGATGAAAATGATACAGGGCGCCTTCGTTTGGGCCTGCTCAAACAAATCCCGGACACGCGCTGCACCGACTCCGACAAACATTTCCACAAACTCAGACCCGCTAATGGAGAAAAACGGCACACCGGCTTCTCCCGCAATGGCCCTGGCCAGCAAGGTTTTCCCAGTTCCCGGAGGCCCGACAAGCAGCACACCTTTGGGAATTTTTCCACCAATTCGTGTATATTTTTCCGGTGTGCGTAAAAATTCCACAATCTCTAACAATTCCTCTGTGGCCTCATCCACACCAGCCACATCTTTCAATCGTGTGGAAATATCCTTTTCCAGATACACCTTGGCTTTGGATTTACCGATACGCATAAATCCGCCTCCGGCACCTTGTCCAATTTTTCGCAAGAGCCAAACCCAAATCCCGGCAAACACTAAGATCGGCACAACCCATGAGGCCACATCTTTCCAAAGAGTACTAATGAACACGCCAGCAAATTCCACATGCTTTTTCTCAAGCAATCGAACCAGATCCGGATCGTCTACCCGCACCGTTTGAAACCACTCGGCACTTTCCTTTCCACGCTCTTGTTGTAACTTTCCATAAATCATCGTCTCCGTAATGGAGACTTCAGTCACCTGATCGTCTTGCACCCATGCCTTAAACTGACTATAGGGCACTTCATCTCGATGTTGTGACGCGACATAAATTTCCTGGAGAATAATTAATGCCCAAAATGCGATAATGAAATACCATAGAGAAACTCGGTGTTTTTTCTCCATACACATTCCCCCAGTTGACTAAGGTCGTGAACCCGCTTGTCCTAATAGTACTGTACCCAAGAATACAGACTTCGTCTATGAATGTTCAGTCCCACAACTCTCGTGAAGATCGTTTATATCGAAAATAATCCGGTTCCTCATCTCAGAAATTTTACAGTACCAGTTGGACAATCATGCAAAATTTTCCCGGGCTAGGATATTTTCTTCCTCACGCCCATGAATCTTCTGCACAATCCTTAATACCGTTGGTGACTTCTCGCCAGTCTCCTGATTGGGAGTGGAGTCGCCTGGGCCTTGAGTGCATTCCTCTACCGAAACCGTCAAAAGGAAGCCCTCACCACGTATGATTCAAGTCGACGATCTTTGTTGCCACCTCTCGGCTCTGAACCAATAGTACGTTAGTCTTCGCAAGGCTTTTCGTCTCATGGAAGGTGCGAAATTTTTGGTAAAAACCACATGATCTGATACCCGACAACATATCGAGTCTCCGCGAGCCGTGTTAGATGAGGCCAAACTCATGTGACCGAGAGATGGCAACCCCAATCATACATGCCATATTGAGTATAATCCTAAAAACAGCAGTTGGATCACGAAAGTCTGCACACCCCCTTGACGTGCCCAGCTTTTTCCGCTCAACTGCCATCTTGAGGATCATAGCTCCTTATTCATCGTTTGACATTTTACTTGCAATGACGGAACCGACTGAGTAGGGTGAGGGTTCAACTCTCACCAATTTTTCCGTTTTAAAAAAACGAACGTGAAAGCTTCGCCCTTTTGTCGAGGTTTTTGACTACACGAAATTCCTCATCATCGTCTTCGACCGCTTCTTCATTTGCCCATACAATGCCATTACCTCAATCTTCAACTGTCATGATCTTTGGGGGATCAGGGATTATTGGTGGTGCAATTGCTATGGAATTCGGGCGACAGGGATGGCCTGTAGGAATCCATTATCACCGAAATCGTGTATCTGCAAAGGAAACTTCTTTTGCCATCCAAACGGCTGATGGCGAGGCCCGTCTTTATCAGGCTGATGTCAATGATCCTTCGCAAATTGCGAAAACATTATCATCCTTTGTGCAAGACTATGGCTCGCTCAATGTTTTGGTATGGGCCGTTGGCATCGCGCCATCAACACTTCTCCAAAAAACCACTCCTGAAGAATGGACTCATACCCTACAAACGAATCTTACGGGAGCGTTTCATGTGTTACGAGAAGCGGGGCCATTTTTTGAACGACAACAAGAAGGCGCGGTGATTATTATAGGATCATTTTCTGGAGAACATGGCATGGCCGGACAGGCAGCGTATGCCGCTTCAAAAGCCGGATTGCTGGGACTGATGCAGGCAACCGCGCAGGAATGGGGAAGTTGGAATGTTCGGGTCAATGCCATTTTCCCTGGTTGGCATTCCTCACCCTTATCGGCATCGGGGATAGATGCAGCCTTATCTCATCATACCCACATTCTCAATCGCACACCTTCACTGAACCACATGGCTGCAAACGTCTATCATCTCGCATTGGCCAAGGATATTTCCGGCCAGGTGTGGAATCTGGACAATCGCATCTGGTAATGCTCTCCGTGTGTTCTTCTCACATACAAGGTGCAAGCTGCAAAGCCCAACACATCAATATTGATAACCGTGACCGAACGAATGTTGGGAAAACAACGATCACAGCCACGTGAATCCTCGCATGACAACAACAGGACACATCCATTGGAGTACTCAAGCCCATTGAGACTGGAGTCGATTCTGAGCACCGCGAACATTCTGACACCGAACGATTGCGTCACTTGCTCTCCCCTACTCCTTCATTCAATTCGGTTTGTCTCTCTTCTTTTCCTCAGCAACAGAACAGGAGGGCTTTCCTGGGTAAGATGCACCACCTTCCCATATCCCGTCCGGTTTCATATCGGTTCAGTTTTCCTGATATTCGGCCTCGCCTGGTCACATCGGCTCGACCTCCTCCCCAACACCATTGAGCCGGTTTGCCTATTCGCGACGTAGGGTTTGCTGAAAAAATCGTAACCAGTTGCTTTGAGGGGTCTTCTACCTGTACAAACAGGGACGACGTGCAAGGAATATCTCCTCTCGCCCCAAAAAGCTTGCACCAGGAGATCCCCATGTATCGAAAACCCTGTAATATTTGGTCGTTCTGCATCCCGCTCAGCCGATGAACATCGAAAAATTATGAGCCAGACAATTGATGATGTACTGGATGCGCTACGCAGAATCCACCGGGGCTGGCATAAGGGTATACCACGCTTGGTGAAGAAATCTCGCATACTGTGTTTGGCAAGGAAGTTGTCGTATCCAAATCTATCCTGGTGCAGCACGATTCACGATTGTACAACCTTTGTGCTCTCTTCTCCCTCCCTACCAACAACCCCGGACATGATCGATGCGTGAACATCGCTGGGAATCTGTCTCTTCTCTTTCCTTCGATGAAATCCTGTCGATAACCGATAGGTTACGCCAAGCTGGCTTAACCTCTATCCATCCTGAAAAGGAGATGATCACCTATATTGAAGAATGGGAAGTGACTGAGCTTGATGAGATCGGTCAGTTAGAACCTTGGCCGACTGAAGATGGCACTCTCTTACATGTGTTCGATCAATGGACAGGCGATTTTTTCTTATTGGTAGGTGGATATCACACCCTGTTTCAACGACACCAATCGGTCAATACCTATTGTTCGGTGGCTCACCCTTGGCATATCAGCCAACCCTTGGCCACGCTTCATCCCAAAGCTTGGCTCTGGGCGGGTTTTCGCCATGCCCATGGTTTTATTCGCGTGCGTGTCCATACCACAGATATCATCGCCCCTGGAGAATCAGTGGAACAGCCTCATGAGCAATTTTGGTTGAATGACCGCCAAGAAGCCTTTCGTGCAGCTATCGACATCCTCCATCTTCCTCTTGACGTTACTATCGGCACACATAAAGTTTCTCTTCATACCCAGCGCAAGAACACTCTATTGTTTTGTTCGTGGCCGGATGCTTTCGGACCATGCCAATTTGAATTGAACTCTCCGGATCCCTTTGAATTTCTCGTACCCGCCAGCCAACTTGCGGCAACAGTCCAACATCCAACCGAACAAGTCCGCGTCTATCTGACAGGTTTTTCCGCAGATGCCTTACGCGACTTCAATCATCTTTCACCTCATACTCGATTGATGTATCGCTGCTCTCTTCACTGCCAGTTAGAAGAAATACCGGAAATATATTCGTTACTCAAATCACACGGGCGAATCTATGGCAGCTTAGCCGAGTTTCAAACTACTGTCGTGTTGCCAGAGACTGTTGATGCGTCTGTGATTGTAGGATTCGTTGGATCAGAGGGACAATTTCGACTGGAGATACGACTGAATCAACATCCGCTGTCTCATCAAGAAACTGAACGGTGGTTCGAGGAATTAGTGGGGCATGCACTCGTCTATGCCCCACTCCCCGTCTTTCCTTAACCCAGCAAAAAGTGAGAAGTAAGAAGTCAGGTAACTACTCAGATGGGTAGTCTGTAGGTGTTTAGGGACAATACGAGATCATGCAACGCTCATAGCGTGTGTCTTGGCCGATGAAGTTGCGCTTCCTACCTAACAGGCTACAGCCTAAACCACCTGAGTAGTTACGAAGTCAGAACCATTCGTTTTCTTGTCTTTTGCTTCTCACTTTCCACTTCTAACTTCTAACTTCTTTATAGTAAGGATGGCCTGAGCGGCGAAGCAGACTTCTTCAACAGATATTTGGCGCATACAGCTTTCTTCATCCCGAGAACAGCCCGGATAGAAACATTCTTCACAATCCAATCCTTTATAAATAACCTTTACGTGTGAACCTCGTGGTCCCCAAACAGCAGGATCTGTCGGACCAAATAATCCCAAGACCGGGCACCCGACTGCTGCCGCGATATGCATGGGGCCGCCGTCATTTCCAATGAATAAGACACTCTGCTTCATGAGGGCAATTAATTGAGAAAGATGTGTTTCCCCCATCAGATTGATGGGTTTGGATTTGGATACATTGACAATTTGCTGACCAACAAGAACTTCTGATTGACTTCCGATCAACCCCACACGCATCCCCTGCCCACTCAACCAATCTGCCACTGCCGCAAAACGTTCTAAGGGCCAAGCTTTAAAAACATATCTGGCCGTCGGATGCAAAAGGACCAGCGATTGATCCTTTGCAGAGAAATCGCCCCAACCACCCTCCTCTTGTTGTTGTTGTCCCCATGAATCTCCATATACCTCAGGATTCCCAACCGACTCCTTTATCCCCAATCCGGCCAACGCCTGTTGATGATAGTCCACCATATGCATGGCCCCATAATTGGCAGGAACCAGATATGTATACAATATTCCTCGCCAACGATGGTCACGATTATAGCCGATACGTGTTGGGGCTCCACTCATGAACGACAGAAAGGCTGACCGATCTGCATCCGTTAAATCGATCACCACATCAAATTTGGCTTCTCGCACATGCCGGATACAACTCAGTTGTTGCCACCAGGATTGACGAGGCAACACCCAAATCTCATCAAGATACGGATTGCCTCGTAATACACTATCTGTACCGGAATTAACCAAAAATGTAATTTTGGCATCCGGGAATTCTTGACGGAGCAGAGGAAGGAGAGGAGTACTGAGTACAACATCGCCAAGATACCGCAGCTTGATGAGTAAGATGCGTTTCATGATTATCCGAATATTACAGGGGTCAACTCTATCTGGAACAAGCACAGAACAAAAAGGAGGTGCCTAGCCACGGAGGCCAAGAGCACTCATACTGATTCAACAGACTTCTTGATAGACCATCAACGTCTCTCTTGCTGCTTGCTCCCAGGAAAATTGCTTCACTCGATCAAACCCCTTATGACCCAATAGTCAATACGGTCTTTTTTTGACCATAATGAGGCGCTTTGAAATTTGTCCCATGAAAGAGATCTAAGGGTTCCTTGAACTGCCCCAGCCGACTCGGAAGCCATCGTGGCGTGAATGGCGTCATCACAAGTGAGGTCATCGCCTCCAGACCATTTAGATGTGTCGTCTGTCTGGTTGGAGTATACGCCACCCATTCTATTGTTGAATGAATCTGAAACATGGCGGGAAATAGCTGCTGGACATACTGACCAATTCCACTATAGGGAGCCAATACAGGCCTGGCATCATAACCAACCATTTTATTCGTGAGTATCAAGGAAAGAGTCTGATTAAATGAACAATGCCCAGGAAACTAGCTGTGCGATCATGTATAGTGCCAAGCCTGTCACGGATACGATAGTGTGTGTGGATTTACGCTACTGCTGACAATAAAGAAAACACCGTTGATTCACTCTGGAATGCCATCATGCAGTTGACGACTGAAAGCACACCTCAGGGAGCCGTGCTGGTACTGCATCACTCTGTTTCCCGGCATAATAGGCTTCTTCGCGTCCCTGGCCACCGACCCTCGGCGTTTGCGACACTGTTCTCGCTCTTTTATGTGCTTGACAATCAAAAGGTAATAGCCAAACTCATCAAACCCAAGTCGTTTCCAAAGGACTATCTGCGACGTTATCTTTTGGATTCAGAAGCTGCCAGAATTTTTTGGAGTACCGTACAACTCAACACAATCGGGATTGCAGCGCCGGAGCCACTAGGATTTTCGGTAATTCTCAACCCCTTTGCCCGCTACGAATCCATTTACTACGCCGAGTACAAAGCAGATACGATCACCCTGAAGACCCGTCTCCCTTATCTTTCGGAAGCCGACCGACGGCATCTCTTGGCCAACATCGCCAGAGACTACGCTCACATGATCAATCAATATTTCAATCTCAAGGATTTGCATTTTGAAAATATTCTCGTGGGGCATCAGGATGAACATTGGTGGATTGATACCGATCTCCGCCGTATCCGCCCGCTACAGAGACTCTTAGCCGAAATCCGCCGAGAGCTTAGCCGGCTCAAACGTCGCACCACCGACGTGTTAAGTCCCGAGGAATGGGATTATTTCAACGCGCAAGTAACTCAGAACACGCATGTCATTCAAATCCCGTACATCTCTGCGGCCGACCATGGAACTCAATACGACAGCTCCCAGCTACCGCAGGTTGATGAGTGAAATACGCTTCATGAATGTTTGACCATAAGACATTTCACCATGAACCTGAACAATAGCAGGATCAGAACGTCAAATAATTACTCACAACCATTGAGGGCCTCCTGTAAGTACGGCCATAGGACCGCCATAGTGAATACGGCTAACACAAATTCCAAAAATTCCTCAACTCCCATGAGGAAAATTTGCCCTGACTCACCAACCCCAAGAAGCGGGAGACCATAGGGGCCAATTTTATCTAAGGTTAAACAGAGGACGAGCAACGCCA
>SMVB01416328.1_pt1 | contig 13289 bp, 8 predicted proteins | sample 2456461 | NCBI WGS metagenome assembly SMVB01 (sample SAMN11095934, study PRJNA526329) | marine sediment metagenome | biome: Marine sediment; feature: Surficial sediment; material: Deep marine sediment; isolation source: Hadal surficial sediment | place: Pacific Ocean | collected 2014-05 | depth 0-1...
GAGCCAGCTGCTACGGAACGGCCAGATCCGCCATTCCTGCTTCGAGCTCCACGACTTGCCCCGGACGCAGGTACGCCGTCATCCGGTACTCTCCGTTGGGCAGGCTGTCTCCTAGAATAGAGGCAGCGCTCACGAGTCCCGTGTTGAACTCCTCGCTCTCGCCGGGGGCGAGGTCGACCTCTACGAGGGCGAGGGTACAGGCCACGGTCTGGCCCATGTCCCATACCGGCTCCGTCCCGGAATCGTAGGCCCTCATCAACACCACGCACCCGTCGGGGAAGGTCACCGACCGCGGTGTGGCGGACTCGTTCTCGAGCTCCACGGTGATCCTGAGCTGAACGGGAAAGGACTCGGCGATAGTGAAGCTCGTCACCCTGTAGGTGATCCCGTCGATCAGCTGTTCGGGGGGATCGGGCCCGCTTAGGCTCCCCTCACAGGCCGCGAAGGTCGCGGTGACCAGCAGCGTCCCAAACGCCGCCAGGCCACGCGACCTCGTCACGACCGACACCTCACCGGTCAGTCTCTCGTCCAGACGTTGTTCGTGCGGTCCGTATCCGGGAAGTTCCCGTCGGGGTCGATTTCCACCCGGACCACGGGAGACGGAACGCGGACGGTGATGGACGTCGAGCGTTCGCCGGCGAGCCACACCTCCACGCCGATGTTTTCCTGGAGTTCCTCACCGTTCTCCAGCGTGAGGGTCAGACGGACGGGCATGGGTGCCAATCCTAGATCGTCTATGACGATCCGAGTCTCTCCGTCGAAGGTCGATACGTCGGCGATGGCCTGGTCCAGGGTCCAGGTCTCGTAGTACCAGGTGCGCCAAAACCAGTCGAGATCCTGCCCGGCGGCAGTCCCCATGGTGTTGAAAAAATCCATCGGCTTGGGGTGCTTATAGGCCCAGTCCGCCAGGTATTTCTGGTAACCCCGCATGAAGGTCTCTTCACCCAACAACGCACGCAGTGCGACCAGGATCGTCGCCGGTTTGGAATAGGAGGCCACCCCCCGGGCGCGGTCGTCGTAATGATAGTCGGTACGCCGCATCAACTCGCCCTCGATGCCTAACTGGGTAACCTGGATGTATTGGTCCTGGTCGGCGGCATCGTGGTTTTCACCCGGAAAGAACTCGGCGCGGGCCTGATTCTCGTTGAAGTTGCTAGTGCCCTCATCCATCCACCCGTGACGCCGCTCGTCGACCCCCACGATCATCGGCACCCACATGTGGGCCAACTCGTGGGCCGTCACATTGTAAAGAGCGGCATCGTCGGCTCGGTTGTAATCCTCGATGAGAGTCATCATCGGAAACTCCATGCCGCCGCGGATGACCCCCTCCACCGCGCTCATGTGAGGCCACGGATAGGACAACCCCGTGTACCTGGACAGGAAGTCGATGGAATGTTGCGCGTACCGGGCCATCTCGGTCCAGCGTTCCGCGTCGGAGCGGTAAAAGGCATCGACGCGGGCGTAGTCGAGCTGGCCATCGCCGTCCCGATCACCCACAGGGGTTCGCACCGCGTCCCACCGTGAGTCACGCGTGGCGCTGAATGCCACGTCTCGCAGGGTGTCGGCATGAAATCGCCACGTGACCCGTCCCTCCACGCCCGGCTGGGTAACCTGGCCCGAACTGAGATCGTCCTGACCCACCACCTGAATTACAGAGTCGCTCGCCTCGGCAGCGGCAAGCCGCTCTTGAATATGAGGCAGCAGCACCTCCTCGCGATTGAGGAGCTCTCCCGACGCCATGACGATCCAACCGGCGGGCGCGTCGATGCTCAGGTCGTAACTGCCGAAGCCATCATAGAACTCAGAGTTGCCCAGATATGGATCGGTGTGCCACCCGATCACGTCATCCAATACCGCCATCTTCGGGAACCAGTAGCCGACAAAAATTACGTTGTCGGCGTCCCACCCCATGCGCCCCAAACCGTCTTGAGGGACAATGAACGACCATTCGAATTCGAACACCATGGACCCGCCTGCCGGGACCGGTCTGGGCGGCCTGATCACCAAAACGGTGCCGTCGACTTCGTACGCGGGACCGGCTTGGGTTGAGCCCTCCTCCAAAGTCATACCGTCCGCGACCACCAGGCTGAGTGTCATCCCACCGGTGACCTCAGCGGGCGTGTTCCGTAGGGCCCCTACCGCGTGCACGTTCTGGTGGAGGTGGAGTGCAACCACCGGCAGGGGCCGGGAAAACCGGTTGAAATGTGTGATTCGCGCGGACCCCGTAACACGTTTTTCGTCCGGGTCGAGGGTCGCGCTGAGCTCGTAATCCGTCCACTGCTGCCAGTAGGCCGGGCCCGGCTCACCGGTCTCCGTGCGCGTGCCATTTTCGATCGCGCGCTGAAACTCCATTGAAGGAACGACCGGATAGGGTATCGGTCGCCGCACGGGAGCGGCTTGGGCTACGAGCATCTGAGGCAGACACAGCAAGATTGCTGCGCCCACACGGCCTGCGGTTCGTAGAATCGTCATGCGGCCATCAGGATCCCACCTGCTCCGCCCGCTCGCAAGCCCGCCGGAGACGATCCAGACCCTCGGCCACCTCGGCCTCGGTGATCAAGAGGGACGGGCCGATCCGGATCACCTGGCCATGTAGGCCCCCGATTCCAACGAGCAGGCCTTCGTCCCTGGCAGCCTCGAGAAGCGCCTTCGCCCTCTGCGGCGCGGGCTCCTTGGTGCGCCGGTCATGAACGATCTCGAGCGCCTGCATGAGTCCCATACCCCTGCTCTCACCGATCCAGTGATAGTCGTCCTCCAGCTTTCCTAACCCTCGCGCCAGCTGGGACCCCCTCGCCTCTGCACGGGAGGGGACGTCCTCCTTTACCATCACATCGAGTGTCGCGCACGCCGCCACCATGGAAACCGGATTCCCACCGAACGTGGAGAAGGTCTTGGCCTTCCAGGACGTCGCGATATCGGGCCGTGTGATGGTCGCTCCCACGGGCGCGCCATTCGCGATGCCCTTCGCCATGACCATGATGTCCGGCTCTACCCCCCAGTGCTCGATGGCGAACCATCGGCGTCCCGTGCGCCCGAAGCCGGACTGAACCTCGTCTGCGATGAAAAGGCCGCCATACGAGCGAATGATCTCCGCGGCGCGGGCAAAGTATCCCGGTGGAGGCACGATGTAACCGCCCACACCCATGATGGACTCGGCGATGAACGCCGCCGGGCGGCCGTTTGTCGTCGTGCGGATAACGTCGTCCAGGTCACGCGCGAACGCTTCACCGCAACCCTCGTCACAGGGCTGCTTGAAGGGACAACGGTACGGATACGGCGTCATGGCATGCTTGACGCCGGGAAACGAGGAATCGAGCGGCCTCCAGGCCTTCATCGCCGTGAGGTTCGTCGCAAGGAAGCTCCTACCATGATAGGCCTGCCTCAGCGCGACGATCTCGCTCTGCCCGGTGTGCAGAAAAGCCATGTGAACGGCCGTTTCGATCGCCTCGGTCCCCGAGTTCGTGAAGAACGTCTGGCTCAGCTGTCCCGGAGCGATCTCCGCCAGGCGCCGGGCCGCCTCGACCTGCGGTTCCGTAACATAGAGCGGGGACGTATGGGCCAACCGACCGACTTGAGCTTGGACGCGCCCAACGACCTCGGGATGGCAGTGGCCCACGGACGTCGTCAGGATTCCGCTGAAGAGGTCCAGGTACTCCCGGCCATCGACGTCCCGTACGCGGACGCCCTCACCTTCGTCCAGAACCAATGGTTCGTCATACAGCGGCCGTACGGCCGGGAACAAGAACTGCCTGTGGCCCGCGAGGACGCGCTTGCTGTTCGTCATCTGGTGTGCGGTTCCGCCACCGTCCATACGTCGGCCTCCCGAGCCATGCCCTCCTACTCGCTCTTCACGATCAAGCTGCGGCTAGAGGGCAACCACGTCCAGATGGCAACACAGTAGAGCGCGATGGGCAGCGGTGGGCGATTGAGCCGTATTGATATCCTCGTGCTTCGGTCCGAATCGATACCCCTGACCATGGACAGGTGGAGTTGCTTGGATTCACGGTGGCCCATACGCGCCCTAAATAGAGAGGGGTCGCGGGTCCTCCGTAGGGCAGTCTGCGGCGAAGCCTCTAGAGCGAAGCGCTGACCGGAGGAGGATCCGCGACCCCTCGCGTGTTCCTGGGAGCCAAAGTACGCCGACGCTGTCACGGCTGGCACACCTACTGTGGCCCCGCGCCCTTCACCTCGTCCGGAACCTGAGCTTCGAACTTGCCGAAGTTCTCCCTGAACATCGCCGCCAGCTTCTCGGCCGAGGAGTCGTAGTCGGCCCCGTTCGCCCAGGTGTCGCGCGGATTCAGGATCTCCGAGGGCACATCAGGCACCTCCGAGGGCATACGTAGCCCGAAGATAGGGTCGGTCACCGTCTCAACCTGATCCAGTTCTCCGGCCAAGGCCGCCCGCACCATGGCCCTCGTGTAAGGCAACTTCATGCGGCTGCCCACGCCGTAGCCACCACCACTCCAACCAGTATTCACCAGCCACACCCGGGCCCCATGGTCGCGAAGCCGCTCACCCAGCATTTTCGCGTACTCGCCCGGATGGCGCGGCAGGAACGGCGCGCCAAAACAAGCGCTGAACGTGGCTTCGGGCTCCGTAACCCCACGTTCCGTTCCGGCCACCTTCGCCGTGTACCCCGACAGGAAGTGGTACATCGCCTGCTCCGAGGTCAGCTTGGAAATCGGAGGCAACACGCCGAAGGCATCGGCGGTCAGGAAAACGACGTCCTTCGGATGGTCACCCCGGCTCGGAAAGACGGCGTTCGGGATGTAGTGAAGGGGGTACGAGGCCCTCGTGTTCTGGGTGATCGTGGCGTCGTCGAAATCGATCTCCGAGGTCCCTTCGCGGAGAACCACGTTTTCCAGGATGGTCCCGAACATCTGCGTAGCCCGGTAGATCTCCGGCTCGCTCTCAACCGAAAGCCGGATCGTCTTCGCGTAACACCCGCCCTCGAAGTTGAACACACCGCCACTGCCCCACCCGTGCTCGTCGTCCCCGATGAGCCTTCGTTCCGGATCGGCCGACAGTGTGGTCTTGCCCGTGCCGGAGAGGCCGAAAAAAAGCGCGGTGTCCCCATTCGGCCCAATATTGGCCGAACAATGCATCGGTAACACGCCCTGTTCGGGGAGCATGTAATTCAGCACCGAGAAGATCGACTTCTTGATCTCCCCGGCATAGTTGGACCCACCGATCAGGACCTGCCGCTCCTTGAAGTTGACCACGATGAAGGTCCCCGTAGCCGTCCCATGTTTAGCAGGATCGGCTTGGAACCCCGGCGCGTGGAGCACCGTGAATTCGGGCTGGAAGACGGCCAACTCCTCAGGTGTAGGCCGCAGGAACATGTTGTAGGCGAACAGGTTGTGCCACGCGTTGTGAGTCACGACCCGGACATTCAGCGCGTGATCGGAATCGGCACCAGCCCGGGCGTCTCGAACGAACAGTTCCTGTCCGTCCAGGAACGTGATGACCTCGTCACGAAGCGGGTAGAAATGTTCCTCGCTCAGAGGCGCATTGGCGGGACCCCAGTCCACCGAGTCCCCGGTCAAGGACTCCCTCACGATGAACTTGTCGCCGGGGGACCGGCCCGTATGAGGACTGGTGACCGTAGCGAAGGCACCCATGTGGGCGAGCCGACCTTCGCCCCGCTCCAACGCCCGCTCATAAAGCTGAACCGGCGAGAGATTCCAATGCACGGCTTTACGGGGCTGGAGCCCGTGTACATCCAGTCCAGCTACGCTCACGGTGCCGGTCCCGATCGCTTCCGCCTTACTCTCGATCCTCGCCGCCATATGTACTCAGGTACGAGAAGGTGTTGAAGAAGTACAGGGGGCCCACTTGGTTACCCGGATCGGGCCTGCGCATCCACCGATGCCAGTGTCACCAGGTTCATGATGTCCTGGATCGTGGATCCCCGCTGCAGGAAATGCACGGGATGCTTCATTCCCAGGAGAACGGGTCCGATCACCTCGGCCCCCCCCAGCTCAGCCAACAGTTTGTAGGCTGAATTGGCCGACGCGAGGCCTGAAAAGATGAGCACGTTTGCGGCCTTTTTCAGGTCGCTGAAAGCGTACTGCGACCGCAGGATCTCCGTATTCAAAGCTGTATCGGCCTGCATCTCTCCGTCGATCTCGATGTCAGGCCGAAGCTGCTTCACCTGCATCACGGCTTGCCGAACTTTCCGCGCTTCGGGATGCCGCACAGATCCGAAGTTCGAAAAAGACAACATCGCTATCCGTGGGACGATGCCCAGCTTCTCCACGAAACCGGCCGTGAGCAACGCGATATCCGTCAGCGTATCCGCGTCCGGATCGATGTTCACAGCAGTATCGGCGAAGAAGAGCAATTCCCGATCGCGCAGCGCCACCATGTACATGCCGGCCACCTTGCGCACGCCATCCGCACGTCCGATGACCTCCAACGCCGGCCGTATGGCCTCGGAATAGTGGGACTCGATCCCTCCTACCATGGCGTCGGCATCGCCGCAACGGACCATCATGCCAGCAAAATAATTCAGCTGGTACATCCTCGAGCGTGCCTCGGCACGTGTGAGACCTTTCCGTCTCCGGGACGCATACAACGCTTCCGCGTACTCGTGCCGTACTTCCTCGTTGACGATGGGGTGGACGATCTCCACGCCCTCCAGATCGAGGCCGTGCAGTTCGGCGATCTCGTTGACCTTGGCCTCACGTCCGATGAGCACCGGCTCGGCGATACCCTCTTCCACGATCCGCTGGGCGGCGCGGATCACTCGTTCGTTGTAACCGTCGGTCAGGACCACTCTCATCGGACGCTTCCGGGCCCGGGCGATCAAGCCCCTCATCACCTCTCCGCCGGGGCCCAGGCTCGCCTTGAGCCGATCCTCGTATTGCTCCAAGTCGATGCTCAGGCGGGCGACGCCCGAATCCATCGCCGCTTTCGCGACTGCCGGTGCCACGTAGAAAAGGACTCTCGAGTCGAACGGCTTGGGGATCAGGTACTCGGGACCGAACTCGAAGACCTCTCCACCGTAGGCGGCGGCCACCGACGGGGGGACAGCAGCTTTCGCCAACTCGGCCAGGGCCCGGGTGGCGGCGGTCATCATCTCGGCGTTGATCGCGCGCGCACGAACATCCAGGGCGCCTCGAAAAAGGAACGGGAAGCCCAGAACGTTGTTAACCTGATTCGGATAGTCGGAGCGGCCCGTAGCCATGATGGCGTCGTCTCTTACCTCAGCGACCTCTTCGGGCGTGATCTCCGGGTCGGGATTGGCCAACGCGAATATGATCGGACGCTGGGCCATCGAGGCGACCATCTCCTTCGTGACAAGGCCCCGGACGGACAGCCCTATCAGCACGTCGGCGCCCTCCATCGCCTCCGCCAATGTGCGCCGGTCGGTGGCAACTGCGAAGCGGGCCTTGTATTCGTTCATCCCCTCCTCGCGCCCCTCGTAGATCACCCCGTTGCTGTCGACGAAGATCAGATTGGCACGTGCGACGCCCATCCGCGTGAAGTGCTCGGCCGTCGAGAGCGCCGCCGCGCCTGCACCACTGAACACGATCTGAACCTTGGACGCCTTCTTTCCGGTGAGCTCCAACGCATTGAGCAGCGCCGCAGCAGCGATGATCGCAGTGCCGTGCTGATCGTCGTGGAACACCGGTATCTCCAAAGATTCCTGGAGGCGCTTCTCGATCACGAAGCAGTCGGGCGCCCTGATATCCTCGAGATTGATCGCACCGACCGTAGGTTCGAGAAGCTCGCAGAAACGGATGACGTCCTCGGGGTCCTCGGATCCGACTTCGAGGTCGAACACATCGATGCCGGCGAACTTCTTGAAAAGCACCCCCTTGCCCTCCATCACCGGTTTCGATGCGCTCGGGCCGATGTTCCCCAAACCCAGTACAGCCGTCCCATTCGACACGACTGCGACCAAATTTCCCCGAGCTGTGTACTTGAACACCGCGTCCGGGTCGTCACAGATTTCGAGACAGGGGGCCGCGACCCCCGGGCTGTATGCGAGCGACAACTCCCGCTGCGTATTGAGCGGCTTGGTGGGGATGACCTCGATCTTTCCGGGGCGACCCATGGTGTGATACTCGAGGGCGGCTTTGCTACGAGCGTCCATTCGGAAGCCTCGCGGAGAGGGGATGGGTTAGTTTAGCCGACCAGAAATTAGCGCGTGAATCGCCAAACCAGAGATTAGATGGCCGTTTACCCCTTACATACGTTAACGGTACTCGCCCTGCTCGGTGCCACTTCCGTAACGGCGCTCGCCGGCCAAGCATGCCCCCAAGGGGAGGTCTCGGCTGTCCTGGTAACCCCCCATTCCTACTTCGAAACAGACGATACCACCGACGGGGGCACCCTTTCGTGGTTCTATGGGATCGCCAACGGGATTCACGCGGACACCAACGAGGATTTTCTCAGGGCCGAACTCCTCCTGCGAGTCGGCGATTGTTACGACCCGTTTCTGGTAGAAGAATCCGGGCGACTCCTACGACAACTGGGCTTCATCGACCGCGCAGAGGTTACCGGTGTGCCCCAGCCGGACGGATCCGTGCATATCATGGTCGAAACCTGGAACAGTTGGACCCTCCAGTTCGAGCCGCGTTTCCGGTTCGAAGAGGGATTTGAGTTCGCCGGGCTCGACATCACCGAGAGGAACCTGTTTGGAAGAGGGATCCTGCTTGGCGGCTTCTACCGCCAAAATCGGGAACGCCTCAATGTCGGAGGAAGATTCGCGACCCCCCACCTCCTCGGCACACGTTGGGACGCCCGGCTTCAGGCCAGCCGAACGCGGGCCGGGAACGCCTTCCAACAGGGGTTCTTCTACCCTTTTGTAGGGGAGGTCGGCCGCCGGGCGGCCGTGCAGTCGTTCGTCCAGTTGGAGGACCAGTTCAGCTACAGCCTCCCAGCAGGAGGGACATACAGCAACGTTGTTCAGCCCTACGGACAACAGTCGAGCCAGATCACGGTCGCCGGAAGGATTGGCCGGCCGGGGCGCCTCACCATCTTCGGCGGCGGACTCTCGAGAGAAGAGTGGGACTACCCAACCTTCCCGGACGGGGCGGAGGTCGTCCGGGACGGGGATTTCGGAAATACTGAGCCGGCACCGCCCGAAATTACTGCCATACTGGCCCCGCAACTCCGTGGTTACTCCACCACCCGCGTGAACCTCATCCTCGCCCAGAGGAACCTCTCCTTTCAGCGGCGCGAGCGCCTGGACGCCCTCAGAGGCATCCAAGACGTCGCGATCGGCACAGAAGTGGCGCTGGTTCTCGGCCGGAGCATCCCGCTTCTCGGATCAAACGCCGCAAAGGAGGACTCCGATTTTTTCGGGCGGGTCCGCCTCTTCGGTGGACTGGCACCCGGACGCTGGGTGCTCGCGTCGGCCGTCAGCGTCGAGGGCCGAAAGATTTTTGGCGAAGCCGAGAACGGATGGAAGGACGTACTGGGTGAGTTCGATCTCTATTCCTACTGGCGCCCGTCGGAGACCTCACGGCACACTCTCTTTGCCCGCCTCTCCGGCGCCGGAGGCTGGTCCGTAACCGGTCCGTTTCAGTTGACGCTGGGGGGAGTATCCGGCTTGAGAGGTTATAGTCTGGACAACCATCCGGGGGGGAAACGCCTGATCGCCAGCCTGGAGGATCGGATTTATTTCGCGTCCCCGCGCAACGGCTTCATCGATCTGGGAATGACCGCCTTCGTCGACGTGGGCTCGATTTGGGCCGGGGGAGTTCCGTTCGGAGCAGATTCCGGCACACTGGCCACGGCTGGAGCCGGGCTGAGGATCGGGTTTCCGGGCGGAACTCGAGGCGTAACCCGGATCGACGTGGCGTTTCCACTCAACGGCCCCGACCCATTCGGCGCACCCACGTTCCGCATCTCAGCCGAGCTGCTCGGCCTGAGGCGCGGGGTCGAGGATAGGCAGTTACGCCGGAGCCGCCGGGCTGGCGTCGGCTCCGGTATCATCCCCGATCCTTCGGTAGGGCGGTAGGGTAGCCCTTTGACGTCGGAAACAAAAGTTTTAGTTTAGCTCTCCTTCGTTATCGTGAAACAGTTGTTCCCTTGCCTCGTGAGTGGGTAGCATGGTCGCGAAGGGTTTACCGAGTTATCGCTGTTAGAGACACCTCATCACCTTCAAGACGAGGCGCCCGGCACGAATGTTTTCGACTTCCCGAGGCCTGGACTCATTCGACCAGTATCTGCAAGACGTCGAGAAATACCCCCTCATTCAGGATCCGGCAGAAGAGCGGGCTCTGGCACGTCGAGCCCGGGCCGGTGACAAAGAGGCTGCTGAGCGACTCGTAACCGCCAATCTCCGGTTCGTTATTTCTTACGTGAAGAAGTATCAGGGCCGTGGCTTGGGGCTCGCCGAGCTCGTGTGCATCGGCAACGAGGGGCTGCTGAAAGCGGTCAAGAAGTTCGACCCGGACAAGGGTGTCAAATTCATTTCGTACGCGGTCTGGTGGATCCGCCAAACCGTACTGCAGGCTCTGGCGGAGCAGACCCGATCGGTTCGAATTCCTCTCAATCAGAATTCCAACCTCGCCAAGCTCGCCCGGATCGATACTGCCCTCACACAACAGCTCGGCCGCTCTCCCACCATCCAGGAAATCTCTCGGGAAATGGAGGAGCCGATCGAAACGATCCGTGCTCTTCGAAGGGTAGCTGCCAGCGAATTGAGCCTCGATGCTCCCATCGACCGGAGTGACGGAAACAGCGCGAGCTTCGGTGAACGCTTCGCCGGGGTCGACGCCACCGACATCGAAGAGGACGTTGAAGCGATCGCTCGCAGGGAGTTCCTCGATACGATGTTCGACAGCTATCTCACCGAGCGGGAGAGGAAGATCCTTTACCTCTACTACGGCTTGGACGACGGCGAAGAGCGTACGCTCGAGGAGATCGGATCACTGCTCGGCGTGACTCGCGAGCGGATTCGGCAGATTCGCAACCGCGCCTTCGAGAAGCTGCGTGAAAGTCCGCAGGGTGATTCGCTGTCCGGATTTTGGAGCGTGACCTAAGCGCCACGCCGACACGCCGGATCGGAACCGGTTTCAGGTGCTCGACGTACCACTCCCGTGGCGCTCCCGAATATTCTGATTCGCCCGTTGGCGACGATCTCGAAGCTGATTACGGTTCTTCTTTGGCCGTGCGCCTTATGCGGGCAGATCCAGGAGGCCCAGTCCGCGTGGAACAGTGAGAGGGCGCTCGAGCTCGTGGGGCAAGCCCGAAGCCTCCGCCAGGCTACCGCGATCGACTCGGCGTTTCAGGCTTACCAGGCCGACGCGCGCGGCTACGTGTACTTCTTTCTCGATCGCACCGACAGCGACGAACGCACGCTGATAAAAGCCGACCAGGTGGCCCTCGAGCTCTTTTGGAAGGCACCACATCAGACCAAGCAGCGGTTGGTCGGCCGCCGCGATGCGAAAAAGCTTCCCACCGACATCAGCTACCACCTCGACCACCTGACCGTCGTGCAGGACGACTTCGGCGATCTGATTCGCCTCGGCGATGGCGATGAAGTCGAGGCTGTGGTTCATCCGGCCGCACCGGGCGCCGACTCGATCTACGACTACCGCCTCACGGACTCTTTGACCGTGACGCTGCCAGCCCCCGCCCCGGACATCCGGGTCTATGAGCTGGAGATTCGACCGAAGGACCCCGAGGCTCCGGGGGTCGTCGGAAGGCTGTTCCTGCAGCGGAGAACGGGGGCCATCGTGCGTCTGAGCTTCACCTTTACCTCCGCTTCCTACGTCGACAGGAGCCTGGATTACATCCGCATCTCCATGGACAACTCCGTGTGGGACGGAAAGTATTGGCTTCCCTATAACCAGGAGATCGAACTGAGGCGGGAGCTGCCGATCATCGAGTTACTTGGGGGCAGCGTCATCCGTAGCCGCTTCGAGATTCGGAATTACCGATTCAATCCACAACTTCCGGGAAACTTCTTCCTCGGGGGGGCGGTCACTTCGGTTCCTGAGGCCGAACTCAGAAATTTTCCATTCGAGTCCGGATTGTACGATCAACTCTCGGACGAAGGGCTGGACCCTTCTCCAGAGATCGAAGCAATCCGCAAACAGGCAATGGCCATCTTGGGACAGCAGTACTTGAGAGGGCTGAACAGATCCCGTCTCCATGTGCCCTTCGTTTCATCCGTGTACCGGTACAACCGTGCGGAGGGCTCCTTCGCGGGAGCGGGCACATCCCTCCGGCTAGGCGCGACCTGGAGGCTTCTGTCGCGGGGCGGCTACGCATTCGGGCGGGAGAATGGTCAGCTCGCCATCGACCTCCGATCGAGTCCCTCGCCGAGAAGGTTCAGCGTGGGTATATGGTGGAATGAACTTCAGAACGCATCAGGCAGGCTCCCTGGAGCGAGCCGCGCCGTCAACACGCTGAATGGACTCCTCGCGGAGCGCGACTACACGGATCCATATTTTACGTCGGGAGCCCGCGTCCGCTACGGGTGGGGTCTGGGAACGAAAAGATCACTCGAGGTGGGCGCCGTCTGGGAACGGCACCGTTCCGGGACGAACGTCGTGGACGATGGACTCGGAGGGGACCCAGCGGGGGATCCAGCGAGGGAGTCGGGGACCAGCCGCCCAGTGCTGTCCGTCGACGAGGGCGACGACCGCGCCATCGAGGTAACCTACGGTACCCGGACCGCCGCCCGAGGCTTCGAAAGCTCGGCGACCGGCAGGGTGGGACAGATGGAAGAAAGGCCGTACGCCTCGCTCTGGTGGGCCACCACGCTCCGACGGGAACTCCCCGAGCAGGGCACCACTCTCGAAGCGGGGCTTCGCGTCGGCATCTCGACCCAGGACACCCCCGTGCAGACGCTTTTTCTCCTGGGCGGCCGGCATACCTTACTGGGTTATCCCTTTCGCTCGTTCATCGGTAACCAGATGGCCCTCCTTCGAGTGGAGGCCAGCCAGGCTGTACTCGCTCCTTGGCTCACGGTCCACGTATTCGGTGCAGCAGGAGTGACGGGCTTGTCCCGCACGAGCTTTCCCGACCCCGGCTGGCCGCGCCAGGACACGGATGGCGTGAGAAGCTCCGCAGGGTTGGGCTTGAAGCTCGGTTGGGATCTGTTGCGCTTCGACGTAGGGCGGGGCCTGAATGACGGAGGGGACTGGGAATTCGTCTTTTCCGTCCAGCGCCGCTTCTGGGAGTGGCTATGAAGGCTGCTGAAGGAGTACAGCGGGTCGCGCACATGGCGCTTGTGCGCGTTCAGACAACGTCGCGACCTTGATGTTCGGCGTTGTATAGCGCCTTTCGCGGCACCTGAGCCGAAGGCGAAGAACGAACGACGA
>SMVB01127553.1_pt1 | contig 13287 bp, 12 predicted proteins | sample 2456461 | NCBI WGS metagenome assembly SMVB01 (sample SAMN11095934, study PRJNA526329) | marine sediment metagenome | biome: Marine sediment; feature: Surficial sediment; material: Deep marine sediment; isolation source: Hadal surficial sediment | place: Pacific Ocean | collected 2014-05 | depth...
GAGGTCACCGCAAGGCCCTCACCGCTGAACATGGTGCTTTTCCATCCACCGACCCTAAATACATCGAGACCGATGTCCTGGGTGAACGTGACAAGGTGGCCAATGTCTACGGTGAACTTCTCGCCAGGGCCGAGCTCGATCTCCTCGATGGCACCATAGGCGACGATTGCGAGAGTGCCGTTGCCAGACACGCGAAGCAGGATGAGACCCTCGCTGGCGAAGAAGGTCTTGGCCCTACCCCACTTTGGGTCTCAACTTCCAGGGACGGGCGCGACGCGATGAACCCGCCGGACTGGACGATGACCCGATCATCCTTCAACTGGGGTAGGGCAAAGAGATGGCCCAACACGCCCAATTCACCATCGACACCGGCATCCAGGTCTACTTCTGTGACCCCAAGTCGCAGTGGCAACGTAGATCGAACGAGAACACCAGCCGGCTGTTACGTCAATACTTCCCCCAAAGGCACCGACATGGCAGCACTCACCCAAGGCGACCTCGACTTCGCAGCCCACCAACTCAACGGCAGGCCTCGAGTGACACCCGCATCTCCTGGCGGACCTCCGTCGGTGTCGTCTTGCGCCACGAGATTATTGTGAGCGTCGAGCCGTCAGCAGGAGGAAAGCATGAACCGCCAGTCTGTCGAACAGTCGGCGCAGCAGAAGCTCGCCAGCGCCAGGGCGCCGTGGCTAATCGGCATCGCAGGCCTGTCCATCATCGTGGTCGCGTTCCTGATTTCCATCGTCAACGCCAGCATCGATACGCCGAACACGTTCATCTCCATGACCCTGCAGCCCTTCATATTCGTCGGTCTTGGGCTGCTGCTGTACCACATTGGGCAGCACGTGCACGTGATGAACCAGAACGTGATCCTCATGGTGGACGAACAGGATCCAGCCGAGCACGATCCACCTGGAGCTGGGTGACGCGGGTCGCATCCGTCGTGGTCGGGGCTTGTGCCGGCGACTTGGCCATCCCCACACGGACTACCGAGCCCAACGATACAAATGGGGCGCGCGCAAGGTTCAACCCCTTATCGGCTACGCCGCTGCCACCATCGACGCTGCGGTTCTTTGACTACGAGGCGTTTTCGAAGCTCGCTCAGGCGACCCCGCAGCGGTTGGGCTGCAATATCGGCCTTGACATCAGCCTCGACTTCAACGGTCTTTGCCTCGTTGAGAGACTCGGAGGTCACGACCGGTTGAGCCGTTGCCGCATCAGTGGAGGAGTCTGGCGCTGGGGCGTGGGCTCCCCACCTGGCCTCTACGTCCTCGAGACGCACGAGCCATGGCGAGTTGGGAGAGTCGCCGCTGCGATGACCGTCGATGGTGCCGGCCTTGACGGCGCGACGGATTGTCTTGGAGGAGACCCCGACGGCGGAGGCGGCGGCGGCGAGGGTTGCCCAAGGCGATCCAGCGGCATCTGGACCTTCGTCGCTGGATTGATGATCCACGTCCTGATCTCTGCGCTGCTCCCGTGGCGCATCTAGTTCGGGGCGTTCAGTCATTGGATCATTGCTCGCTCTGGTCCTCGGCATCCAAGCACCCAGCCATCGCAACATCGGTGGCTCCTCCGAAAAGCCTATCAGGCAACGGAAAACCTCCGCCGCGAGGGGGAGACCGGAGTCCGCCTGTGGGCGGGTGACCGCGTTGACGAGATCGTGTACATTGGGTCGATGGACGAGTCGATCCCTTGCGCGCCCACTCTCGTAGTTCGAAGCCGGACACCCAGCACGACCCTGAAATGACCACGCAGTTCGAGAACCAAGACCTAGACGAGCCGCCCGACGATCGCCCCACGAGGTCTGCCCGATGGGCGGCCTGGGCGTTCCGAGTCCTGATCACTGTGGCTGCTGTGTTCTTGTTCAACCAGGCGGTGCTCGCTGGCCAGTTCATGTCCGGCACATTCGAGGCCCTAGAGTTTCACGCTCTTGGTGCGACGATTTCGGAGGTCGTCGTTCTAGTCGCCGCTGTCGCTGCCGGCCTGGCGAGGTTTCGGGGCCGCTACCCGCTATGGCCAGCCGGCGTGACCGCGTTGTTGTTCGTTGCTATCAACGTACAGGAGTTTGTTGGGGAGCAGCGCATACTTACGGTGCATATCCCACTTGGCGTCTCAATCATCGTGGTGGTCAGCGGGCTGACGGTCTGGGCTTGGCGCGAGTCCTGATGGCGGTCACCCGGAGGGAGTTCATCGGGCGCTTGGCGTTGGGCGGCGCTGCCGCTGGCCTCGGTTTCTCCTTTTTGTCCGGGGTAGCAGGGTCGACGTCAACGGGTCGGATCCTGGTCAGCCGGGCGTCGCTGCCACCACTGTTCTCCCAACAGCTTCGGATCCCACCCGTGCTGGCACCGATCCGCTCAGACAGCGACGGCGATCATTATGAGATAACCCAACGTGTCGCTACTGCGGAAATTCTGCCTGGCGTTTCGACCACCATCTGGGGGTACAACGGCATCTTCCCCGGCCCGACTATCGAGACCCGCAGCGGCCAGCCAGTCTCGGTCACGCACATCAACCAACTACCGGTTCCCACCGTGGTTCATCTCCATGGGGGCCGAACGCCACCCGAATATGACGGCTACCCCATCGATTTCATACTGCCGGTCGGCCGCGATGTGCCGCTCCCGTTCCACGCCATAGAGTCGGGCGACCTCGCCGAAGGCCAACGCGTTTACCGGTACCCCCTCGAGCAACCCGCGACCACCCTTTGGTATCACGACCACCGCATGGATTTCACCGGTCCTGGGGTCTGGAAGGGTCTCGCCGGGTTCCACATTGTCCGCGACGACGAAGAAGACGCTCTCGGCCTCCCTTCAGGGCCGCGCGAGTTACCGCTCATGATCGTCGACCGCAGCTTCGATGTCGACGGCTCGTTGCTTTACCCTGCGATCGATCCCACCGGTCTCGTCGATGTCGGTGTCACCAACGGTTTCGAGGCCGGCGTGCTCGGCGACGTGACCCTCGTCAACGGGGTCCCGTGGCCCATCGTCAACGTCGACGGAGCCCGCTACCGGCTCCGCCTCCTCAACGCGGCCAACGCGAGACGCTACGACTTACGGCTCGACCCGCCGCCACCTGGTGGGTTTGTCCAAATTGGCACCGACGGCGGCCTGCTCGCCCAACCACTCCAGCACGACCACATTGTGATGGCCCCCGCCCAACGCTTCGACGTGATCGTCGATTTCTCCGCCTATCAACCCGGCACTGAGGTCACCCTCGTCAACGACTTCGCTAGTGGGAGTATGGGACAGGTCATGCGGTTCATCGTGGGTGCTCGCGGCGAGGACAACAGCCGCATCCCAGACAGGCTCACCACCATCGAACCTCTCGACACAACAGCCGACGGCGTGATCACCCGCACGATGCGATTCAACTCGGGCCACCTCAGCAGCAACAACGGCGACCGACATGCTTGGTTGATCAACAGCGAACCGTTCAGCCCTGACGTCGCAGCAGCACGCCCCGCTCTTGACAGTGTCGAAATCTGGAGGCTAGTCAGCGACTTCCACCACCCGATCCACGTCCATCTCAACCCGTTCCAGGTGCTGTCTCGAGGTCGCGGCGGCCCCGGCCCCTACGACATCGGCTGGAAGGACACGATCGATCTGCGACCCTTCGAACACGCAGCCATTGCTGTCCGATTCGACGGGTTCCGAGGGCGCTACGTCTTCCACTGCCACAACCTCGAACACGAAGACATGGCCATGATGAGCAACTTCGTCGTCACCTGACAGAGCTTCCCTCAACGCAGCTCGTTGCCGAACGGCGTACCCCTGCCGACCCACTGCGCCGAAGCCGGGGGCGGGGCGAACGCCGCTTCAAGGAGTCTCCGGATGTCGCGGTGGTTACCTTGGCGTAGAGTGTCTTTTCCGGGAGCAGGCCGTCGTCCCTGTGGCGTACGGCCGTAAAGGAAGGAAAGTGAGCAGAGATGCCATTGTTAGACCTGTTCTGGTCGATGTTGTGGATTTTCCTATTCATCATCTGGATCTGGCTGCTGATCTCGGTCTTCATCGACATCTTCCGCGCCGACCTGTCGGGGTGGGGGAAGGCGCTGTGGGTGATCTTCGTGATCGTCCTGCCGTTCTTGGGCGTGTTGGTGTACCTCATCGTCCACGGCGGCGACATGCAGAAGCGGTCGATGGACCGGGCCGTGGAACAGCAGGCGGCGCAGGCGGAGTACATCCAGAACGTAGCCGGGTCGGGCAGCACGGCCGACGAGCTCGAGAAGCTGAAGGGTCTGCATGACCGGGGTGTGCTCACCGACGACGAATTCGCCGCACAGAAACAGAAGGTGCTGGCCTCCTAAAGGTTCGTCGCCATCCAAGGCTCAGGTGTCTGGTCTGGCTCGGCGCGCCAGACACCTGAGCCGAGAAAGCAGCGGGTGTCAAAGAGTTTGTGTCTGGCCGGAAAATGCCGCGACGACCCACGCGGATAGCGGCCGCGGCGACCACCTTTCTCGTAGTGCTTGCCAGGCTGCGGAAAGGTCGGCAACGAGCGCACAGTGTCATCGTGGTAAATGAGACGCTCTTCAGCGTTTGCAGCAAAGAGTCTTCCTGAGGCCGAATAGACACGCCGGCAGGATTCTTGTGTTCCCGACCCCTGGAGAGAGCGGGGCGTCAGCTGGCGGAGACGTTGACCTCGATCGTGTGCCAACCCGTCGCTCCGTCTGGCGGTGCCGCATGGACTACCTCGGTCTGGGTCTCTCCGGTCCCGTCGGTCGCGCGGACCCTCAACTGATGCTCTCCCGGCTCCGCGTCCCACAGGTACACCCATTGCCGCCAGGCGTGTTCCGAAACCCGCTCACCGAGACTTGCCTCCGCCCACGGACGGTCGTCGACCTGGACCTCCACCCTGACGATGTCTCGGCTGGGAGCCCATGCGATTCCAGCGATGGGGACCGTTCCAGGGGAAAGGGGGCGACTTGTTCGGGGTACGTCAATCCGGGACTGCGTCTTGATGGGCGCTTCCTTTGCCCATCCACGGGGAATCCAATAGGCATCGAAAGCGTCAAGCGTGGTCAGCTCAACCTCGGTGAGCCACTTCGTCGCCGACACGTAGCCATACAGCCCGGAAACGACCAGACGTGCCGGAAAGCCGTGGGGTGCCGGTAGTGGTTCTCCGTTCATGCCGACAGCCACCAGGGCGGGCCGGTCACCTTCGAGGACTGCGGTTGGGAAACCAACGGTGAAGTCGTCGACCGATCGCCCTACGACCTGGGTGGCTCCCGGTTGAACTCCGGCCTCGTCGAGGAGGTCGGTCAGCGGTACTCCGAGCCAGGCGGCATTGCCGACGAGGCTGCCGCCCACCTTGTTGGAAACACATGACAACGTGATGGTTTGTTCCACTAGTGGCATGGCGAGGAGCTCGTCGAACGTCAATTCGTATGGGTTGTCCACCATCCCGGTGAACCGGAGCCGCCACGTGGCCGGGTCTATCTGGGGCACCTCGAGCGCGGTGTCGATCCGGTAGAAGGTTTCGTTTGGGGTGAACAGCGATGACAGTCCGGGGTAATCCGCCGCAGTGAACGTCACCGGGGCGGGGACGGAGGTGGGGACGGTGGTTTCAGTGGTCGCAACCAAATTCAAGTTGGAGCGAGCGGCCTCAACCACGCTCGTGGCCCCTAGCAGTCGACCCAGATAAGCACTGGCGGCGGCTCCGACTCCCACCACCACCGCCGCAGTGACGAACCCGCGCCGGTCCATCACGTGTCCCGTACCCGGCGGCGCCGTCTCAGGCTCGCGAGCGGAAACGGCTTCTGCGGTCTCCGCGGTGCCCAGAGTGCCGAGAAGCCAGAAAAGTGCCCCGAGCCCTGCTCCGATTGCTACGACGGCCACCAATACTGCGGCAATGTCGGACGCCATCGGGTTGCGGGTGCCGGCCCAGGCGCCAAGGGCACCAAAGAGGGCGAAGCCGGCTACAGCGATCCAGCGACGGGAGGTGGCAAGCACCCCGAGCAGGCCGGTGATGACCAGGGTCGCCACCACGATCCCGATGAGGAGAGCCGGCTTGTCGTTCGTAGCGAAGATCGCTATCGAGACCCTGACGGCCTTGATCGGAGCCACATCGACCAGGAGCTCACCGACCGACACGACCAGCGACGGGGTGCTACTGCTGATCCCGGCGAGCAATTCGCCCACACCGAGTGCCAGAGCGCCCGCCAGCATCCCGGCAAGCGCAGCGCGGCCGGTGTTCAGACCGGGCAGAACCGGGGTGGCGTCCTGAGGCGCTTCGCTACCGGTCACGTGTGCTCCGATGTGGTCGTTCGGGGACCTCTTCCCCCGCCGACTTGCGGTAGCCAACCTGCCCTGACGCCGTTGGCGCTTCCGGAAGGGCGCCCACTTCGATTCCAGGGTAATGGCAGGTCAACATCTCTGGCTTGTAACGGTTCCCGTGTCCCAGAAATTCGCAGGACGGAGCGAGTTAACAGAATGTTTATCTACACCTTGCTCGAGATAGTCGATCGAAAAACCTCCCGCCCCGGAAGATGGCGGACGTGCGTGGCAGGCTCCGGTACCCGGGGAAGCATCGGCAGCTGGGACCATGCCGCGATCGTCATGGCTGTTCGCGTCACGGGGCGTGTGCCCGGTGGTCCCGCTCGTGGCGACGGTCGTCGATCCGGTGGATCATTGCGGCCACGCCGATGGCTATCGCCGCACCGAGCGCCGCTCCGGCAGCCACATCGGACAGCCAATGCACCCTCAGATAGACGCGGCTGAGGGCCATGACAACGGCGAACCCGACAGCGAGCATCTCGAGGTTCCTCCGCCTCGGGCTTGCGGGGACGAGCACGATCACCGCCGCGATCGCGATGGCGGAGCCGGCGACGGAATGACCCGACGGAAATGACCAGTTGGTTATCTCGACCAACGACATTGGGGGGCGGACCCGCATGTACAGGTCCTTCAAAGGACCGATCAGCAGCTGGGCCAACCCAATGGCTAACACCCACGATAGGAACGCTTCCCACCGACGCCGCCACGCCAGCCATCCGGCGACGGCGACGATCAGCGGCAAGGTCACCCACACGCTGCCGACGAAATCGAGGCCCTTGGCGACGGCCACTGCTGGCTCCCATTCGGCCGACACGACCCAGCGCTGCACCACATCGTCGACCGACTGAACCGCGTCGGTGAGGGTGGGAACGGCCAATGCCAGAAAGAGGAGGGCGCTGAGTGCCCACAGCAAGAGTGCGACCCTCAATGCGACGGGGTGATCGCGCACCAGGGGATGTCTTTGCAGTCGGCCGGCAGGAGCGGCCGTCGGTCGGTCAGCGGTCATCAGCTCCTCCAGCTTGATGACTCTAAACGCCACAAGAGTTGCCAGGAACCCCGGCTGCATCTGTCCGTCGGTCGCGGCCCCAGTGTCATCGTGCCTGGGGGGAGAGCCCTCGTGGTCACCAACGACAACCCCGACCGATGCGTGAACCTGCGGTGAGCTCGCAGACGGCTTTGACGACTTCACGCCTGGATCAAAGCGGGACGCGCCGGCCCATCCCGGGTCCGAACGGACCGACCACCGGTAACATCAGTCGAACTACGACGGCGGCAGGGTGGAGTCGGCCCATCACGTCGATAACGATCCGTCGACGTTGGGACCGTCGGCCCGGCACCGATGCGAGCCGGGGGGAGCCGCCCTGCTGCGAGATCCCGCCCCAGAGGTGCTCCGCCAGTACCGCTGCTCGGAGGAAGATTGATCAGGATCCTCGCAGTCGCAGACGAGATCGACGAGGCCCTGTATGGGTCCCGGTTGGGGGAGTTGCGCCCCGACCTCATCCTCGGCTGCGGCGACCTACCGTTCGATTATTTGGAGTACCTGACCTCGGCGACCTCGGCGCCGCTGTACTACGTCCGTGGCAATCACGATCCGGGGCCCGAGCGGCGAAGTGTCTCGGCATATCTGCCTGTCGAATACCATTCCGAAGCGCCGGTAGGAGTCCTCGGGGGTATCGATGTGGACGGTCGAGTTGTGGACCAGGGTGGCTTGCGCATCGCCGGCCTTGGCGGCTCGATCCGCTACCGCGAGGGTCCCAACCAGTACACGCAGCGGGAGATGGGGCGTCGGGTGCGCAAGCTCGTACGGAACGCACGGCTGCGGCGAGTGCGGGATGGCCGCGTCCTTGACGTGGTGATCGCCCACTCGCCCCCCTCGGATTATGGCGACGCAGACGACGCGGCCCACCGCGGCTTCTCTGCGTTTCACCAGCTCATCGACCACCTTCACCCGAGGCTGATGCTCCATGGGCACATCCATCCTTATGGATTCCCCACACCGGACCGAACCATTGGTGACACCCGCATCGTGAACGTCATTCCTTACCGACTCCTGGAGGTGGAGTGATCTATTCCTCCTCGTTCTCGAAGGCCCACCGCAAGGAGGTGTATCACCGACTGGCGAGAGTCGTGCGCGGTGAGCCACCCACGAACCTGCTGTCATTCGAGGACCTCAGGAGCCGGTTCCACCTTTTTCACAAGTCGTACGTAGGTGTCCAGACGATCGACGTAGCCAAGATCATCGGGACGGTGGACCGATCCAGCGACTTCGACAAAGACTTTCTTCCGCGATCGGCACAGACCAGGGAAGGGTGGGAGCGATTGGAGCGCGCCTTTCCCACGGGAGGTTTTCCACCCATCTCGGTGTACAAGGTCAACGACGTGTACTTTGTGATCGACGGCAACCACAGGGTCGCCCTGGCCAAGCATCAGGGTGCCGATTCCATCGACGCCGAGATCACCGAGATCCACACCGACATCGAGATCGATGAACGTACCGACTTCGACCGCATCATCTACCTCGAACAAGCCCGCCGTTTCATGCAGGAGAGCGGCCTGGAACGGGCCAGGCCCATGGCCAGGATCGACTTCACCCGGGCGCAGGGTTTCGCAGAGCTCCTCGAGCACGTGAAGGTGCACGGGCACGACCTCATGATGAGGCGCGGTGAGGTGCTGCGCCCCGAGGTCATCGCCGCCGATTGGTACGACCGGGTATACCTGCCCGGCATCGAGTCGATCCGGTGGGAGAAGCTGACCGAGCTCTTGCCGGAATCGACCGAGGCGGACATCTTCCTTTGGGTGTTGCGGCGGCGGCGGGATCACATGCCCGATGAGCGGCCCGAGTCCTTCGAGGAAGCCGCGCAACAGGCGACCCAGGACCAGAAACGGCGGATCAGGGTGCGGGCGAGACGCGCTCTTGGCCGCGGGTAGTTTGGGCCGTTACCGTCCTCAGCTCCGGTCTCGGCAAAGGGTGACATGACCGAACGTGAATGGCAAAGCCCCAGCGTCGACGACGAGATCGCCGAACCCTGGCGGCGCTTGGTGGGGTTCGTGATCGATTGGATGATCTTGGTCATGACCTCCCTCATCCTGGTCTGGGTACTCCAAATCGACCTCGGCGCAGGCGATGCTCTGCGGCTCCCCACTTCTGTCAGGATCGTTCAGGGGCTGGTCGGCGCCGCCTACTACATCGGGTTCACGGTGTCCCGCGGCCAAACGCCTGGCAAGATGTTGACCGGCACCAGGGTGGTGATGGAGCGAACAGGCCAAATCCCCAATCTTGGCCCGTCCGCTTTGCGTTGGGTGGTTCCCGGCCTTTTCGTGTTTCTGCCAGGAGTCAGCGTTGTCGCCGCGGTCATATACGGTTGGTTGCTGTTCGACAGCCGGCGTCGAGGACTGCACGACAAGGCAGCGAAGACGGTGGTGGTGCATGCCCGCTGACCAGGAAAGGAGGTGACCTCATCGAAGACGGCGATCGATCGACTGCCACGACGGGTGGCTCCGCCCCCTTCATCGGGCGTCGGGCAATAGGCGGACACGTTGGCGCCACCGTCGCTCTTGCACTGTGCTGCGCGGCATTGACTGCCTGCACGACATCTCGTACTTCGGATCAGCCGAACATACTCACGGTCGAGGTGATCCTCACCGGTCTCCAGAATCCGCGTGGCGTCGCCCTCGACGCAGAAGGCGGTCTCTTGGTGGCAGAGGCTGGGTCGGGTAACAATCCCGTCGATTCCAGGCAGCGAACGGGCAGGCTCACCAGGTTCATCGACCGCAACGGCGACGGCGACTTCGCAGATCCGGGAGAAACCGAGCCGTGGTTCGAACATCTCGCCAGCTACAACGTCATGATTGAATATGCCCCGGAACCGGGCAGCTTCATTGCCGCCATCTACGGCCGCGACGAGGTGAGCGGTCCGAGCGATGTCGCAGTGCATGGCGATGGTCGGGTGTTCCTGTCGGTGGACGGCGGTTTCGAGGAGTTTTCTCTGTGGGAGATCAGTCCCAGCGGGTCGATCGGTCGCAATCTCTCCGCCCGCAGCAACATGACAGGGCTCGGCCTGACTGTGGACGAGAGCGCTATCTTCGCAACGGAGAGCATACTCAACCAGCTCATCGAGGTGACGCTCGAGGAGGCTGATCGGCGTGACATCGTTTCGTTCTCCGTTCTCGACAGTGGCCAAGAGGCGGTGCCTGCGGGGCTTGCCATCGATCCTCGTAACGGCGACGTCCTGGTCGCTCTCTTCTCTGGCGTTGCACAGGCCGACGACGGCAGCTTCGTCCCATTCGTCCTCGGCGACGCCAAGGTGGTGCGCGTTGATCCGCTCTCCGGTCAAGTCGTCGATGAGATCGTCGGACTCACCACCGCCGTGGATGTTGCCATCGACAGGCTCGGCAACGTCTTCGTGGTCGAGTTGGCGGCCGACCACGCAGAACTGTTTGCCCAAGGGGCCGACCTGGATGACCCCGATGCAATTCCCCGGCACGGTGGCTACCTGAGATTCAGCGGCCGGGTCACCGTTTATCCGTCAGACGGTGGACCGCCTCGCGTTCTCGCCAGCGGGCTGGATTCTCCAAGCAACATCACGCTGGGCGATGACGGGGCTCTTTACGTGTCAACGGGTCAGGGCACACCGGGCAGGCCGATCCCGGGCCCGGATGGGCCGACGGCGATCGTTGGCGAAGTCATCCGCATCACCGGGTTCTGAGCTTCGCGAATGGCGAACCATTGGCGCGGCGAGCGGATCGCCCCCGAATTCTGGGCCATTTTTCCCGCTCTTGCCGCTCCGCGGCGGGCCGCTCGGGCCACGGCTCCGCAATGGCTTCGCCTATACAGAGCGGATCGCGCCCTAATTGCGGAGCCTCTTAGGCCCCGTTCAGCAACGCAACCCGCCGAATCCCGTTGCGGCTCACCACGATGCGAGCCACCTGCCATTCCGCTTCCTGCGCATCCTTGGCGGCGAGCCGATAAACCACGGTGATGTCGTAGGCGCGCGGCAGTTTCGATTCGAACAATTCTCCGGCTTCCGGATCGGCGAGGGTCACCGTCCTCTTGGCATCATCGGTGTGGGCCAGCCACCGAGATATGTCGACGCGCATCACGTCGGTCAGCGACGCGAACTCGGGAGCGGTCGTTTCCATGGCGTCGGTCCTCACGCGCACGGTCTTGGTGTGGCGCAAAATCGATTCGGGTCCCCCGAGCTCCTGGAGGCGGTTTCGGAAGGCGACTCTGCGCATGGCGTCGACGCCGTCGGGTAGGGCGTCCCGATCGACGAATCCCAGCCTCTCCGCGACGTCTGCCAGCACGGGGGAGTTGCCGGGCCTGTTCACCGTCCAGCGTCGGTCGGGGAGATGAGTGGCGACGAGAGAGTCGAATACGGTTTGCAGGATCGCCTTCAGCCGGTCCTTGCCCATGTACGCCACGATCACGACCGCCACCCACACACCGAGACGGCCCGGCACGTTCGGCTGGCCGAAGAGGACGGCTAGAACCACTGCGAACGCCATGGCGATCCCTGCAGCCAGAGCATGGAAGATGTGCAGGGCCACGCTGTACCCGTCGCGGATCTGGACGTCCAGCCACAACACCGAAGAGGTGAAGCGCTTCAGCGAATGCTGCCGTCGCTCGATCTGTTCGAGGTCGTGGATCGAGCCAGTCGCGGAGCTCACCGGCCCCGCGTTTCGCGAGCGCCGGTAGCGCGCCTCATCGACGGCTGCCGCCGTCGTCGCGCCCAACACGCCTTCCGACCCGTCGCCGGCTCCGACCACATTCGCCAGATCGATGAGAGCCATCTCCAGGATACGGGACAGGTATTCATCCACCCAGGCTGCGGTTTTCGCCACTTCGGGATCGGCCCGCTCGAGTGGCTCCAGGACATCACGGATGGCAGCAAGTGCCCCACTGCCGGTCGTCACAAACGCATCAACGACGCCTGTCCCGCGTCTTCCGCCGTCGGGACCCACGGTGTCGATGATCGCCTGCGCGTCGTCGGTAATGGCCAACCGCACTCTGCTGCCGAAGAGCTTGAGCTCTCGCACCGCGTCATCGGGAGGCCCCGACGTCAGTCGCTCGGCGAGCTTCCGAGCTTCCTCCGGCACACGCTCCAACTCGATCCGGGGGATGGTGAACCGAACGTAGGACCTGAAGTCGGCGAACAGCTCTCGCTTGGAATAGGTGTTGGCATCCAGCCGGAAGGATTCAGGGAGGAAGTAGAACGCCTGCCAGGTCCGGTCTTCGGAGACCGGGTATCGCAGGGTGAGCTCCAGATGCGTCCGATCGTGGCGCTCCCACTTAGGACCGGCAACCGGCGCCGTCTCCACGGACGAGGTTGCGTCGGCGGCGAGTGTCGTGGTCCGGCGTTCCGGATCCGAGTCGGGTTGGGCCATCGGGAACTCCTACCTAGAGGCGCAGCAAATAGGGCGCGATCCGGTGTGTCGGCGTGGCCGTTTGCGGAGCCGTGGCCCGAGGTGGCCCGAAGCGGCAAGAGCGGGAGAGTGGCTCCACTTCTGTCGAGACGGCCGGTCACCTGTCGGTGCGCCCCTCGAGTAGTGGTGGTACCTGGCAGAGAGCTGCCAACGAGGCGCTGGGGTCGGGCAGTGAGCCATCGACACCGTGTGAACGGGCCGGCGGCTTGCGCGTTTTTCGACGATGTCCGGTTGCGCCATGTACAGGTTGACTCTAGGGTCACCCGTGACGGAAATCGGGCGCGGAAGGCTCCATGGAAGGCTCCTCAGTTTTGGGTGCGACTTTTGCCTTGCCGCGCGGTTTTCACGAAGTGAGAAATGGCATGACAAGGAATGGCATGACAAGGAGTTGTACATGACACACAGACCGACGCGTTTGCGGACGCTGATCCTCCTCGGAATCGTTTTCGCACTCGTCGCGGCTGCTTGCACAAGCAGCGACAGCGATACGGCAGATAGCGGGCTCGTAACCATCGTGGCCCGATGCAAGGCGGCCCCAAACGTAGAGGATGGGCGCTGCAACAACCTGTTGAGGGGCGTCGTCGCCGCTAACGCC
>SMVB01084288.1_pt1 | contig 13282 bp, 14 predicted proteins | sample 2456461 | NCBI WGS metagenome assembly SMVB01 (sample SAMN11095934, study PRJNA526329) | marine sediment metagenome | biome: Marine sediment; feature: Surficial sediment; material: Deep marine sediment; isolation source: Hadal surficial sediment | place: Pacific Ocean | collected 2014-05 | depth...
TAAGCGCAGTGGTCGTGCAGAAAATTCCCGAACAGTCGAAACTCATCGCTTCGATTGCTGCCCTTCCGCCAGGCGAGTCCTATCGTTCGATAACTGTGTTGATTCAGCGGAGATGTTTTGACTCGAGTATTGCGTAGCATCGCGGAATCCACGGCCATCTCCGGTAGAAAAGTAATGCCGAGATCGGCATCCACCATTTCAATGAGAGTGAGCAAACTCGTCGCCGCAAAACGACTTACTTTTTCCGTGCCGCGCAATTTGCAGGCGTCGAGCGCGTGATCCCTGAGGCAATGTCCGTCCTTTAAGAGAAGAACGCTCTCCAGCTCCAGCCGGTTCAGCCGGTACTTTGAAGGGTCGACTCGCTTGGTTTTGGCGTTATAGGCCAGCAGGAACCTGTCTTTGAACAATGGCATCTGCTCAGTGCTTCTCAACTTGAACGGCAGTGCAAGTAAAAGCAGGTCCAGTTCACCGTCGAGTAGTTGCTCATGAATATTTCGTGTCTGGTCCTCTGCCAGGAGTAAACGCAACTTTGGGTAGGCTTTCCTCAGCCGGGGCAGAAAACGGGGCAATATAAATGGCGCGATTGTGGGTATCACGCCGAGCCGCAGCTCCCCACTGAGCGGCTGTCGATGTTCCCCGGCGATTTCGACCAGGCTTTCAATGTCACGCAGGCAAAGACGCGCCTGTACAGCGATCTCCTGACCCATTGAGGTGATCGTTACCTGGCGGTTCGTGCGGTCCACCAATTGCGCGTCCAGAACCGATTCGAGTTCCTGTATTGCTTTGCTGAACGCCGACTGGGAAACGAAGCAGGACTCCGCTGCACGCCCAAAGTGCTGCGTATCATTGAGGGATACGAAATAGCGCAGCTGTTTGACGGTAGGATATTTCATAATCGATAAAAGCGATCAAAGTAATAACAATAATGCGTTTTACGAATCTATAAAACAACCCTAATATTCATTCACATCGAAAGGCAGGGGAGAGCGCCAGGTCATATCCCCCTCCTGGAGCAGCCAATGCTGGATGCGAATTCAGAATTTACCATTAATAGAGGAAGTGAAATGTTAGAGAATCGAGAAGGCGAAAGAGTACCCAGTATTACGTTCAAGACACGAGATGATAGCGACTGGATTGATCGAAGCAGCGATGATATTTTCGCGGGGAAAACAGTGGTTGTGTTCTCCCTGCCGGGTGCATTCACCCCGACCTGCTCTTCGTCACATGTGCCGCGTTTCGATCAACTCGCGGATCGGTTTGCTGCAAATGGTGTTGACGAGATTATCTGCGTATCGGTCAACGATGCGTTCGTCATGAATGAGTGGAAAGTCAGCCAGCGCGTCGAAAACATTACGTTCTTGCCTGATGGAAATGGTGCGTTTACCGAAGGCATGGGAATGCTGGTGAACAAAGACGACCTCGGTTTCGGGCGACGATCCTGGCGCTATGCGATGCTCGTTCGTGACGGGATCATCGAAAAAATGTTCATTGAACCGCAAGAGGACGGCGACCCTTACGGCGTTTCTGACGCGGACACGATGCTCGAGTACATCGCGCCGGGTGAGTCTAAGCCCCTGGACGTAACTGTCTTCTCAAGAACGGGCTGCCCACATTGCGCCCGCGCGAAAAGCCTGCTGCGAGAGTCTGGTATTGAGTTTGAGGCGCTCGAGTTGAACAAGGACTACTCCGATAGAACGTTGCGCGCGGTCAGTGAGGCACTGACGGTACCGCAAGTGTTCATAAACGGTGCAAGAATCGGTGGAGCTGACGATCTGGAGACATGGTTGGCTGCCGCCAGGGACCAGGCTGCCTGATTTGGCATGCTGAGAAAAACAGCCCGGCAATTGTGCCGGGCTGAATTTCCCGCAGCAAATTCCATGGCCATGCTACAAGGCTTTTTTTATGCTACGCCAGACGTTCAGACAAAAACTCCGCGAACTTGTCAGAGCACAGCGGCAGGCGGGCATCCGGCGATCGAGTCAAGGCCTTCCGAGTGAGCGGATGCCCGCCTGTGGCTGTGCCCGCGCAGTGTCTGATCGGGACATAAGGTCTTTCTGACGAAAGAGTAATTCCTGGCAGCACACGAAAAAAGCGTTCATGCCTTGTCGAGGCGGATTGATGCCTCTATGCTCGGCAGCCTGAATAAACAGGTTAAATAAAAAAGGGTGCCAGCTTGTGAGCGTGAATATTTCAGACAAAGGACTGCTGCAGTCAAAAGCATATATCGACGGAAAATGGGTCGATAGCGACGATGGTGACAGCTATTCGGTAACCAATCCGGCCAATGGCGAGGTTCTCGCCGAGGTTGCCCGTTGCGGAACGACTGAGACTCGCAGGGCCATAAAAGCTGCTGACAAAGCACTGCAAAGTTGGCGCAAGACAACCGTCAAACACCGGGCAGCGCTGTTGCGTAAGTGGTTCAACCTGATGATGGAGGCGCAGGAAGATCTCGCACAAATCCTGACGGCCGAGCAGGGCAAGCCGCTGGCTGAAGCGCGTGGGGAAATTGCCTACGGTGCGAGCTACATCGAATGGTTTGCGGAAGAAGCAAAGCGTGTATACGGCGATATCATTCCGGCTCCCGATAAAGACAAACGCATCATCGTAATCAGGCAGCCGGTAGGCGTTGTTGCCTGTATTACGCCCTGGAATTTCCCGAATGCAATGCTGACCCGAAAAATCGCCCCAGCGCTGGCGGCAGGTTGCACCGTTGTATGTAAGCCGGCGAACGCAACTCCCTTATCCGCGCTGGCGTTCGTAGAACTTGCAGATCGTGCGGGCATTCCGGCTGGAGTAATTAACGTTGTTTCCGGCATCACCTCGGAAATTGGCGCTGAGCTAACGTCCAATCCTGTCGTTAGAAAACTGACATTTACGGGTTCGACGTCAGTTGGCAAGAAACTGATGGCAGATTGTGCCAAAACCGTAAAGCGCACTTCGATGGAGCTGGGCGGCAATGCTCCGTTCATTGTATTTGACGATGCGGATCTGGATGCTGCGGTCAAGGGTGCAATGATTTGCAAGTTTCGAAACGCAGGCCAGACTTGCGTTTGTGCAAATCGCATCCTGCTGCAAGAAGGTATTTACGACGAGTTCGTTGAGCGGTTCAAAACGGCTGTAGCGTCGCTGGAACTTGGGGATGGCTCGTCCGAAGGGGTCACAATAGGACCGCTCATTAACGATCGTGCTGCGAGTGATGTAATCAGTTTTATCGATGACGCCGTTGCCAAGGGTGCAACCGTAGTGGCGGGTGGCGGTCGCTCGGAACTTGGCGGCTGCTTTATCGAGCCAACGATCCTGACCAACGTTGGAACTGATATGAAAGTGTTTAGCGAAGAGATATTTGGCCCAGTCGCGCCGTTGTTCAAATTCAAGACTGAAGAAGAAGCAATCGCGATGGCGAATGATACGGAGTTCGGGCTGGCAAGTTATTTCTATTCCCGCGACATTGGACGCATCTGGCGCGTTGCGGAAGCACTGGAATACGGCATTGTGGGCATTAACGAGGGCATCGTTTCGAATGAGATGGCCCCGTTCGGTGGCGTCAAGGAATCCGGTCAGGGCAGGGAAGGCTCGAAATATGGCATGGATGATTACATGGAAATAAAGTACATGTGCCTTGGTGGCATTGCAAAAGACTGACTGAGAAGTTCCTCACCTCCTGATCACTATTAACAGGCTGTTGAAAAAACCATCCATGGTATTTTCAACAACGCAATTCGAAAAACGTGGTTTTCGAATTGCTCCCATTTTCAATGGCTTGCAGCCATCGAAAATGACGGTACATCCCTGTACCGTACGCAGCCTGTCGAAAAACAGGGTTTTTCAACAGGCTGCTAAGCCAGCTGGGAAGGGCCTGAACATACAGGTCCGATTCTGGCTATTTCCTCCAAACCGCGAGCGTATACTCGCTGCCTGGCAGGAGGAAACAGTGGCTGTATTGAAAAACGAAATCTACGAGCGCGCGAGGCTGGCGAGAGACGCTCGTTTTGACGGACAGTTTTACGTGGCCGTCAAAACGACGGGGATTTATTGCCGACCGATTTGCCCGGCAAATGCTCCCAAGAGCAAAAACGTTTCCTTTTTTCCCAGCGCGGCAGCAGCGGGAGAGGCAGGTTACCGACCCTGCTTGCGCTGCAGGCCAGAAAGCGCGCCTGGCACTCCGGCGTGGAGCGGCACCTCGACCACTGTGAGAAGGGGTCTACGTCTGATTTCGACCGGCGCTCTCGACAACGGTAACGTGGAATTACTGGCTGACAGGCTCGGTGTCACCAGCCGTCATCTGCGACGACTGTTTAATACACATCTGGGTGCGTCGCCTCTCGCGGTCGCGCATACGCAGCGCCTGCACTTCGCCAAACGCCTGATTGATGAGACGCGCCTGTCAATGAGTCATATTGCTGGCGCCGCTGGTTACGGTAGTGTCAGGCGATTCAACGACGCTTTCAAAAATACCTACGACCGGTCGCCACGGGATTTGCGCTCATTTCGTGACCGCCGGGAATCGTTTGACCGGAATGCGACGCTTGCAGTCAATCTTCCTTATCGAGCGCCCTTCAACTGGAACGTGATGCTGGAGTTTTTTGCACACCGGGCTATTCCGGGTGTGGAGGAGGTGGCTGGCAATTCCTATAGACGAACGATCTCGATAAACGGCAGGCATGGCATCATCGGGATTCGGCCGGCTGCGAAAAAGGGTTATCTAACCCTGACTCTGGATGGTGTTGATACCGGAGCGCTTTTCGAGGTCGTGCAGCGAACACGAGAAATCTTCGATGTGGACGCACCCGTTGCCGAGATTTCGAAAACGCTGCAGAAAGATGACAAGCTCGGGCCACTGCTCAAGGCGCAACGTGGCATTCGTGTGCCGGGGGCATGGGATGGATTTGAGCTTGCCGTTCGCGCGATTCTTGGCCAGCAAATTTCCGTCGCGGCGGCGACGACTCTTGCGGGAAGAATTACCAGGCGTTATGGCGAACCATTGCATATCGACATCAAGTCGACGGGCAGTTCACTGGCTTACCTGTTTCCGCCGCCTGAACGTCTGGCGCGCGTTCGATTCAACGACGTGGGTCTCGTGCGTAGTCGGGCCGCAACGATCCGGTCGTTAGCGACTGCGGTGATTCGAGGCGACATAGATTTCGATTTCTCGCAGGACCCGGATGAGTTTTGTGAAAAAATGAAAGCAATCAAGGGCATTGGCGACTGGACCGCTCAGTACGTCGCCATGCGCGTACTAAAACACCCCGACGCATTTCCGGCGGCAGACTTAGGCCTCCTGAAGGCTATCGAGGCACCGGCACGCGTTTCACCGGCTACACTGACACAAAGGGCGGAGAATTGGCGCCCGTGGCGCGCCTACGCAGCATTGCTGTTGTGGAGTTCACTGTCCGGATCTGGAGGATAAAGATGTATTACAGTTTCCTGAAAACACCCATTGGTGACTTGCTGCTCGCTGGAGACGAACAAGGACTCAGCCTGGTCGGATTTCCGGAAGGTTCGATGCGCCGGGAGCCAGAGGCTGACTGGATTTACTCTGATGATCTTTTTACCGCAGCTCGCGAGCAACTCACTGCCTATTTCGATGGAACGCTGCAGGAATTTGATCTTCAACTCAGCCCCAACGGAACGGCGTTTCAACTTGAGGTTCTTGCAGAACTGCAAAGGATTCCATACGGCACAACGACCTCCTATGGCGATATCGCTAAAAGAATTGGGCGACCCAAAGCAGTACGCGCGGTTGGTGCGGCGAACGGTCGCAATCCTTTGCCGATCATAATTCCCTGCCATCGAGTAGTTGGCAGCACGGGTGCATTGACCGGGTTCGGCGGAGGCCTGCCCACGAAGAAAGCACTGTTACGGCTGGAATTAGAGCACAGCCAGTTTCCGCACGTTAACGATGCGCTGGCCCCGTAGGAACTACTGCAATGCGCATCAACGCAGATTTCAGCAAAAAGGTAGCGGTGATCCCTGATGATACCCAGTGGATATGCTCTCCTGAATCCGGCGTCGACCGGCGGATGCTGGACCGTATTGGCGATGAGGTAGCCAGGGCCACCAGCGTCGTACGTTACGGACCGGGCAGTTCTTTTCCCCGCCATGAACATGCGGAAGGCGAGGAATTCCTGGTGTTGGAAGGCATTTTTTCAGACGAGTCAGGCGATTTCCCGACAGGAAGTTATGTCCGCAATCCACCGGGTTCCGGGCACGCACCACACAGCACTGATGGTTGCAGAATTCTGGTCAAGTTGCGCCAGTTTGATCCGGCAGACTTGCGGCAAGTCTCGATAAATACACGGGATCGAAAATACTGGGGCGCGCAGGCTAATACCTTGCTGTTGCACGAATTCGGCACAGAAAGAGTGCAAATGCAGAAAATTCCGGTCGGTGAAACACTCGCAATTGCAGCCGAATCGCTCGGCACGGAGATCTTTGTTGTCGAAGGCCTTGTAGAGACCGATTGCCAGGAATACGGGAGCGAGTCCTGGCTAAGATTCCCGGCAGGGAGTGCAGACATACTAACTGCAACCGCCGATACATTAGTCTGGATGAAGACCGGTCACCTGTGCTGAGCAGCACTGCCAGCGCGTGCGATATGGAAAAAAATATCGCTGCATCCGCAGAGCTAATGCCGACGATTCAATGGCAATGTCCAAAATGGATATTGCAGGTGGAGCACCTCCAGGAGATCCAATGGCAGTGCCAAAATATACAAGGATCGCGTCCTGGCACGCCCCACAAGGATCCTTTTGGTATTTCCCTTTATCTAATCATAGTTTTCTGTTTTGTTGCGCGAGAATTGCAGCTGATGGTTTTACGCCGGGCAAGACTCGGGTGTCGGTTTCCAGTGTTCCCAGCATCGCGGTTAGGGGTAAAACACCCGCCCAGATTGGCGTCGCGTAATCTTCCTCATCGTCGTCTGGTTCTCCGGCAGATATCTTGGCCGATGCACTTTCGATTTGTAGCGCGATCACACCGGTCATTTTTACTTCCTTGACGTGGGAATCTCTCACCTCATCCCAGCGGCCCGGCATCGTGTGTTCACTGATGATCTTCATTGCATGCAGCTTCTGTTCGTGCCCTTCGATGAGTGTCGGCGCCCCGAAAACGGTTACTGACCGATAGTTCATGGATGAGTTGAAGGTTGAACGCGCAAAGACAATTCCATCCAACAAGGTTACGTTGAGGCAGGCCTTGTCGGTCTGCTCGAGCAATCGAATGATGCGGGCCTTTCTTGCGCCGTGCAGAAAAACAGTCTCACCCTCGCGCCCATAGATCATGGGTACGACCACTGGGTTGCCATCCTGTACAAAAGCTGCATGTGCTACTAATCCTGTATCGAGAATCCCGTGCACGATCTCTCGATCATAATTCGCATTTGTTGCAAGTTGTCTCACTTTGTTTTGCTTTCCGATTGAGTAGGTATTGGTCATTTTGATCGTCCAGGTAAGAGGTGTGGTGGGTGCTTAAGGCTCGCAACACAAAGCAGCATAATTGCGCTGGGGTTGAACGCAAATCCGGTGCGCTAGGGTACCGCGTTCCGGCGCTTCGTTGCCACGCTGGCCGTACACGATTGCGGCATTGATGTTGCACCCTGCGTATTGTTCCGCGGCTACATCTAGTACTTCACTCGCCTTGAAGCACAAGATGTAGTAGCATTCCGACCGTACCAACTCGGTACGCACGGAGATGATGTGTAGGAATGACACTACCTGGGTGACTGCCACGCGGGATGCTGGATTTGGTGGACGGGATTGGCGTGAGACCTCTCATCGCAAGCCACCGTCAGCTGTATTGAGTCCGGTTCTGAATCGGATTCTGACGCAGAAGCCAAAAAGTGGTCACCAGGAAGCGGTACAGGTTTGACCGGACGGGAAGAAGCTACGGATGTTTTCTCCCGATCGACCATCAAACGTGCTGATGTCGGATACACTGTCTACTTCTTTGCCGCCCAAGTTTTTTTGGGCGGCTTTTTTATTTATCATGCTGGCATAATTTTGGTGCAGTCAGGAGTGACGTGGCGAATCGGGTTCAGGTCGCTTCCACCGGGAAATGAACGACCGTCATGATTCGTGCGAATTTTCATCTTTTCCTGCATGCGTTGGTGCCGGCTATCTTTGCCGCCGCTTTTTATCGCGACAAATTCCTGCGTGTCTGGCTTATGCTGATGGCTACCCTGGTGGTAGATCTCGATCATCTCCTGGCAGACCCGATTTATGATGCAGGGAGATGTAGTATTGGATTCCACCCGCTGCACACCTATCCGGTTATCGCTGCTTACGGACTAGCCACGATGTGGCCGCGCCTGCGCATCTTCGCGATAGGGCTTTTGATTCACATGGCGCTCGATGGTGTCGACTGTATTTGGATGGCATATGAACAATAAACGAACGATCGCGGCCCGCGCGGCCTTGCTGGGATCCATGCTGGTATTCGCTGCATGCGCGTCCGGTTCGCCGGATGCTCCCTACCCGGTCTTTATACAGGCAGATACGCTCCCGGAGTCCTTTATCGCTGCTTTGCCCGGTGTTCGCGCAATTGAATTGGCGGGCAATCCCGCTACACGCAGAGCCAGCATCCGCTTGTTGCTGCCAGCACAGTGGACGTTCAGTATTGGGGCGGAGCCGGACAAGAGTGTCGAAATTTATGTATTGTCCGGCGATCTTCAGTTAGGTGAATTTACACTTGGACCGGGCGGATACGCCTACCTGCCCGCCAGCGCCATGGGATTGCAAATGAGTACGGACGGTGGGGCGTCATTGCTTTATTTTCTGGATGAGGAAAATCGTTCCAGCGTCATCAAAACACCGATGCTCTTGAGCCGCGATATTTTGCAGTGGCAGCCCATATCCGAAGATCCAAACGATATTGGTGTATCGACCAAGGAACTGCGGTTCGATCCAGGCAGTGGGGCTCGCACCAGTTTATTGCGCATCGAACCGGGCGCGACAAGGCCGTGGGTGCAAACCTCGGTGTCGGAAGAGGGCTACCTGCTGGAAGGCAGCTACCAACACAGTGAATGTGTAGCAGGCGAGGAATTGACTGCAATTTACACGCCGGGCGGTTTCTACAACCGGCCGCCAGGGGCTGTTAATGGCAGTCCCGTTAGCGGTGGCGCCGGAACGGCGGTTTGGCTGGTTCGAACCCGCTCATTCGCAGAAACAATACTGGTCGGGAAATGTGCGCTGCCCGAGTCTCAGTAATGGGGACAATTACTGAAAGGGATAGCTCGCAAATTCGCCACACTCGTTAAGACAGGATCCTGATCGGTCGACACATCCCACTCGTCGAGTAGGCTACTTCTTGATGAACTTCGCGATTCCAGCGCCAAGTTTCATTAACTTCTGCAATGTCGGTGTTGGGATATCGCGTATTTTTTCGTACCACTCACTCGTCGTCTCAACAAACTGCAGCATATTTCGGACACGATCTTTTGTAATTTCGTCCGTAAGATTCTCGGCATCGATTTCGTCGGCGCATTGCCGCAGCATCGACAAAGTAGGATTCAACTCACGTTGTTTGCGCTGTTCGATGATTACGCGAAACAGGTCCCAGACGTCATGCAGCGACTCGAAGTAGTCTCGCCGGTCGCCGAGAACATGTGTCATCTTGACCAGGCCGTAACTCTGCAACTCCCGGACACTCGTGCTTACGTTGGATCGTGCCACGGATAGCAAATCGACGATCTGGTCGGCGTGAAGAGGTTCAGGCGAGAGGTAGAGCAGCGCCTGTATTTGCGCGACAGTGCGATTGGTGCCCCACCGTGTGCCCATCTCACCCCAATGTAAGACATACTTTTGTACTGCCGGCGACATCTTCATATTATTCTATTGCTTCAGTTAAAACTGAAACTTATGAAACAACCGCTTCGGCGTCAAGTGCTGGAGCAAAATTTATGCGGGTTTCCCCGGCGCTGCTTCCAGCGTTAGTCCGGGCTGTTGGCTATGACCACGGCGCGCAGTGGTGCCGGCCATCCCTCGACCGTCTTCGTCGGATCGTCAGGATCGAGAGCCTGTTGCAGTGATTCAAAGGGCATCCATTCAGTGGTGCGCTGCTCGTGTGTTGTCGTTCGCGTGATGTCCGCAATCCTGACCGCTTTGAATCCACAGCGCCCAAGCCAGACGGTTAGCTCTTTGATGGTCGGCAGCAACCAGACGTTGCGCATGCGCGCGTAACGACTTTCCGGTGTCCGTGCGCAGGCCTCTTCCCCAGGCAGGATAAGCGTTTCCAGCACGAGTTCACCGCCAGGTTTCAGTGTGTCACGCAACTGCAACAAATGGCTGAGCGGCGATCGCTGATGGTAGAGCACGCCCATCGAAAATACGGTATCGAATGCGCGCATGGCGGGCGACAACTCTTCCAGAGCGAGCGGCAGGACATGCACGGGCTGCGGTTCTACAAAGTGCGCGAAAGCCTGGTATTGCAGAACATACAAAAGTGTCGGGTCTATACCGACAACCATTTTGGCGCCATCACCGCGCATCCGCAGGGAGTAATAACCATTGCCGCTGCCGACATCGAGAACCAGCCGGCCCGCGAGAGAACTGATCGCATTGGATACCCGATCCCATTTCAAGTCGGATCGCCACTCGGCGTCGATCGGTACGCCAGCAATGTCGAATGGACCTTTTCGCCACGGCAACAATTTGCTCAAAGCGTCATGAATTGCACATTGAAATTGTGGCTTCAAATGGGTATCAGGCGCCGTCACGACGGCAGTGTCCATAATGGCAGGAACGCGGGCTACCTCTGGCAGACTCTCCAGTGCCTCTCGCCAGGCCGCAAAGTTGCCATGTGCCTTTTCCGTCAAATGCCCAGCGATCAAAGGCTCCAAAGTTGGTAACCAGGATGCCAGGCCAGCAGCACGCAGATCGTCATAAAGCAGTTTAAAGTCCAGCATCGACTACTTTATTGCAACCAGCGAAACGAAATTGAAATAGCGCAACCAAACGCCCACATGCTTGAATCCTGCCTTAACCATACGATCCTTGTGAGTTGCAATGCTTTCCGGTACCAGTACATTTTCGATGGCCGCTCTCTTGCGGCTGATTTCCAGTTCGCTGTACGACTGACGCCGCTTGAAGTCATGATGCAAATCGACCAGTAAGGCTTCGATGCCCGGGTCCTCGTCGATCACTTTCTCTGACAGCACAAGAACGCCCCCCGGCCGCATCCCGTCGCCAATCTTGCCAATCAGCGCCGCGCGCTCATCAACAGGCAGGAATTGCAGGGTGTAATTCATGACGACCATCGATGCATCCATAATATTCATTTCCCGAATATCGCCCGCCACGACCTCTACTGGAATTTTGGTCTCGTCGTTCGCGATGATCTCCTTGCAGCGCTCTACCATTGGCAAAGCGCTGTCGATCGCGATGATACGGCACCCCTCGGTAACAATTCCGTGGCGGATGGCCAGTGTCGCCGCACCCAGTGAGCAACCAAGGTCATAGCAAATGCTATTCCGCTGGACGTGTCTGCGCGCAAGGGAACGGATCGCCCGCAAGGATGCCTCATACCCCGGAATCGAGCGCCGCAACATGTCGGGAAACACATCGGCGACGGCTGCGTTGAATTCGAACGTACCCGTGGTGCCGATTTCATTCTCGTATAGTCGATCGCGTGACATTCGATGCCTCTTGTATTAATCGGGCCGCATTGTAGTCTGCCGCAACGCTTTACGCATTGCTGATCGAATTGCCGCCGATCTGCGTCATTTCCGGTCAGCAGCTCTCGAGAAGTCGAAATACCGACCCGTTTTTGGAAAATGTGCCAGGAATGATAAACTTTCGACGAATTTAGGCGATATTCAGCCATTTTCGCCAGGAATGCAGCGCCACAGGTGGGCTGGCAGCGAATATATCGTCAATCAGGCTTGCCGCTTAACGCTACTGTGGGACAATCCTCGCGGCACCATCGTGCCAGGAATGGTGAAACCTATGTTGACGACCCCACAGGAAAAACGACATGCTGAACTGGGCATCCCCGCGGGCTACACGGATCGCTGCCTGCCTTTTTTTGTGGAGGCGACAGAACTTGTCGACGTAGGACCGAATATTGTTGGCCGGATGCAGCGTTTGACGCCACTGGCCGCGAGTCGCTGGCAGGAGATGGTTAAAGCGGCACAAAACGAGGGCATTGATCTGCTCATCGTGTCCGGCTTTCGCAGTTTCGACTACCAGGCCGGGCTGATTCAAAAAAAGCTGCTCGCCGGTCAATCCATTGATGAAATCTTGACAGTGAATGCCGCGCCAGGCTATAGCGAGCACCATTCGGGGAAGGCCATTGATATTGCGACGCCGGGCAGCCCTCCCTTGTCCGAAGAGTTCGAGAATCTGGATGCATTTGCCTGGTTGACGCGTTCCGCCGGGCAATTCGACTTCAAAATGAGCTACCCGCGCGAGAATCCACAGGGTTTTGTGTACGAGCCCTGGCACTGGGCACTGGCGGACTGATCCGCTCAGTTTCGGCAAATAGGGCCTTGAGTGAAAAAATCAGTAACTTATGTATTGACTCTTTGACGAGAGGATTAGACAATGCTCGGCTTGTCCTCGCGGAGGGGTACTCAAGCGGTCAACGAGGGCAGACTGTAAATCTGCTGGCTATGCCTACGTAGGTTCGAATCCTACCCCCTCCACCAGGTTCGATACGCGGTGGAAGATTGGCTAGCACAGCAGACTGGTACAGCGGCAGTTGGCGCCAGACTATCTGACGAGAGTCGAGTAAGACGGTAAACAAAATACGATAGAAAGATCCAGGCGGTTTTGCACCAAACGACTGTCAGGGTTTTTCTTGTGCCATAAGAAAAGAGCGCAGGCAGGAAAAAAATTTTCGAAGGTGCTGCGGTTTCGATTGAAGACATAGTTAGGAATGCGGGTGTAGTTCAACGGTAGAACCTCAGCCTTCCAAGCTGATGATGTGGGTTCGATTCCCATCACCCGCTCCATTGGCTGGTGGCACAGGCAGCATTGAAAAGGTAATAAGTGAATCGGCCCACATAGCTCAGGGGCAGAGCACTTCCTTGGTAAGGAAGAGGTCCCCGGTTCAAATCCGGGTGTGGGCTCCAGCTGATCACCTGGGCAAGCGGTTGAAAGTTTTTTGAATGATTTGATGACTTAAATTAATTTACGAGAGAACAGGACATGTCCAAAGAGAAATTTAAACGCACCAAGCCGCACATAAATGTAGGCACGATTGGTCACGTAGATCATGGCAAGACGACATTAACGGCAGCGTTGACGAAGGTAATGGCTGAGTTGCACGGTGGTGAGGTACTCGGCTA
>SMVB01361161.1_pt1 | contig 13281 bp, 13 predicted proteins | sample 2456461 | NCBI WGS metagenome assembly SMVB01 (sample SAMN11095934, study PRJNA526329) | marine sediment metagenome | biome: Marine sediment; feature: Surficial sediment; material: Deep marine sediment; isolation source: Hadal surficial sediment | place: Pacific Ocean | collected 2014-05 | depth...
CGGCAGTAACCAGAAACCCAACCAAGTGTTGATGACGAGTTTTGTAGTTGAGAGTATCGATGCGGGTAAGGACCACCAGAAATCCAGAAAGGCATTCCAAAACCACGAATATATCCAGGATCGCAAAAAGTTGAGATTCTCCTGTAAGAAGGTATTCATGCTCAGAGAGAAAAACGTCTGATCTGTCGATAGTATTATCCAGAAGATCCAAAGCGTTATACCAATTCCTATGGGCGTAGTGTAAATCAAGAAATAGGCTAGTCCGATCAGAAATGCCCTCATAGACCTTATCCCGATTTTAGAACACGCATCGATTTCACCGCAGTCTCATAACGCCCGCCTAAACAGCGAGCAACTTGTTGCGAGTCCAGCGCACAAAGTGCGTGATGTTCAAGGCGCTTGTTATGCATTACATTTCGGCTCCGTTAAAGTGACGTATTTTTATCCCTCCAATTTCATCAAGTGAAGCCATTCGAAAATTGATGGCTATTTTTGGTGAAGGATCACCTTGTAAAGTTTGATAATGAGTTACACAACCGCAACGATTGCAATGCACAAATTCTATACACTTATCATTCCATAGATAGCCAGAAGAACCAGAATCACCTATTTCAATATTAACTTGATTGGGATGATAATAGCCCCAGAGAGAATTGTACCTACGGCAAATCGAGCAATTACAGTCAGTTAGTTCTTCCGGAAAATGGTCGGGTTTTATTTTTATATTCTTGCAGTGGCACTCAATACTCATAGTAATTCACTTAATGTATAACGCCCAGTTAAGCGGCGTGGCGCAGCCACGTCCGAGTGACGGAGCCAAAGGCGGAGGAACGGCTTCAACTGCATGTTATGTGGCGCCTCCCGTGATTCTAGGATTTTCTCCTTGATAGTACCTCTTCAAGTTGAATTTCTCCGCGCACCCTTCATTCAGCGCGTCTAGCCAATGTCGATAGGATTCTGGGAATGCATCAGCCACATATGTGAGCCATAACCTACCAGTGGGGTTATTGAAATTTACACAAGCGAGGGAGTTGAGCGTTGTTGAGTCCGGCCTGCCAACACGCTCGAATGTGCTCACCACGAGTTGAAAGTGGTAACTTGCACGCGCCCGGTCTTCGCTCGTTACATTAGCGTCTGTTTCAATTCGATGCAGGGTTTCGTAGTAGGTCTCCAGACCGATACCTGCTGAATATATCATCTGTACTTCGGCATTTTGAGTTGCACTAACTCGAGCCTTTTCATGCTCATCTAGTTGCAGGACAACCAGATAGATACCAGTAACTACGGCTAGGGACGACAACACATTCGCAACTTGAATAATTCGTTCAAACATTATTTTTCCTATTGCCGAGTGTTAACGGACGCGACGTGTCAAAAGCCGCATAACGCCGTGCACAGCGGCGGCATACCTGCCGCGAAGTGGCGAGTTTGACGTCCGAGCGCAGCGATTGCTGCACCTTGTTATGCATCCGGCGCCTCTGACCCAGGTATACCAAATTCGGCTCGAATAAAGGGCTTGATATCGCCAGAGCCAGTAATTGTGAGTACGCTAGTACTCTCGTTTTGAGACAACTCCAAGGTAAAGAACGGACAACAACGAAGCTCGAGACTGCAGAATTCGGCAATTTCAAGGTCCATGTTTGAACGGAAATTTGCAGCATAGCCGTTTGGCAACTCATTAAACTCGACTACTGCAGGCCGGAGCAGCGTTGCCAATTCACGATGTCGCTGCCGTTGATCGTCCGTTAGCGCGCTCAGGTCGCATGCGAATGATGAATTCATATGATCCTTAGGATTCATAACGCTTCAAGCAACTGTGGCCAGACCGACGCGAAGCGGCGGTTTGGACGTCAGATTGCCTTGACTTGTTATGCGTCATTGGCCACATCTCCGCTCTCACTCCCCACAGGGCTATCCAGGCAATATCTCGGGCACGGGCCGTGCGCAAGATAGCCCAGCTTCCAAGCCAGACTGTGCATATTCTGTATTTTTGTTCAGGCATATAGGGTAGCACGTACCACCAAGCCCAAACTCCACAGTGTAGTCACCGGGCAGCAAATGCGACTCAAGTACACCTACTTCTTTTTGGACATAGTGCCCCTCGTCATCGCCAAGCCAGATTTCTGTTTTAGCGGAGGTCGCGCGGATCACAACGGTGTAATAAATCGGCTTTCCGTTCGTCTCTATCATATGCTCTCACCGTTCGGGCTAGACGCATAACGTCTTTAATAAGGGGCGCGTTTTCTGCGTCCCACTTGATTTTATTGTTATGTGTCCCTATCACTGTCATCTTTAAGCTCTTGGTTAGTCGGTCTGAAAAAGAAAATGGAAATCGTGGCAATTACCGTTCCAAGCGCATAGGTAATCATCCGTGCTTCCGCAGTATAAAATCTAACATCTGCGACCACTCCTCTGCTTGCCAATACTGGTTGAATCAATTCGTTGAGTCGTGAAACCTCAGTCATCCACCTTGCGAACAATGTGTACGCAGCCATCAGATATGCAACAGCCACTACAATTCTTACTTTAGTCTTTAGTGCATCCCCGGATGAATAAGAAGCAACAATAACGGCGAATGTAATTGCCATCCACGCTTGAAATTGAACATCAATTGATGATTCAAGAGAAAAATGTAACTCCAATAGTATTTCTGTAGCAATTGAATCCATCTACCAATTTCCACTAAGTTTCAGTTTACGCTGTTGCCAGAAGGACACATAACAGCTTATTAGATGGCGGGGTGCTGTGATATAACACAGAAAAATGCTACATAAGTTCACTACACTCCTCCCAGCACAAAATCCAGCGCGCCAATAATTTCTGTCCGCAAGTGAGCCAGCGACCCCAGTGGCTCTTTTAGCTGTCGGCACGATATGGCAGATATCTGGGGTGTCATAATGAGTAATGATTCTCCCTGGTATTCTACCTGTGGCGTAAGACGCGCCATACCACTTGCCTTGAGCTGTTTCTCCCTTGCCAATGGCAAAACAACCCGAGTGCTCAGCTCTGAGAGCACCTCGCTTTGGATATTAACCAGGTAGGGGTAGGCTTTCCTGGTCGCGCTATTATTATTCTCGTAAACGTCAAACTGTGACATTAAAACTCCCTGTGCTCATCACCGAAGCATCCGTGCTCATCTACAAATTCATTATAGGCCTGGATTGCCGCCCTGTTGCTTTTTTTCCAGCGCTTCGCCTCGGTAGCTTTCAATTCAATCTCAAGTGCCCTTTCCAGGGTGGCCGACAGATTGATCTTGAGTATCCGTGACTTTGCCAGTAGATCGGAGTTCACACTCAGATTGGTTGCCTTTTTTGCCGCCGTGCGATCATAGAGCTCTGTCATATCAGTCATTCATTAATGCGCATTGATATGCGCATACTAGGTCATCACTCTCCGCCATTCAAGGACGAAAAATGGCTAACAGCATAAATGGGTCTACACTTAAACACAGGAACCACACAAGGATGTGTCATGAGTTCACTATTTCTCCAGCAGGTGAGAAATCACCTGCGTGCCCGCCAGTATAGTAAGCGCACCGAAGACACGTATATCTATTGGATCGGCCAATACATCCTGTCGTACTCAGCCGCGACGAAGTACGTCGTCTCCTCGCCCAGTTGTCTGGAGAGCACCGCACCTGCGCAGAATTGATGTACGGTTCCGGGTTACGGCTGATAGAAGTATGTCGCCTGCGCGTCAAAGATGTTGACCTGGAACGCCTCGCCATCCTCGTCCGCGATGGCAAAGGCAGAAAAAACCGTGTCACTACACTGGCTGAGCGCTGCGTTCCTCTTCTGGAAAGACAGCAACAACAAGCCAAGCTGTTTTGGTCTGAGGACCAATCAGCTGATCAGTGGGATGGCGTCTATTTGCCATTCGCCCTGGACCGTAAGTACCCCCGTGCTCCTTTTGAGTTTGCCTGGCAATATCTATTTCCTGCCCGCCAGCGAAAACGGGACCAGCGTAGCGGCAAGACTCGTCGACATCATATTTACGAGCAGAACATCCAGGGAGCGGTAAAAAAGGCCGTGCTCGCAGCCGAGATCCACAAACCCGCCACCTGCCACACCCTGCGGCACAGTTTCGCCACCCACCTGTTGGAGCGCGGCGGTCGGGCTGTGCGCAGCCCGTTGCCTGACCTTTAGCATTTGACGTTTACCTAAATACTGTATATACATACAGTATAAAGTCGACCCATTGTCACCGTCACGATCACCTGGATATGTACGCCGAACTACACTGCCTGAGCAATTTCAGCTTTCAGCGCGGGGCCTCCCACCCCCGCGAATTGGTGCTGCGCGCGGCAGAACTGGGTTATACGGCCATTGCCATTACCGATGAGTGTTCATTCGCCGGGGTAGTCAAAGCCCATGTTGTCGCCAAGGAATGCGGCATCCAGTTGATTATTGGCAGCGAGCTAAACCTGGAAGAAGGCATCAAGCTGGTCGCTCTGGCCCCCTCTCGCAGTGCCTATGGTGAATTATCGGGCCTGATCAGCATGGCGCGGCGGCGCAGCCCCAAGGGGGAATACCGGGTCACCCTGCGCGATGTGATTTTTCATCTCAAGCGCTGTTTGCTGATCTGGTTACCACAGGACAACAGCGACACCAGCCGCGCCTATGGCCAGCAATTGCGCCGTTTGTGCAATGATCGGCTGTGGTTGGGTGTGCGCCATTTGCTGCACGGCGGCGAGCAGCAGCGCTATCCCTCATTCCTTGAGATGGCGACAGCGCTGGATATTCCCATGCTGGCCTGTGGCGATGTGCAAATGCACCAGCCACGCCGCAAGCCCCTGCACGACATCATCACCGCCACCCGTTTCAATACCACGGTCGACCAACTGGGCCGTCATCGATTGAGCAACAGTCAGCAGCATTTGCGCAGCCTTAAACAACTGCAACGCCTCTACCCACAGGCGCTGTTACAACAAACTCTGGCAGTCGCCGCACGCTGTGATTTCAGCCTGGAAGAATTGCGCTATGAATACCCTGAAGAAGTCGTACCCGAGGGCTTTGATGCGGGTAGCTGGCTGCGCGAACTGGTCGGCGAGGGCTTACAACTGCGCTGGCCCGATGGTGCCAGTGACGAGGTACTGGAGCGCATCGAGGTCGAGCTGGCGTTGATCGAAGAGCTCAACTACGAATACTACTTTCTCACTGTTTACGACATTGTCAGTTTTGCCCGTGAGCGCAACATTCTCTGCCAGGGCCGGGGCTCGGCCGCCAATTCGGTGGTGTGTTACTGCCTGCACATCACCGAGGTATCACCTGATCAGGTGTCATTATTATTTGAGCGTTTTATCTCCCGGGAACGGGCTGAACCGCCCGATATTGACGTCGACTTTGAACACGAACGGCGCGAAGAGGTAATTCAATATATCTACCGCAAGTACACCCGCAAGCGTGCGGCCCTGGCAGCCACGGTAATCACCTATCGCTCGCGCAGCGCGGTGCGCGATGTGGGCAAGGCACTGGGCTTGGATGCCGTCTTCGTCGATGACCTGGCCAAATCCCTGGCCTGGTGGGACCGAACCAAAGACCTGGAAAAACGCTTTGCCGAACAGGGCGTGGCCGAGCACAGTCGCAGTGCACAACTGTTCTACCAATTGGTGCAGGAAATTCTCGGTTTTCCCCGTCACCTGTCCCAGCACGTGGGCGGCTTCGTGATTACCCGCAGCCCTATTTCTACCCTGGTACCGGTGGAAAATGCCAGCATGCCAGACCGCACCATTATTCAGTGGGACAAAGAGGATATCGAAGCACTGGGTTTACTGAAGGTGGATGTGCTGGCACTGGGCATGCTGTCTGCTATCAGGAAAAGCCTGGAGTTGGTGCATCGCTATGCGCCCCATATCAAGGTGATTCAGGACATCCCCAGGGAAGATGCCGCCACCTATCGCATGCTGCAGGCCGCCGATAGCATCGGTGTCTTTCAGGTCGAATCACGGGCCCAGATGTCGATGCTGCCGCGGCTCAAACCCAACTGTTTTTACGATCTGGTGATTCAGGTGGCCATTGTTCGGCCCGGCCCGATACAGGGCGATATGGTGCACCCCTATTTGCGGCGCCGGCAGGGGCTGGAGCCGGTCAGCTATCCCAGCCCCGAAATTAAAGCGGTGCTGGAGCGCACCCTCGGCGTGCCTATCTTCCAGGAACAAGTCATCAAGCTGGCCATGGTGGCGGCCGGTTTCAGTGGCGGCGAAGCCGACCAGTTGCGGCGGGCCATGGCCAGTTGGGGCAAAAATGGCAACCTGATGCAATTTGAAACCAAGCTGGTAAACGGCATGTTGCTGCGCGGTTATGACGAAGATTTTGCCCGCCGCCTGTTCGAGCAGATCAAAGGCTTTGGCGGTTACGGCTTCCCCGAATCCCACTCGGCCAGCTTTGCCCTGCTGGCTTATATCTCGGCCTGGCTCAAGCGCCACCACCCGGCGGCTTTTTACTGTGGTTTGCTCAATAGCCAGCCCATGGGTTTTTACTCCCCGTCCCAGTTGGTGCAGGACGCCCGCCGTCACCAGGTGACAATACTACCCATCGATGTGAATCACAGCGATTGGGATCACCAGCTACTGAATGACAAACAACACTCGCTGCGACTGGGCTTGCGCCTGGTTAAAGGGCTCAGTCATGACGGTGTTGAACGCATCATGCAACAGCGCAGCAGCCGCCAGTTCCTGCAAGTCAGTGATTTGCGCCAACGCGCCCAACTGGATCGCCGCGATATGGAAGCCCTGGCCGATGCCGATTCCCTGGGCAGTCTCAGCGGTCACCGGCACCAGGCCCAGTGGCAAATTATGGCGCTGGAAGAACAAAAGCCCCTGCTTGAGAATGAAAATTGGCAAAGCGCCCAGTATTTCAACGATGGCATACAGCTGCAAACGCCGGCCATCGCCGAAGAGATATTGGCCGACTATCGCAGTACCGGGCTGACCCTGCGGCCCCACCCCATGCAGCTGTTGCGACACCAGTATCCCTTCAATCGCTGCAAGCGGCACCGGGATTTAGCGGCTATAGGCAACAACCGCTTTGTACGCATTGCCGGGCTGGTTACCGGCCGCCAACGGCCGGGCACTGCTTCAGGTGTGCTGTTTTTGACCCTGGAGGATGAAACCGGCAACAGCAATATTGTGGTGTGGCCACGGGTGCAGGAGCAGTTTCGCAAGCCGCTGATGACGTCTCAATTGTTATTGGTGAAGGGTACGCTGGAAACCCGCGACAATGTCATTCACATCATTGCCGGGGCTTTATTTGACTACAGCGACCACCTGCAAGACCTGCATATTAAATCCAGGGATTTTCACTAAATCGCTATCGTACTTCTATGGTAACGGGAATCCATGAATTTTGGATGGCCCGTAAATGTCCGTTAGTACGCAGCTTTTCCAGGGCCGCATTGAGCTGTCCCAGCATAACCACGTTGCCCTTGCGGACCGCCCAGGCCAGATTTTCCTCGGTCAGCAGGCGATACAGGCTGAATAAGTCTTGATCTTCCTTTGATGTTGCCAACATCCAACTGGTCGGGGCATCGTGAATATAGGCATCCGTTACCTTGCTCCGCAGCGCGGCGAACGCATCCGAGGGGTTACGGAAATTTTGCAGTTCAGCCCGACTGAAATGCTCGATAGCATATTTCTCACCGGTTGTACCGGGCTCTACACCAATACGCACACCATTTGCATATAACGCCATGGGAGCAGAAAACCGCACTACATCAGCGGTGCGCACAATAACCATCTGGCCAATTTCCATAAAGGGTTCAGCAAAGTCAACCTGGGCCTGACGCTCCGGGGTCACACTAAAACCTGACATCACCACATCTACCTTGCCAATTTCCAGTGCAGGAATAAACTGCTCCATCCTCATTTCAACAAACTGAACCTTGCGCCCCAACACGTTGGCAACTGCCTGGGCATTATCAATCTCAATACCCACCAACTGACCATCGCGTTTGAAAGCCATGGGTTTGTAGTCAGGCGACACCGCCACACGCAGTGGCTCAGCAGCAACCACCAGGGATGTGGCCAACAGTATTATGGCCACCAGGGCCTGAGTCAGGAATTTGGTGCGGGGCACTAACAAGCGTGACAGCATTGGGGTCTTCTCCTGTGTGGGGTCTTCTATTCTACGCAAACTCAGAACTTAGAAAAGCCCAAAATTACTGGCAGCTAGCGTTGAGGGTAACGCTAGCGGTGGAATAGCCAGGCGCCCAGGCCTGTGCCACCAGGGGCGGGCCGGTAGTTGGATTGAGATCCATCACCCAGGTGGTGCACTCTGGAGAGCTACTGCCTCGACTACAGCTGGAAGCACCACCCCACTCGGGACAGGTATAAACCGTATTAACGCTGAGACCCGGGGCCAGATTTATCGTTGTTCCCGGCGGTCCACAGGCCCTGCCGGTTGCCTCGAGTATGCCCTGACCAAACCAGTCAGTGCAGCGATAGGAGGTGATTTCAATGGTGGGGCCATCATCCGGCTCCTCGGGTGGAATTTCTTCGAAATTAGCAGTAGTGGCTGCGTCCTTCTGTAGTGTGAGCGTGCAACTTCCGGTGCCGCTACAAGCGCCGCTCCAGCCAGTAAACTCTGATCCTGGCGCCGGCAACGCAGTAAGGGTGACACGCGTTCCTAACCGGTAGACCTGGCTGCAATCACCAGGGCAATCAATTTCACCGTCGCTGGATTCAACAGTCCCTTCACCGCTACCGCCCAATCCGACCAGCATAGCGGCATCGGCAACCTCACACTGCAGGTGAAAATCGATGGTGGCATGACGATTTCCATCCAGGGCGCCAATGGAGGGACCGGCATCTTCACAGCCATCCGCGGTTACAGACACCGTGAAAGCACCACCTACCACCCTGGCAGCATCAATGCGCAGACTGTAGTCGCCATTGGAATCAGTGAACAGGGTGACATTGGCCTGCCCTACCGCCGTATTCAGGCCTGTCACCTTGAGTGTCGCGGCAACTACCGGGTTATTATTTTGATCAACAACTCGTCCAGACAGGGAGGCATTGTCAAATCCACTGCTGGTTATGCTGTCCAGGTTGAGCATGGTACTCCCGCCGGGTGCGGCCACACCCAGCTGGAAAGGGCCTGGCAAGCCGGGCTCATAGGTCGCTGCCACCACGTAGTATGTACCCGCGGTCAGCGAAATCTCGATAAGTGCCTGGTGTCGAAACTCGTCCCTGTCATCATTTTCGGCGATGACATTAAAGGACTCATCGAGTAGGTACAAATAGCTATCAACCGCCGCATACAACTCCACGCTAACAATCGTGTCGGCAAGTATTTCCAATAGGTAAGTGGCATTTCCTTGCGCCAGAGGTTCCTGGCCGCCAGAAGACACCCATTCCCCGCACTCCAGCGCCGCCATGGGAAAAAGGGCATCATGCATAGACTGCGCGAGCGCCAGCCGCGACGCATCTCCAGCACCATCGAGCAGAAGAAATGCAAACTCATCAAGGTCATCCACCTCACCGCGATACCATTCCCAAAAGAAAATGTTACTCCAGCGCAGCACATCGGTGTAATCGATCGTGCAATCGCCGTTAAAATCCAGCACCAATCGAGACGCCATCGCATCCAGTAGTGCTTCTGCCTCGCCAGCGCTGAGCCCCGGCAGTTCGTCTTTGACCAGCTGATACACCAACTCAGTCAGGGCGCTCACATTATGGGCATTGGTTTGCAAATGCCGACCACTCATGATGGCGTGCCACTCACCCAACACCTCCTCCGGCACCTCATCCATCAACAGGTCATAATCGGTGTCGTAATCATAGCCACCGGCAGCAGTCAGCAGGTATAAGCGATCCGTCTCGAACGGGTAGTCGGGCCTGGACAGCACCCCCAGCACTATCAGGCGTTGAAAGAGACCAAAGGCATCCCAGTTCTCCTGGCTTACCAACTCCTGCACCTCAGCTACATCCCAACTTTCAACTACTGCCAGCACATCATCCGGATCATCCAGGGGCGTGAAGCTCACGGTCGCGCCAGCGACAGAGCCTGATATTTGAACATGAAAGCACCCGATAAGCGCTGATGAGAACAGCACCAGAATAAGAAAACCACTGATCTGCAGGGTTGCTCGAAGCACGAAATCCCCCTTTATGATCTATGTTAAGCATAGGCTCAAAACTCTAATCGCGCCACCTGCGGACTGCGCGGGCGCCTGCTACGGATTGGGCGAAAGGGTCTATAATCAAAAGACAAGTTTCGCCAAACAATGCAGAGGTGGGCCGATGTGGATAACGCGCTATTTCAGCATCTCTCTCCTGTTACTGGTCGGTATGGCCGCGGCAGCGGGCACTGAGAGGACACCGCAAGCAGACATGCTGGACGCAATCAAGGAATCCGTGCTTCGCACCGCTCGGTACACGGGCCGCAGTGAACTCAGTCCCCGGGTATTGGCGCAAATGGCCACAGTACCCCGGCACGAATTTGTCATTGCCGAACTACAGGGCAAGGCCTACCTGAATACCGCACTGCCGATTGAGCACGGCCAGACTATTTCGCAGCCCTTGATTGTGGCCCTGATGACAGATTTTCTGGACCCGCAGCCCGGCGATAGCGTGCTTGAGGTGGGTACCGGTTCCGGCTACCAGGCAGCGGTGCTGGCCGGCCTGGTTGAAAAAATCTACAGCATCGAAATCATTGCCGAGCTAGCGGCCAGTGCCAGCAAGCTGCTGCAGCGACTGGGGTATGACAATGTGCAGGTAAAAGCGGGTGACGGCTATTTGGGCTGGCCAGAGTACGCCCCCTTTGATGGCATCATTGTTACAGCCGCAGCCAACGACATACCACCACCGCTTATTCAGCAATTGAAAGCTGGCGCCAAACTGGTTATACCACTGGCATCAGCGGGTGGGTTTCAGGAACTGATGGTGATTGAAAAACTTCCCGATGGGAGCACCACTTCGCGCTCGGTACTGCCGGTGCGCTTTGTGCCACTGACACGAGAAGGTGAAAATTAGCTGGCAATTAATCCCAGGAGATACGGAAACCGAGCCGGGTAACTTCAACTACCGGGGGTTTACGCTGGGTGAGAATGCCGACCGCCTGATGACCACCGGTAATCAGCAGCACTGAACCACCGCCCACCAGCAACCAGAGCTTGCTGGTGGGTTCCGGTGAAATGACCGCAGCGGCTACCATCCACAGACCGACCCCGGAAAGGCCCAGCGATACCAGCACGCCCGCCCATTCGCGCCGGGCCAGGCCGTACTCTCTCCCCATGGTCAACAGCGATTGTTTAGCCGGGTCCAGGCCGATTTCTGCATCATCAACAACCAGCACCTCGCGCTGCTCCCGATAAGCTATCGCCAGTTGCTCCAGCCAACCGGTTTCGGAGGTGCGAATGGTTAGTTCGTCTGCCATCAGCCTACAACGGCGAACGGCCCTTGTCGGCCGCAATGCGCATGCGCAGCGCATTCAATTTGATAAAGCCTTCTGCATCGGCCTGGTTGTAGGCACCGGCGTCATCTTCAAAAGTGGCGATGCTCTCATCAAACAGGCTGTCATCCGACTGCCGGCCGACTACCATTACATTGCCCTTGTAAAGCTTCAGGCGCACTGTGCCGTTGACTACAGTCTGCGACTCATCAATAGCCGTCTGCAGCATCTTGCGCTCTGGTGACCACCAGTAGCCGTTATATATCATGTTAGCGTAACGCGGCATCAAGTCATCTTTAAGGTGAGCGACTTCACGATCCAGGGTTAGCGATTCAATCGCCCGGTGCGCCTTCAGCATAATGGTGCCGCCCGGTGTTTCGTAGCAGCCCCGTGACTTCATGCCCACATAGCGGTTCTCTACAATATCGTCGCGACCGATGCCATTGGCACCGCCCACTTCATTGAGTTTGGTCAGCATCTGGGCCGGGCTCATCGCTATGCCATCAATGGCGACAATATCGCCACCCTGAAAATCCAGCTCGATATAGATGGGGAAGTCCGGCGCCGCCTCTGGACTGACGCTCCAGCGCCACATGTCTTCTTCGGGTTCAGCCCAGGGGTCTTCCAGAATGCCCCCTTCATAGGAGATATGCAGCAGGTTGGCATCCATGGAATAGGGGGATTTCTTTTTGCTATTGGCATAATCCACGGGGATATCATGTGTGGCACAGTACTCCATCAACGACTCGCGGGAACTCAGGTCCCACTCACGCCAGGGCGATATCACGTGAATGCCCGGTTTGAGTGCATAGGCGCCCAGTTCGAAGCGAACCTGGTCATTGCCCTTGCCGGTAGCACCGTGGGAAATGGCATCGGCACCGGTCTCGTTGGCAATCTCTATCAGGCGTTTGGCGATCAGGGGGCGGGCAATGGAGGTACCCAGCAGGTATTCACCCTCGTAAATGGTATTGGCTCTGAACATGGGGTAAACGAAATCCCGCACGAACTCCTCACGCAGGTCGTCGATGTAGATTTCCTTGACGCCCATAGCCTGCGCCTTGGCCCGGGCCGGCTCTACTTCCTCTCCCTGGCCGATGTCAGCGGTAAAGGTCACCACCTCACAAGCGTAGGTTTCTTGCAGCCAGCGCACGATCACTGATGTATCCAGACCACCGGAATAGGCCAGCACTACTTTATTGATATCACTCATTTACACTTCCCCCTCGAAAGGCGGCGTATTCTACTCGTCCCGCCGCATCCCTTCAATCGGCCCTGTGATTCGGGTAGCATGCCTTCATTCCTTTTGTGAAGTAGAGTTTCCCGTGAACGAGCTACAGATAACCCGCCCGGACGACTGGCATGTACACCTGCGAGATGGTGCGGCGCTGATCCATACCTGCGCCGACGTGGCGCGCTACTTTGGCCGCGCCATCGTAATGCCCAACCTGACACCGCCGGTAACCAATACGGCCCAGGCCAGCGGCTATCGTGAGCGCATCCTGGCAGCACAACAGGGTTTGCCGCACCAGTTCGAGCCATTGATGGTGCTCTATCTCACCGACCAGACCTCCGCCGCCGATATTGCAGAGGCCGCCGCCAGTGACTTTGTGCACGCAGTAAAATTGTATCCCGCCGGTGCAACCACTAACTCAGAGGCTGGCGTGGCCGACCTGGAAGCCCTCTATCCGACCCTGGCAGCTATGGAAGATCACGACTTGCCACTATTGGTACATGGTGAAGTCACCGATGCCGATATCGACATCTTTGACCGGGAAAAAGTATTCATCGACCGCCACCTGCGGCCGATTACCGAGCAGTTCCCGGCGCTCAGGGTAGTACTGGAACACATCACCACCAGCGACGCGGTAGAGTTTGTCAGCTCGGCACCCGTCAA
>SMVB01445262.1_pt1 | contig 13280 bp, 9 predicted proteins | sample 2456461 | NCBI WGS metagenome assembly SMVB01 (sample SAMN11095934, study PRJNA526329) | marine sediment metagenome | biome: Marine sediment; feature: Surficial sediment; material: Deep marine sediment; isolation source: Hadal surficial sediment | place: Pacific Ocean | collected 2014-05 | depth 0-1...
TCTTTTTCGGATTCGACATCGACATCGATATCGCGATTCTGCTGCGGTGAACTGGCCAGAACGTGACTGAATCTGACTTGTCCGGTTCTGAGCATTTCGCTCACGTACGGATGGCATAACTCGCAGTTATCTCCGAATAAAACCGAACGCTGCAACGACTTCAGGCTGCGTGCACCGATTTTATCGGCCACCTTTTTCAGGGAAGCAAACGTCTGGTCCCGGCAAACACAACGATCAATAATTGCCATTGTGATCAGTTTTTAATCAAAATTTGTGAGATTGCTACGCCCGCGAGAAATGACTCGGTAAGTTCAAACGTTCGTGAGTATATCTGAATCGTCCCGGATGTTGTAAAGTCCGGAAATGGCCCCCCGCTGCTGACCGGGAAACGCCCGACATAAATTATGTTTTCCCGCTCGTCGTACGCAATCCCCGATATCCCGGTCAAGCCCCCGGCTGTTGAGAGCTGAACTTGAGAGGTAACGGCCCGGGATTCGGTGTTGATTCTTGTGATTGTGTTAGCGTCACCGTCTATCACGTACAGCTCGTTTTTTGACGCAACGAATATCCCTGCGGCGGTTCCGTTTGTAGACAGAGGTTGAAAGTTCAAGTTGATCTGATCCTCTAACATGTCCATTGAGGAGTCGAAAAACAGAATCGCGCCATGGGTCCGTTCCAGTACTTCAGAGAAATCCGCGTTATAAACCGTTTTACCAGAGCAGATGATGATGATCCCATCATTCCCTCCTCCCAGGATATCGCGGGGACCGTCACATGGAACAGTTCGATTCACTGTGTTGTCCGTCTTCGTGTCAATAACAGTCACGGTATTTCCGTCTCCGAGGCTACCATTGTTCGCGACAAACAAGAAGGCACCATCCAGTAATAATCCTTCCGGGTTTTCACCTACCGGAATCGTGTTTTGTACCGCATTTGTGGAAAGTGAAATCACCGAAACATGCCCGTTTGATCCAAAAACAAAGTTTGAAACGTAGGCCAGGTCTGATCCAAAAACCATAAACCGAGGGGCCGTGACGTCTGCAATTTGATCAATCGGACTCAGGGTTTCCGCCTCCAGAACGTCCACCCGGCCAATAGAAAATGTATTCAGTAGCGCGTAGATCTTGCCATCATTTGCAACGAGTCCTTGTAGAAACCCGCTCATCGGTGTGTGCTGATCAACCACGCCTGTTTGTTGATCAAAGCTGGTTATGGTACCATTCTGATCGCCGAAATTGCCTCCGTTTGCAATCAGTACAGTACCTGATCGACTGATTTCACCGTCATTGCCGCTGCCGATCAGTTCACATGCAGATAGACCTATTGACATAAAAACAGTCAGCATCCAGGTTAGAGATAGGAAAAACGGGGATTTAGAGAAGATTGTAAAAGTCATGAACCTGACAATTCGTATTTGAGAGAGAAAGTCAGATGCCTGGGTGGCATCGGGTAAAACCGTATATGTTCGATTGCGGCATCAGTAGCATTTTCGAGCGCCGCACCGAGCATTACGTTTCCTGCGCGTGTTTTGAGTACATGACCCACCCGAATCGTTAATAACGCGTAGGCGTCAAGCGGAAGTCCTCCATCGGACGTGGTATATCGTTTCGACACCCATTCGTACATCAGTTCGACATGAGACATGGCGCGAACAATCCTGACTCGGGCTTTAGTATTTTGCGCAGGAGTATATCGGAGTTGATGTCCGAACGATCGGGTTCTTTCGTCGGTTCGGTCTTCTGCCCGGGTCCATGTCGAAATCACGGCGCTTTCAAATGACATCCGGGACGTCGCCCGCCAGGAAAGGTCTATCGAAGATTCGGCACCATATCCTACCACCTTCCCGACATTGCTTGCGGTCCAGACTCGGATACCGGAGCCCGCCAGACCCGGATACCAGATAATTTTGTCGGACAACCTGCTGCCAAAAAGGCCCCCCTTCAGAATCATCGACACCGATCCTGTTGTCTGTGCAAATGAAACTCCCGCATCAACGGTCCATCCCGACTCTGGAATCAGATTCGGATTCCCACCAGGGATCCAATACCGGTCGTTAAAAGACGGGCTCCGAAAAATCAGTCCTGCGCTGGTTCGGAACGCCAGGTTTTGACTCGCACCAGGCATTACGCTGAGCGCAAAACGAGGTAAAACGTGTGTTTCCGTCTTTTCATCTGATCGCCAGGACGCAATTGACACCGTAGATGTGAAGCTGATCTTAGCAGATTCATAGTCAATCCTGTTATCCAGCCTGAGGCTGGTTTGATCCGATAATGTGTACCCGGACGATGTGTGATTGATGTCGACCTGAGATCCAACCATCCATCTCCGCCCCATAGCTTTGGTAACTCGACTCGTGAGCAGCATGGTCACAGAGTGCATCTCATTTCTACTGGTCGGATCCGCAACAGGCCCCTCTGTAAAGGAAAGCCTGTTTTCTGAAAATGCCAGCGTAGTTTTGAATGAGCCGCCAGAGATCGGGTACTTGACCCCCAGACGAAGCCTGAGTGCGTTGTCGTCCTGGCGGGCCTGTGTTGGCACTGCGTTGGCAGGGCCTGGAACGCCGCGGGAGGTAGTCGACCACCATATTGATGCGTCCCAACGACCACCAGCCAATTCTGATATGGCCCGCATATATACGTTCTGCATTTCTTTTCGTGCACCGGTCCTGGATATCTCCCGGGGAAATATGCTGGAGGGATCCGAAAATGGGTAGTCACCTTCGTCGGCCGACAGATCAACCGCCAATAAGGCTTTGACAGGTCCGATCCTGTACGACGCCGAACCCCCGAGGCGTCTTTTCCCATATGCGCCAGCGAGTATCCCAAACCGATATGACGGTTGGTCGGTTGGCACCAGGCTTGTCAGTGAAACTGTACCTCCCAGGGCAGAGCGAACTCCCGAGTTGCCGGCAGAACCAAGAGATACAGTGACTGACTCCAGAAATGACACAGGAATTATCGAGAGGTCAAGCCGGCCTGTCTGCGGATCAGTGAGTTCGACTCCATCCAGCGTGATGACCGCGTGATCGGACCCCGTGCCCCTGAGCGATATTCCAGCCGAACCGGTGGCTCCGTTTTGACTGATGAACGCGAAGGACTCGGCGCTGAGCATCTCGGCAACCGTCGACCCGGTCCATACTGAAATACGGGCATCAGTGATTGTTCGAATCGAAAGCGCGCTCCTGAGCAAGCTTGCGAAACTTGCATCCATCACGAGAATACCCGGCAATTTGATCGCTCGTAATGAGTCTGCGGTCAGGGAAGCTACTGGTATCACATCGACGACCTCGACTGACATTGTATCGGTCGCGGTCTGAGCGCGCGTTGTACACACACCCATAGTCAACAAAAGAAGCCAGCAATAAAACGAGCGCATAAAAAAACCTGTGCCTCAAAAAAGGGACAGGTGTACGACATCGTATTCACTACGAGCATTACATCTGACCTCTTTTCCCGGAGGTGGAAGGATGGTACATCTTCAGTCAGGTTTCCTGGCTCGCTGACACCGGAGGAACTCCGAGTTGATATAGTCTCAGATATCAGCCTTCCGACCTATTCGCTCGTGGCATCATCGTCGCTGACTAATCAACAGTGTCGCTTACAGTTGCGGGTACAGCTCTGGTTTCTGATTGAATTTATTACAATCATCACCAGATTCCCTGGTCCGACCGCGTGGTCAGATTGTCCTGAAGTGTGTATGCGAAAGAACGCCGGAATGTACAACAGGCCGCCAATTCATTCCAAGAACCACCGTCCAATCTGATCGTTCAGTTACCTTCTTCACGAAGAATGCGGCTTTTCGTGCTGCCAGACCGTGCTCAGCAATCTTTTCATCCTCATGCAATTGATCCGCAACACGTTAGCCCATTATTCAGCATTCGCAACTCTGATTCTTATCGTAATCTGCGTTTCAGGGCCTGTGTCTGTTTTCGCGCAGTCTCCAGCCAAATCGTCCGGCACAGGTCGATCTGAGAGTGTTGATTTCGCTGCAGATACTGTCGTTGTGTCGCTCACAGATGCTATTACTAGAGCCCTCGACATCAGCCCTGAGCTCTCTGCGTCAGAGGCTGAAACGGGAAAGGCGAGTTCGTTATATGACCTCGCCAGGGCAAGTCGTTATTTAACGAGATTTGAGCTGACCTCAGTGTTTTCGACAGCACCGGCAATTCATAACCCCAACAACACTCCCACTGACAGATTATATCTCGATCCAGACGTCAGAAACAACTGGGAAAACGGCTCCATATTTTCACGGGTTGACGTTCGAGCTGTCCAGCCGTTATTCACCTGGGGCGAAGTCACCGGTAATATCCGCGCCGCAGAACACGGAGTTGATGTCCGGCTGGGAGTTGAGCGGGCTACAACTCAGGCCATTGTGAACCGAACGGCAGAAATGTATTTCAAATTACTGCTGACGGAGGCTCTGTACAAAGTGACCGAAGAAGCAGGCGAACAGGTGGATAGGGCAGAAAAACAGATCGCCGATTTGATCGAGGAAGGAGACCCGGGTGTTGATCAAGCTGACCTGTTCGATGTGCAGATTACCAAGCAGGAATTCGTCCGTGGGGTCGTTGCCGTAAAACAACGCATGGAAACTGCGGCTGCAGCTCTTTCAAGGCAGATGATTCTCCGGGATGGAACCGCTGTTCGAACGACAGCATCAGAATTGGAAACGATCGATTTTGAACAGTTGCCTCTCGAGCACTATCAACTCCTGGCCCTCCAGCACAGACCTGAACTAGAGCAGGTTGTATCGGGCCGGTTGGCTCGAAATGAGCTCGTTACGGTGGCAAAGTCCGATTATTACCCGAAACTATTTCTGGCCGTCGATGCCACCTATTCATATGCCCAGAACAGATATCGCCAGCCGAATCCGTATGTGGGTGACCCGTTCCTCAACAGAAGCCTTCGGGCTGGAATCGGAATTACTCAAAAGCTGAACTTCTCTCAAACCAAAGCACGCGTCGAGCGCGCCCGGTATGATGAAATCGCCCTGGAATCTCAAGAAGAAATTCTCCACCAACTGATTCAATTTGAGGTGGAGCAGGCATATCGGGAAGTGATTATTGCGAGCGCAGCCGTCGAGGCGAACGCCAAAGCCCTTCAAATCAGTAAAGAATGGCTAGCGACAGAAGAAATAAATTTTGATCTGGGACTGGGAGACAGTCAGAATCTGGTTCGTGTCGTAAAACGGAACCTTGAAGCGATTCTCGAAGACTTCGAGGCCCGATATGCTTACAATGTTGCTGTACTGCGATTACTCGGTGCGACAGGCATACTAGAGGCCAGTGTTCAAAATGGCATATTTGTTGAGTAAAGAACCAAACGCTGTTTATTTGCTCGTTACCGGCGGATTGGGGCGATAATCGTATACCATTTCAGAACTCTACTGTCTGTTATGCAGAACATTTTTGGGCCTGTTCATCTACCCGGCTTCGAAAGAAGCCTGGTCGCGTTGGTCATTATAGGATCCATTTCGATCTCGATAGCACAGGGGCAGAGCTCCGATGAACTGTCGGGTGATGCGCTTGCCATCCGGACCATGCTCGAAGATCGCGACCGCTCTATCAAATCAATATTAGGATCGTCTGATCAGATAACACCCGATCAGCGCGAGCAGCTCCGCGGACTCGTAAATGATGTTATTGATTTCAGGGCGATGGGAGAAGGCGCGCTTGGTCGGTATTGGTCGAAAATATCGGAGGAACAGCAGACCGAATTTGTGGACGTGTTTTCGCAGATCGTTCGACTACATTCTCTTGCCGACACCGATGTGTACCGATCTGGTGTTGTGTATAACAACGTAACGGTAAACGGCGACGAAGCGCTGGTTCATACAACCACAACGTATAAATCCATCGCAACGCCGGTCGACTACACCCTGCACAAAACTGCCGCGGGATGGCTCGCCACCGATATTATTCTGGATGAGGTCAGTACGGTAAAAGGGTATGCGCGGTCCTTCCAGAGTGTCATCAGGAAAAAGGGATTCGATGACCTGATGGTACGGCTGAACAAACGACTTGAGTCAGAGCGTGCTGGCGCCGAATCTGAATGATCAGGTTCCGGCTGATCCGGCCTCAAAAAAATTCAGCTTCGAAACGAGTTAGCTTCTAGACGAGTCAGCTTCTGAACACAAGATGTAAAACGTGCAACACATGATCCCCTTGTGCGGCCATGATCGCCAGCACGCTCATCAGCAATAACACGGACGGGTGAAGCAGCAGTCCTATAACCGCAATCAGCGGAGAGCAGTTGGTCAGTTTAAAGATGTCATACGCAGTTCTTGCTCCTGCCCACAAAGACACGCCTGCCCAAACGGGATATAACAGCAGAAAGCCTGTCTGTTCAGCGCCCGGTTCAAGGGTAGCGATCGCCATCGCAACCGGCAACATTAGCAGCAGTTGCCACCGCGGCCAAACGGCCAGCATGAGTGCTTGACTGGGCAACAAAGGAGGCCGCTGTCCTGCAACAATCATCCACAACCCCATCCATAACGTCATGGCTAACAGAGATATTGACCCGATAAAAATCGTGGCAACGAGTGGACTATCAAGTAGAACCGTGATCGTGGACTGAACGGTATCCGGCGCCAGCCGGACCATATACATGAATGCCGCAGTCTCGTGAACCGCCAGTAAAATTTGTGTCGCAATCATACCCGTCGCAAGGCCCGCTACCGTCAACAGCGCGGTACTTACAATTGGTAATACCTCTCGTGCCTCCCGGACGGCGTTTCGATAGAAGCCATGCGCCATGAAATACCGCGGCGTCATATCACGGAATCTGGGCGATGAGGTATAAAGCGCGGCTACGATAAGAATCAGTAACCAACCCAACATCGTAAACCACACCGATGGGGCCGAGACCGAGGCGTCACCGTTAAAAGCAAAAACGGTCTGGGTGCCTGTAAATATTCCGCGCACAACGCCCAAGGATAATCGCTGGTGGTCAGATTTATTCGGGCCGATGCCGTGCAGTCCATAACTGCGGTCATATTGATCGACGGGCTGATCTCTCCAGCGGTGGATGAAAATTATCTTTACACCGGCTGAATCATTCAATTGAGTCAAGCTTGATTCATAAAACCTTGCCTGTGACTCCTCCGAGAAAGGCTCTTGCAGGCCAGAATCAGAATCCACCTCAATTCTTTTCCCGATAATAATTCCGACCTCGGAGGATTGGCTTGAACGCCACCGCGAAATCAAATGCTGAGGATCTGAGTAACCGACGGCGTCCAGGATCACGAAATCAACGCTACTTGTGCAGGTGTCAGATTCAATGAATCGACTCACGTAGTAAAACCTCTGATCTGAGGCCGTCACGGACGATCGAAGCAAATCAAAAAACGAACACACGTCGCGGCGGGAAACATCGATGGTCACCGCGAGACCGATCGGCCCTGCTGAAGTGTGATTCCGCCCGGCATCAAGGATATGTTCCAGACCTCGCCTGACCAGCGCCATTGAATCAGTCAGTGTCCGGGCAGGGGTATCCAGAATCGGTATTTCCCGATAAAAAACGAGCCCGAGAGAATCAGCCTCCGTCAGGAGGGCGCTGTCCACCAACGGCCCCGTACGAATTACTTCCACCCCCGCTTCCTTCATGGCACGCAGGTCCCGAATCGCAGCAGCCGTCGATTCCGGAGTCTCCCAAACGATACCCTTTAGCGCCTGGGCTTCTGCACAGAAAGGTACTGACGCCAACGTGACACACGATAATGCCACAATGAAAAGAGAGCGGAGCACGACTTTCAAATCCTATGCTTTTTAGACTTGAGTTAAAGAAATCAAATTCAGAATCCGGAAGTGAATGTACGCCCTTACGGCGGGCAAAAAAGAATGGAGCCGCGCCATTTATGGCGCGGCTCCATCTAACCGAACCAATACCATCGCACTCAAATGCAGCGCTGGAAGAAAAATACTTCCCACTCGCCAATGCGACTCGCGACCCTGCTCGGAGGTCGCAGAGCGGGACTGGAGTTCCACTCCGTATTCGGTTCGTCGCCTTCCGACCCCTCGGAAGGCAATTTCACAGAGGGTTATCAGTCCATCATCTTTCTTAAAAATGCTGGCATATCATCGTCCGTCTTGAGCGAAGTGTCGACTTCATCTAACTCGTCTGCATTGAGTCGACGGATCCGTGGCTCGCCCGGTGCTAATCCATCAACAGACTCTAATTCAGAAGAACCAAGTCTATTCCCGCGACGAACGTATGCTGGTGTATCCAGATGTTTGAGGTTTTCCTCGCCTTTATAACCGTAAACAGGAAGAGCCGCCTGCAACGGAACGATCGTGCGTTTCAACTGCTCTGTCGCGGCACCGCGTTCGTCGAAGCCGGTAGCGATTACTGTAATCCGGAGATCGTCACCCATATTTTTGTCAATGACGGTTCCGAAAATAACCTCAACGTCATCCCCTGCTTCCCGCTGAATAATGCTGGTGGCTGCCGTAGCCTCCCGGATACCCAACGACGGGCCGGCTGTAATATTGACCAGTACGTTGGTCGCTCCCCGGATCGAAATACCATCCAACAGCGGACTCGACAACGCCTCTGTGGCTGCCGTTTCAGCTCTACCTTCACCTGATGCGGTCGCGGCGCCCATAAGCGCGGTACCCCCATTTTGCATGGTCGTTTTGACATCCGCAAAGTCCAGGTTAATAAGGCCATGAACTGTGATCAGATCGCTGATACCCCTGGTTGCGTTGTACAACACATCGTCGGCGGCCTGAAAAGCCTCTACCAGTGTTGTGTCGGCCTCCGAGATGTCGAGTAGACGTTCGTTCGGAATGACGATCAGTGTGTCGATTGAATTCCGAAGAGCCTCCAATCCGGCCGCAGCAGATTCACGACGTCGCCTGCCCTCGCAATCGAACGGTTTCGTCACGATAGCAACCGATAAGATTCCTAATTCTTTTGCAATCGAAGCCACGATTGGTACGCCGCCAGTACCTGTACCACCTCCCATTCCTGCAGTAATAAAGACCATGTCGTATCCCGACAAAGCTTTTTCGATTTCGGCTCGGTTTTCTTCGATAGCCTGAGAACCGACGTTGGGGCGTGCGCCAGCTCCAAGACCTTTCGTCAAACCAATCCCTGCCTGAATTTTGTTTGGTGCCAGATTCTCTGAGAGCGCCTGTGCATCGGTATTAATTGCGTAAAATTCGACGCCGGGCATACCGTGTCGAATCATGTTATTAACTGCATTGCCGCCACCACCACCGACGCCAATCACACAGATTTGTGCCTCCTCATTCTCCGCATCGTCGAACGCGAAATTTGAGTCGAATAAACTTTCCATTTTAACCTCCAGTCGTCTTGTAGACGTTATTCATTCTATCGCCTCGGATCGAGCAATCCCGAGACGCCCTATTGACGTGGTCTTCCTCGCCCTAAAGCTCGTCAAACCATGTTTTCATTCTTGTTGCAATATTTCTCACCAGCGTGTCACCGGATGCACCGTCTTCTCCGTACTCCACCATGTCAGATCTGAACGGCGTACCTCCGATCAATTCGGGGCGTAAACCGTATAAAACCAGGCCGACACCGGTAGCGAATTTCGGGTCACTTACCTCTGCCACAAGGCCACCAGACAGACCCATAGGCACACCGATTCTGGATTCTAATCCCAATATTTTGGCGGCCAACTCATCTGTACCTGGAATCAGCGATCCGCCGCCGGTAAGTACCACACCGGCCGAGAGGTGCCGTGAGTAACCACTTCGCTTGATTTCAATAGCGGCGATTTCCAGAATTTCCTCCATGCGAGGCTGGATGATCTGAGCCAGAGTACTGCTGCCGATTCGTTTCTCATTCCGTCCCCCTATCCCCGGGATGGTGATTTCTTCGTCCTCTCCGATCCCGGCCATGGTGACCCCGAACCCGCATTTGAGTTTCTCCGCCTGATCCCGCATCACACCGAGTCCTTTGCGGATATCGTCTGTGACTTTGTTGCCCGCGACGGCAACGACTGCCGTATGCCGGATGGTATTGTCTTCGAAAACGGCAATATCCGTGGTTCCGCCACCGATATCAATGAGCGCAACACCGACCTCTTTTTCATCTCTATGAAGCACTGCGAACGAAGAGCCTAATGGTTCCAACACAATGTCCGCCACGTGATAACCAGCCTTTTCGATACACCGGTAAATATTCTTGGCCGCGGATACCAGCCCCGTGATAATGTGCACGTTGGCCTCGAGTCTGACGCCATTCATACCTATAGGATCGATTACACCATCCTGCCCATCCACAATAAATTCCTGCGGGATCACGTGTAAAATTTCTCTATCGGCCGGCATGGCGACATGTGTTGTGTCCTCCAGAAGTCGCTGCACGTCAGACTCAGCGATTACACCGTCACTGTGCGAAATCGTAACCACTCCACGAGATTGAAAACTTTGTACATGGTCTCCGGCAATCCCAACTATGACCTTATGGACATCTACACCAGCCATGCGCTCTGCTTCCGATACTGCCTCCTGAACTGCCAGCACCGTTTTATCGATGTTTACAACAACGCCGCGGTTCAGGCCGTCAGAAGGCGCAACGCCCACCCCGAGGATGTTTACCCTGTTTAAATCATCGGTTGAGGCAACAACCGCACACACTTTCGTCGTCCCTATATCGAGGCCGACAACAATTTTTTCGTTCATAACGATTTACTGGTTTTATGACCGGATCTGCACATCACGGAGTGTTTTCCCGGGAGACTATCTGGCTGGCGTAACGGAGGTCAAGCGACTCATAACGGGTATTCTGCGCCGGCACCATATTCTGGTACCAGAATGCCCGGAGTCGCTTGAGTTTTTTTATAAATTCAGTCGATCCCAATTGAACCGGAATTGCACCATGGTTTCCGGCAGGCTCGAGCCTTAATCCGATCTGATCTGATTTTAGAGATACTTCAGAAATCAGGTCGTCGGTTTCGGTAATATTGTCTGCAAGTGCGAGAAGAAGTTCTTGTACCACAACATTGTTCACGTGCCCGTCTGAGGCCTCGTTCACATCGTATCCGTGAAAAATCGGAACATCGTGAAAAGACGTATCCCGGAATGGCATGTGGCGTCCGGACTTGTCCAGGTACACGATTGGCCTGCCATTTTTATCCAGAACAAGTAATTCCGGTTTCCGCTCCCGGATGTTGATTCTGAGAGTCCCGTTCGGAAATCTCGAAATTGACGCTGTCTGAACCCAAGGGTGTTTTTCAACACGACCACCGAGCTCGCTGGCGTTCGTCTTATATATTTTCTGACCGATCTGCAAGTCAGCCAGTGCGAGAATCTCAGACTCACCAGCGTCTACTGCGCCATGAACCTCAATGCGTGCAACGTTTATGCTCAGAAACCAGCCGAGGACGCCCAGCCCCAGAACGATCAGTCCCAGCAGGCCAATCCCATGCAGGTAACCCGAGCGTTTGATATATCCGTGGAGATATTCAGTCATCGATCGGTACCGTAATATTTCAGTTCGGACGGATCCCGCGAACCTGCCCCGTCCGCTCCTTCTTCAAGAATAGAAACAAGTGCCCGGCTGTATCGCCAGATATCTCCAGCACCTAGAGCCAGGACCACGTCCCCTGGTTGTGACATGCCCCGAACGTATTCCGGCATCTGCTGCTTGTCCGCGATATAATGCACCTCTCTATGGCCGAATGATCTGGCAAACTCGGCGATCAGGGAGCCGTTTACGCCGGGAATCGGCTCTTCCCGGGCCGGATAAATATCCATAAAAACAGCTACGTCGGCGTCGAAAAACGAACGCCCAAAGGCCTCACCGAAATCACGGGTGCGTGAGTACAAATGTGGTTGGAATACAGCGATGATTCTGGAATCCGGCCAGCATTTGCGTGCCGCTTCAAGGGTGGCCCGTACTTCCGTGGGATGATGGGCATAATCATCAACCACACGGACATCAGACACATATCCGATTTCATCCATCCGCCGCTGAACGCCACTAAATTCAGCCAGTCCGCTACAGATGTCGTCAAACTTCATTTCAAGTTCTAACCCGATAGCAATCGAAGCCAGCGCATTTCGAACGTTGTGAATTCCAGGGGCTTTTATCGTTGCCTGGCCCAATGTGTCCCCATTGAAGACAACATCGAAAGACATCGTCATTCCGTCCTGCTTAATATTTTCTGCCCGCAGATGAGCCTGCCGGGACGTTCCATAAGTGAAAATCCGGCGATCAATTTTATTCACGATTGACTGCACGCACGGGTCGTCCAGACAGATGATCGCCACCCCGTAGAATGGAATGCTGTTCGCATACTGTACGAATGCGCCCAGTATGTCGTCCAGATCTGAATAGGTATCCAGATGGTCTTCTTCGATGTTTGTGATAACTGCAATGGATGGTGTCAGTCGCAAAAAAGTTCGATCGTACTCATCCGCCTCGACGACGATGATATCGCCACCACCAGACATGGCGTTCGTGCCAAATACTGATACCTTTCCTCCGACAATAACCGTCGGGTCGAAACCACCGGCGGCAACAACCGACCCTGTTATCGACGTCGTGGTAGTTTTCCCATGCGTCCCGGCAATTCCGATACCGTATTTACTCCGTATCAATTCGCCCAACATGACAGACCTGGGAATGAGTGGTATTCGATTGGCTTCCGCGGCTCGGGTCTCCGGGTTTATGGTCGGTTCAATCGCCGATGAGTATACAACGACGTCCGGCTCCCCGATATTTTCTGCACTGTGACCTTCAAAAACGGTCGCTCCGATTTCGCTCAATCGTGTTGTGACATCGCTGAGTTCCAGATCTGATCCCGTCACGTGATATCCTCGTGAAACTAGTACTTCAGCGATCGAACTCATGCCGATACCACCAATTCCCACCATGTGAATGGTCTTGATCCGTCCGAATGTCGGCTGGCGACGAGGGGTTCGGGGCATTGATTTCATGCTGTATACCTCCCCGATAATTTCAGTACATCGTCTGCGATTATTGAAGCCGCATCCGGACTGCCATGTTGTAATGCCGAGGCGGAAATCCGTGCCAGCTCCTTCTCATCTTCCCACAACTCTTCCCAGACCTCGTACAGCTGGGTGTTCATTTTGGACTCGGGCAACATTCGCGCTGCGCCTGCCTCGACCATACTTTCAGCATTTCGGGTCTGATGGTCTTCAGCTACATTGGGTGACGGTATTAGAATAGAAGGTGTTCCGGTGATCATTAACTCACTACATGTTAAAGCACCAGAACGACATATCGCAAGGTCGGCAACCGCGTAGGCGTAATCCATGCGGTCTATAAACTTCATGAGTCGAA
>SMVB01374160.1_pt1 | contig 13279 bp, 12 predicted proteins | sample 2456461 | NCBI WGS metagenome assembly SMVB01 (sample SAMN11095934, study PRJNA526329) | marine sediment metagenome | biome: Marine sediment; feature: Surficial sediment; material: Deep marine sediment; isolation source: Hadal surficial sediment | place: Pacific Ocean | collected 2014-05 | depth...
CCCGCGATCGGTCGACCTGACGCCGGAGGCGCTCGAGGCGCTCCAGAGGCTCTACACCGAGCGCACGGTGCCCATGAGCGGCCCCGACCTCGTGTGGCCTGAGTGGCGAGACAAAGGCCCCCAGGCCATCTCTGCGCGATTCAAGACTGTCGCGCGGCGCGCGGGTCTCGAGAGCCTCCGCTTCCACGACCTGCGCCACGCATTCTGTAGCCGTCTCGCTCAAGCCGGCGTGCCCCTCGCCACGATCGCCGTGCTCGCCGGTCACAGGTCCTTGCAGACGACTCAACGCTACGCCTGCCACGTTCCGGGAGGCGCGACCAAGGCCGCCGTAGCTGCGATGGTGCAGAACGAGAAGGCGTCCCCGAAGAAGCACGGAGCAGCGGGCTAAGGGGACCCCAGGGGGGACCAAGGCAATCGGGCGGTCGTAACGGCTTGTATGTCAAAGAGCTACACGAGCCGTTGCTGGATTTAGGTTCCTGTGCCGCAAGGCGTAGGGGTTCGAGTCCCCTCTCCCGCACCAGGCCTGGAAGGGCCTGCACGCGGTGGTGCGCGGAGGGCACGCTCCTACGATCCAACGCTGTCCAGAACGACCGACACGACGCAGGCCACGCAAGGGGCAGGCACCGCCGGGAGTACGGTGTCGCTCCCCGGACGCCCTGATCGGGTACGCCCCGAGCTACGGAGAGGTACGTAGGGACAACAAGCCTCTGGCGGGACGATCCACCGGAGGCGCCGCTCGTGTTCCAGGTCTGCGCACCCGCCCGCCGCGTGAGCTCCATCGGATGGGACGATCCTCCTACCGACCGCTGCGTGCGGCTGGCGCTACAGTGGGCTCGTGCTCGCGACACGCCACATCGTCGGCCTGTCGCTCCTCGCCGCCGTGTCGGGCGGGAGCGCGACGAGTCGCGCCGTCGCGGACGTCGAAGACGTCTCCGCGAAGGAGACGATTCGTATCATCTTCGCGGTCGCCGAGGGCACGAAGCTCCGCAAGACCTTCACTCGCGAGCTCGAGCTCACGACGCGCGAGAGCGACGGGTCGCTCGGGCTAGGCACCTGGAACGACAGCCAGCGGATCGTCCTGATCGACGAGTACGGCTCCCTTGTGGAGCGGATCCCCGAGACGATCACACGCTCGTTCGAGTGCATCGAGGTGGAGCACTCCCACGGCTGGGAGACCACACGATTCTTGGGGGAGGACTTGTCCCGGATGATCGAGCGCAAGGGCACGGGCGAGCTCTCGGGGTCGCGCGTGACTTTCAAGCGCGACTACGCCGAGCCCGAGATCCCGTTCGGCATGCCAGTTGCGAGCTACGTCGCCGAGTTCGCCGACGATTCGGCCCTGCCCGACGAAACCGTTGCGGCCCTCGCGGGCTTGCGGGCGAACACCGACTCGACTGGACTGCTTCCCTGGCGGGAGGTCGCGATCGGGAGTATCTGGTTCGTCGACGTCGACGCGTTCCACGAGGTCTGCTGGCCCAGCGGAGCGCTGAGATTCGTCGATTCCGACGACGAGCCCCTGGTCACGCCGGTCGACGAACGTCTCGGCCAGAACCTCGACGGTACGTTCCGCATCGAGCTCAGAGCCATCGAGAAGATCGCAGGTGTCCGCTACGCGCGGATGAGCATCCGCGGCATCCTCGAGTCGCAAGCGACGTTCCCCTACGAGTGGTCCATCGGCTTCGCGCGAGGCGGGAGTCTCTCCTTCGAAGGCTCGATCACCCTCGGCCTCTACGCATCGCTGCAAGGCCGATTCTGGTGGAACCTCGACGAGGGTCACCTCGACTCGATCCACATCGAAGGCGACGTAACCGTCCACCAGAAATTCGGCGAAACCCAGGTGGGCCGATGGACCCTGCCCGGTCTCGCTGCCCATGTCTGGACCGGCAAGCTGAGCGCCGATGCCGAATTCGAGCGATTGTGAAATCGATACTGCTCAGAATGCTGACCGGAGCGGGAATAGGTGCGAGCCTCGCCGTCTTCTCCATCTTGCGCACTCCGTGGGCGGGCTTCGAGGAGCTGGTGTTCCTCGGCGCCATTCAGATCGGAGCGCTCCTGGGACTGCTCTTGTCCCCCTTGATCGCCAGGGATGGACTGCCCGCCGCGACCCGCGCCTTCTTCCTGACGATCCCGGTCGTGGCCATCGCGGGGGGCGGGGCCGGGCTGCCACTGGGTGTGTGCTCGATTCTCGGTTCGTACTTCGCTCAGGAAGCCGTGCGAGGTCGAGGAGTGACCCGTACCTCGACCACATGGGTCGTCGCCGCCGCCGCGCCTGCGCTCTGCGTGGCCGCCCTCGCGTCGATCCATCTGGACAGCGTCGGGTCGTAGGAGGGTTTCCTCCGCGCGCCGCCGCAGTACGGTGCCGCACTCCCGCCCCGCAGGCACGGGGGGATCACCTCGGCGCGTACGCGGCCAGCGACGACTCCGAGAACATCAGAACGCACTCGATCGTCTCGGATTCGAGCTCGCGGATCGCCCGGACCACGGTGCCCCATCGGGCTCTCGAGTCAGCACCCAGAACGACGCGAGGGTTCTTCGGCGGCAGCGTTGGACGGATGAGGTCCACGAGATCATCGTGCCCGGACCTCATGGTCGTCGACTCCTCCTCGAACCACGGATACCAAAAAGCGCGCGACAGCTCGCCGGCCCGCTCCGCCTCGTAGTAGGCCCCACGCCAAGGGACCCGCCTCTCATTCGGCTTCTTCGGCGCGAAGGTCGTCAAGGTCAGAATCAGGTTGTCGCCCGAGATCCACAGGAGAGGACTTGGCGGCAACAGATTCCCACAGAGGAGACCGACATCCTTTGGGAGATCCAGCGGAACCACACGATCACTTCCCACGCCGATTCGGGCTCTCCAAATCAAGTTCGCGCAGGACTCCCTGAGAACGACTCGCACGGATCCAAAAGGGGCCTCGCTGTCCGCCAAGAGGAGTAGAGTCTCGTCCGGAATGAGATCAGCTCCCGTTCCGTACAAACGGGCCTTTTCCATTTCGCCGGCGATCTTCCCCAACAAGTGGTTCAGCCTCTCGCCACCCTCGGCGGTACGTGGATCGAACTTCTCTCCGTCGAGATACACCTGCCCGTCCGCGAAGACGCGCACGACGGCTCCGGGTTCAGCCTGCTTCTCGACCCCGCCAGCGTCCGGCAAGCGGATGCCCATGAGATCGACCGTCGCGGGCTTGCACGCCGCGCCCGGCATGAGGCCTGCAACCACCGTGAAGGCGATCGCCGAGGGGAGGTTGACCGTGAGAGGCTTCACATGTGGGCTTCCGTGAACTGCAACCGTATCCCACCATGAAGGCGTCGTCACGAACACCGCACTCTCCCGAGAAGGAAGCGCCGGAACCCGACTTCGGCCCACGTGTTCAAGCCGGTGGACCGCCTCCGTCCCCCCACCCGGACCCCCCATGCTCGCGATCCTCCCCGCCCTCGCGCTCCTCACCCCCCTCCAGGGTGCCACCTCGGCTCCCGGCCAGGCGTCCTTCGGCGCGCGCCGGCGACCGCCGAACATCGTGCTCGTCTTCGCCGACGACTTCGGCGTCGACCTCGTCGGCGCGTACGGCGAGGGCGTGGCGCCGCCCTGCACGCCCAACATCGACGAGCTCGCAGCGGAGGGGATGCTCTTCCGCAATGCGTGGGCGAACCCCGTTTGCTCGCCGACTCGGGCCGCGCTGCTCACCGGGCGCTATGGGTTTCGAACGGGCATCGGCGCGGTGGTCACTCCCGGTCAGCCGGGACTGCTCCTCGCGGAGGTCACGATCCCCGAGGTGCTGACCGGGTACACGAGCACGCTCACCGGGAAGTGGCACCTCGCGGGGAACCTCGGGAACCTGCACCCGAACGAGAGCGGCTTCGCGCACTTCGCGGGGACGATTCGCGGGGCCGTCCAGGACTACTTCCAGTGGACGAAGGTCACGGACGGGCAGACCTCGACCTCGACCACCTACGCGACGACGGACACGACCGACGAAGCGATCGCCGCGATCCAGATGATGCCCGAGCCGTGGTTCGCGTTCGTCTCGTACAACGCGCCCCACGCGCCCTTCCACGCCCCGCCGGCGACCCTGTGCCCTGGACTCGCCTGCGCGGGCTCATGGTGCGGCAACCTGCCCGCGAATCCGTCGACCGCGGAGTACGTCAAGGCGATGACGGAGGCGATGGACAGCGAGCTCGGTCGGCTCCTCGCCGCGCTCGACGCCGTCGATCCCGATGCCTGGGTGTTCTTCATGGGCGACAACGGGACGGCGCGGATGGCGTCCGAGCCGCCGTTCATCCCCTCGCACGCCAAGGGCTCCATGTTCGAGGGCGGGATCAACGTGCCGTTGATCGTGCGCGGACCGGGCGTCGTGAACGCGGAGTGCGGGGCGCTCGTCGCTTGCGTCGATCTCCTCGCGACGTTCGCGGAGCTGGCCGGGGTGCCGGCGCCCGCGACGGACTCGGTGTCGATGGTCCGTTGCTTCTCCGATCCTTCGGCCGCGCCGCGGGACACCGTCTACGCCGAGAGATTCTCACCCAACTTCGCCACGCTCCCGTTCCCCGAGCACGACCGCGCGATCCGCGATGGGCGCTACAAGCTCATCCGCAGCACGAGCGCTGCGGACCGCTTCTACGACCTCCTGTTCGATCCGTTCGAGACAGCGAACCTGCTGCCGAGCCTGACCACGCAGGAACAGCAAGCCCACGACGCGCTCGTGGCGGAGCTGATCGCGCTGGGCGTCGACTAGGAAACGCGCGAGCGACCGTCAGGGCCCGATCACGAACCGGACGGCGTCCGTCAGGCTCGTGTTGTTCGGCGGCGCGAAGCCCGGGTCGCGGCTCCAGTACTGGGCCCAGACCGTGGCGCCGGCCACGAGCGCGGGGTCGATGCCGCTCGCGATGTGGAAGTTGAAAGGGTAGGTGAAGCGGCCCGTGCAGTCAGCGACCGAAAGCGGGCTGCCACCCGAGTTCTGGACGGGCGTGCGGACGATGTTCGGCGCCAGGCACAACGTCCCGAGACCGAACGGCACGTTCGCCGGCCCCGTCGTGCTGTAGATCAGGATGCCGGACTGCTGGTTGCGGGTGAAGACGGCCTCGAGCCGAAAAAAAGCGGTGGCGCTCGTCGCGCTGGGCACGCCGAACCAGATGATGGCCGGCATGCAGCCGATCGAGTTGACGGAGGTCGAGCAGTAGCGCACGGGCGCCGGAGCCGCGCACATCCGCACGAACACGTCGTACTGGCCGTTGACGTCGCCGGGGACCATGTTCGTGGCCGGGCTGGTGAAGGCGACGAAGCTTCCGTCCTCCGAGATCGAGCCGTCCGTCGACAGGAAGTTCCCCGGCAACCCGGCGTGGGTGAGGCTCGCCACGGTGAGCCCTCCCAGGACGAGGTCGGCGACGAACACGTCGGTAGTGAAGTTGGTGTCGCTCGCGAGGAGGTTGTCGGCGCGGCTCTCGAAGGACGCGTAGTGCCCATCGGCGCTGATCTCGGCGCGCCTCGACTGATCGTCGCCGACGGTGCCCGCCCCGTCCTCGCTCAGTCGCTGGATGGCGCCCGTCGCGACGGTCCACAGGAATACGTCCGAGGTTCCGTTGCCGTCCGGCGTGACGACGTTCTCGGCTGCACTCTCGAAGACGACCTGGCTGCCGTCCGCGGAGACCGAGGGCCTGATGGAGTCGCCTTGCCAGACGGGAGCGGTGAGAGGAGGTCCCGCCCCGAGCGTTACCCCGAGGAGAAGGTCGCGAACGAAGATGTCATACGATCCGTTCGTATCTCCGCTCCGGAGGTTGTCCGCCCTGCTGGCAAAGACGACGTATCGGCCGTCGGGGCTGATGTCCGGGAACGCGCAGTTGTCGTTGGCCTGGGTCCCGTCCGTCGACACCGTGACGAGCGTCACGGTGTCGAAGAAGCGGTCGTAGAGGAAGATGTCCCCCAGGCTGTTGAGGTCGACCGGAATGATGTTGCTCGCCCCACTCCAGAATGCGATGTAGCGCCCGTCCGCGGAGACGCGCCCGCTCTCCGAGCCGTTGTTGCCCGGGGCCCCGTTCAACCCGACGCTGATCAGCGTCGTCGTGCCCAGGACACGATCGTGGAAGAAGACGTCGCGCTGTCCGTTCGTGTCGCCGGGCACCAGGGTCGACGCCCGCGTCGTCATCGTCACGTACCGGCCGTCGTAGGAGATGTCACAGTCGAGCAGGTCGTCGTCCGCCTGCAAGCCGGAGCTGCTCACACTGACGCGCGTGGTCGTGTCGAGGTCGAGGTCGCGGACGAACACGTCACGGAAGCCGTTCGTGTCGCCGGCCACGAGGTTGTCGGCGTCGCTGAGGAAGGCGATGACGCGCCCGTTACCCGACAAGGAGGTGCGCTGGGCCGCGAAACCGAAGCCCGAGAGGCCGTTGCCCTGCACGCCGAGCGTGCTGATGCTGACGAGCTCGGTCGTGCCGCCGGGGTCCGCGGCGGCAGGGAGTGGCGCGCCGAGAGCGCCCAGGACGAACAGGGCCGTCAGCGTGCGCGGCCGGGACGGGGGACAGGGGCGGGTCTCGGTGGTCGACATGGGCGTGGTGTCCGGGGGGAGGAATCGGAGAGGGTCCATGAGAGACATCCCGATGCGCACGCCGGCGTTACCGGTTTCTTGGAAGATCCGGGGTTCAGGACGCGACGCGGCAGCCCAGGAGCTCGAGCTGCCGCGAGTCGTAGTGCGACCGCATCGCCTCGTGCCCGCACAGCGCCGTGGAGATGTACTTCTTGTGCGAATCGGGGAACACGGTGGCGACCGCCGCGTCCGCGCCCTGGTCCCAGGCGACCTGGAGCGCGCCGAGGAGGTTTGCACCCGAGCTGATGCCGACGCCGAGCCCGAGGCGGGCGGCGAGCATCTGGGCCGCGAGGATCGCATCGCCGTCCCAGACGTCGACGATGGGATCGAGCTCGTCGAGCTGCACGATCGGAGGAATGAACTCGTCGCTGATCCCCTGGATGCGGTGCGTGCCCACTTTGCAACCGGTCCGCAGCGTCGGTGAGTTCGCCGGCTCGAGCGGGTGGATCGCGACCGCGCCGAGCGCCGCGCGCAGGCAGGCGCCGACGCCCATGACCGTCCCCCCGGTCCCGACGCCGGCGACGAAGGCCGTGGGCTCGCGGCCCAGGGATCGGAGCTGCCGGAGGAGCTCCGGTCCCGTCGTGTCGTGGTGTGCTCGCACGTTGCCGGGGCTCTCGAACTGGCGCGGCAGGAACGTCCGCTCGTGCTCGCGAGCGAAGGCTTCCGCGCCATCGATGCAACCGCGGAAACCGCCCTGCTCGCGCGCGATCGACACGACCGTCGCGCCGAGGCTCTCGATCACCAGCGCGCGTTCGCGGCTCATCCAGTCCGGCATGTAGATGCGGACGTCGTGGCCGAGCGCGCGCCCCACGGCGGCGAACGAGATGCCCGTATTGCCGCTCGTCGCCTCGACGATCACGTCGCCCGGCCGCACGCTGCCGTCGGCGTAGGCATCCTCGAGGATGCGCAGCGCCATCCGGTCCTTGATGCTGCCCGTGAAGTTACGGATCTCGTGCTTGGCGTACACCGTGATCGCGCGCCCCCGAAAATCGCAGCGGATCGCGAGGAGCGGCGTGTCGCCGATCAGACGGCGGAGCGACCGGAACCGCTCCCCTGTCACGTCTGCGCGCGCCGCCTCCCTCTCCTGCTCGAGCTCGGGCTCCATGGCCGCCCACGATACACGGGGGGTGCTACGAGAACTTGACGGGCGTCAACGGCATGATCCCGGCTTCGCGTCCGGTGCGAGTCGGCCGCGCGTCGGCCATAGTGCTACCTTGGCGGCCGCCGTCCCTCTCCATGAACAGGTGAAGCCTTGCCGAATCCCCCGTGCCCGATGCGCCCCGCCGTCCTCGCGGCCGGCGCGCTCCTCCTCTCCGCTTCCGCCTCCGCGCCGAACGACGATTGGCCGCAGTGGCGCGGTCCCGCTCGCGACGGCACCTGGCGCGAGACGGATATCGTGGACTCCTTCCCGGAGGGAGGGCTCGAGATCGTCTGGCGCGTGGCGATCGGGAGCGGGTACACGGGCCCGACCGTGGCCGACGGGCGCGTCTACGTCATGGATCGGCTCGAAGAGCCGAACGAGGTCGAGCGCGTCCACTGCTTCGACGCTCGGACCGGAACGGCGCTCTGGACGCACACCTATGACTGTGAGTACGCAGGCGTGTCGTACGAAGCCGGTCCGCGCTGCGCCGTGCTCATCCACGAGGGGCGCGCCTACAGCCTCGGCACCATGGGACACCTCTTCTGCTTCGACGCGGAGAGCGGGAAGGTCCTGTGGGCGAAGGACCTCGACGCGGAGTACTCGATCCAGATGCCGGTCTGGGGCATCGCCGCCGCGCCCGTGATCGAGGGGGACACCCTGATCGTGCCGGCATGCGGCAAGGACGCCTACCTCGTGGGCCTGGACGCAAAGACAGGCGCGGAGCGCTGGAGGTCGCTCTCGGACCGCGGCAACTACTCCGCCCCGATCGTGATCGATCAGGCGGGAGAGCGCGTCCTCGTCTCGTGGACGGGCGACCGGATCGTCGGCGTCGATCCCACGAGCGGCGCGCTCCACTGGGAGTACCCGTTCAAGGGGAGCCGGATGCCGCTCGGCGTCGCCTCGCCCGTGCAGTACGAGGACATGCTCTTCTTCACGGGGTTCTACGACGGGTGCGTCCTCTTGCGCCTCGATCCCGAGGAGCTCGCCGTCGAAGAGCTGTGGAAGCGCCGCGGTCAGAACGAACGCAGCACGGACGGTTTGCACAGCATCATCTCGACGCCCCTGATCCTGGACGGATACGTGTACGGCGTCGACAGCTACGGCGAGCTGCGGTGCCTCGATCTCTTCGACGGCCGCCGGGTCTGGGAAGACCAGACGGCCGTGCCCAGGGCGCGTTGGGCCACGATCCACTTCGTGCAGAACGGCGAGCGCACGTGGATGCTGAACGAACGCGGCGAGCTCCTCATCGCGCAGTTGTCGCCGGAGGGCTTCGAGGAGCTCGACCGCGCGCCGCTGATCGAGCCGACCCTCGGCCAGCTCGGCGACCGGGGCGGCGTCTGCTGGTCGCACCCCGCCTTCGCGAATCGGCACGTGTACGCGCGCAACGACGAAGAGCTGGTGTGCGCGAGCCTGGCGAGAGACTGAGGCGAGTCGACTCCCCACCCTGCTCGACATTCTGGAGCTGCCCGACGAGGACCCGTTCCTCGCGCAGGCGGGCGGCCGCGACGTGCTGCGACCGGACGCCGACTCGCTCCCGGTGTTCAGCCAGACCTCCGGGCGCAAGCACGGATCCGGCGCTGAGCTCGCCTGCGCGCTGACGCCGGACCGCTGGAAGAAAATCCTCACCACGTCGGGCGAGGAGCTGCTCCTCGACCTCGGCGCGGATCCCTACGAGCTCGAGAGCGGGCGGGTCCAGGTGCTCTCGACGGAGGAAGCCGAAGGGCTCAGGAGCCTGGGGTACGGGGACGGGGACTGACCGGCACCCTGGAGCAAGAGACACCCATGTCTCAAGTATCGAATCCGGGGCGACGAAGAGACGTTCGCAGCAACCCTTTGGAGCCCCCCCCCATGGCGCGAACACAGCGCAAGCGGAAGCTGGTCGAGCCTCGACTGCAGCTCGAGTTCTGCCTGCTCTTCCTCTGCATCACCCTCTGCGCGGTCCTCGTCCAGACGATCGTGCTGAACTTCACGCTCGCCGGCCTCGCCGGCCGGGTCCCGCACGCCGGGGGCCGGATCCTGGCGGAGATACCGCGAATCCTGGGGGAGAGTCTGCTCCTCACGCTCGCGTTGCTCGTCCCAATGGCGCTCGCCATCGGCGTCTTCTCGACGTTCAAGATCGTCGGACCGATCCACCGCTTCAAGGTGTTCCTGGAGCAGGTCGCGGCGGGCGAGCGACCGCGCGAGTGCCGAATCCGCGCGGGCGACGAGCTCCAGGATCTCTGCCGGCTGATGAACGAGGCCACGGCTCCGCTCCGGCGCACGGGCAACGCGGCGCACGACGCCGTGGACCCCGGGCAAGAAGCCGCCTGAGTCCAACGCCGTGCACTTCGGCCCGGTTGGCCGTCCGCCGCGCTCAACGCTCCCGTGCCCGATCCGTCCTTGGTCCGCGGGCCGACCGGCACCAAGGTCCCGGAGAGTCGGAGACGGCGCGGGCTCAGACACGCCGGGAACAGGACTGGCATTGGCAAGAGTGAACGGGAATTGGGGTCTGGCGCCGCGCAGGAAAGAATTTCGCGCCAGCCGACGAGGACGGAAAGGCGTTCGCACGCCACGATCGTATCGGGCAAGGCGCGCCGGGAATTTCATTCTGAATTGCGGCGGTTCGGCTCAATTTCCGTTCATGGGTATGGCGACATCGGAGGCAGATGACATTTTGTTTACGAACATGAAGACCACGCACTCATTGAATTTTTCGTTCTCATGTGCACGCTTCCCCGCGTCGTCCGACCGTCGAGAGATCGGAGTCGGCACGCTGATCTGACACACGTCGGGCTCAGGGGTGGCTTCACGATGGTGGAGCTCCTGATCGCGATTGCGGTCTTGACCCTGGGCATCGGCGCCGTCTCGTCGACGCTCGTCACGAGCAGCTCGCTGAACCGGAGCAGTCGCGAGGCGATGATCGCGACCAGCGCGGCGCAGAACGTACTCGAGACGCTCCACGCCGAGCCGTTCGAGGACGTATTCGCGACGTACAACTCGTCCGCCGCTGACGATCCGCTCGGAGCGGGGTCCGCCCCTGGCCCGGCCTTCGCCGTGCCCGGGCTGGACGTGCAGGTGGATGATCCGGACGGATTCGTCGGCGAGGTCATCATGCCCGGCCCGGGTGACCTGCTGCTCGAAGACGTCGGCGACGCGGACCTGGGGATGCCGCGCGATCTGAACGCCGACGGCATCGTGGACGGCGCCGACCACGCCACGGACTACACCGTCCTCCCCGTGCGGATTCGAGTCGCCTGGCGGGGCGCCGCCGGTGATCAGACGCTCGAGTTCATCACGACCTTGACGAGGCGCAGATGAGCCGCTGTGCCGCGGGAAAGCGCGCTGCAGCCGGCTTCACGCTGCTCGAGCTGACGCTCGCCCTCACGCTGGTCGGCGTGATCGCGGGGAGCATCGGCCTCGTCATGAAGACCTGCAGCCGCGCCCTCCGCGCCGGCGCGAGCGGCGCTGCACTCGAATCGAACCTACGGCGCTCCATGGACTTCGTCTGCGACCGACTGCGCGCCGCGAGCACGTCCACTCTCGTCCCTCTCACGGAGAGCCCGTTCAGCACGACGCAGATCGATTTTCAGAGAGCCGTCGGAGGCGTCGGTCCGTCCGTCGTGTGGGGCAATCCCGAACGGATCCTCTTCGAGTACAGCCCGGGCGAGACGGACGACGGCGTGGACAACGACGCGAACGGTCTGATCGACGAGGGACGCGTCGTGTGGATCCAGAATGCCGGCTCCGCGAACGAGACGCGCGCGACCCTCTGCAACTGGGTCCGCGAGTACTTCGAGGGCGAGGAGGACACGGGCGTCGACGACAACGGCAACGGACGGATCGATGAGCGCGGCTTCTCGATCGACATCGAAGGGAACCGGGCTCACGTGCGCTTGTCGCTCGAACGGATGGACTCCGACGGGCGCTCCATCGTCCGGACGCTCGAGCGGACCGTGACCTTCCGCAACCAGGGAGACGACCTTCCATGAAGCTCCGAGTCCGTCCGCACCGGCCCCGATCCGTCCACCTGGAAGCAGGGAGCGCGCTGCTCATGGCCGTCTTCGTCGTCGGCAGCCTGATGATGCTCAGCGTCGCGCTCCTCGCGACGAGCACGAGCTCGAGCCGGGAACAGAGCGCGAACACCGCTCGACAGCGCGCCTTCTACCTCGCCGAGGCCGGCGTGAGCGAGGGGTTGACGGCGCTACGTGCCGGAGCGACGGGTAACATCGGCAGCATCGCGACACCGGCTTACCTTGGCACCGGCGTGTTCTGGGTCGAGGCGACGCCCTCGGGCAACGAGACCACGCTCCTCGTCTCGGCCATGTGGGGCAGCGGCCGGGCGGGGCTCGAGGTCGTCGTCGGCGAGGTCCGGAGCCAACCCTTCGGCGGCATGTTCGACGCCTACGAGGACATCGTCATCGGCGACGAGGTCTTCATCGACGCGTTCAACACATGGCTCGGGCCGTATGCACCCCAGGTCGTCAACACCGAGAACGGCGTCGACTTCGCGCACGAGCGCGGGCGCGTGCGGAGCAACGGCGACGTCGACATCGGGGCGGACACCAACATCATCGGCAAGGCGCGGCCCGGACCGACGTCCAGCATCACGCTCGGCCCCGGCGCCTACGTGTCCCAGTCGACCACGCCGCTGGCCGACTACATCCGGCTCATTCCGATCGAGGTGCCCACTCTCGTCTCCCTCGGCCCGTACTCCGTGCCGCCCGGCGGATCGCGCTCGATCCCCCCCGGCTCGTATGGCTTCGACGACTTCGGCATCGGGGACTCGGGCGAGCTCACCATCGTAGGTCCGGCCACCATCGTGGTCGCGAGCTACACGCAGGGAGCGGGGGGCCGGCTCCTCGTCGACGCGACCGCGGGCCCGGTGACGATCTACTGCACCGGCGCCTTCGCGTACGACGCGACGGCGGAGATCGACACCCTCATGGGCGCGCCCCTCGACCTCGCCTTCATGTGCACGACGACGGGCAGCATCGACTTCGCGCCTTCGACGACGTTCCGTGGAGGACTGTTCGCTCCCGGCGCCGACCTCACCATCGGGGAGGACAGCGAGATCTTCGGGTCGATCGTCGCGAGCCGAATCACCACGGGCGATCGCGCCCGGTTTCACTTCGACGAGCACCTCCTCACGCGGGAGATCACCAGCCCGGAGGATCACGAGATCGTCTCGTGGACGGTCGTCGAAGCCGCAGGTGGGCAGTTCAACGCCCTGCGCCAGGACCCCTTCGAGTTGCTCGGACTCGACCGGGGCTCGCTGCCGCGGCCGTCGGACGCCTGGGATCTCTAGCCTGCTCATGAAGAAGCACCCTGCCAGGCAGCGAGCGCTGAGCGCCCTGCTGTCGCGCGCCCGAGTGAACCGCGTCGCCTGCGCGGCGGCGGCCGTGCTCCTGGCGTCCGGATCCGCGGGCGGCGCCGACCTCTCCCAGAGGATCGTCGCGATCCTGTCGGGATCCGCCACGCCCGATGCCACGCCCGATGCCACGCCCGATGCCACGCCCGATGCCGCCATCGTCGAACGTCTCGGAAAATTGCCCCCCGACGCGCTCCCGATCCTGTTCGGCCTGCTCGTGACCGG
>SMVB01138405.1_pt1 | contig 13277 bp, 10 predicted proteins | sample 2456461 | NCBI WGS metagenome assembly SMVB01 (sample SAMN11095934, study PRJNA526329) | marine sediment metagenome | biome: Marine sediment; feature: Surficial sediment; material: Deep marine sediment; isolation source: Hadal surficial sediment | place: Pacific Ocean | collected 2014-05 | depth...
AGAATCATAATATCGCCGGGCCGTATGGGGCGGCCTTGGGACTCAAGCAGCTCACCCCGGTCGAGCCATTGGGCGATGGTCTCGGTAATATTTCGCGCCAGGACCACCCGCGGACTATCGTAAGGCTGCTGATCCAGTGGCGCGTCCCATGGCTGGGGCTCGGGAATGTCAGGTGGTTTCACGATCGGCCACAGCTCAACCAGCCCCGCCGCGCCTATGCGCTTGGGCGTGTGGGGAATGATATCGCCGGATGGCGTGAGCGACCGGGCCACCGCCATATCGGTAAATATGCCGTCGACCACGGCAAGAATATCCGCCGTCGACCGGAAGGAAAGGTCCAGATCAACGCTATGCCATGTCTGATCGGCCGCCCGCGAACGCTGGTAGAACATTTCACGCATTTCGTGAAACTTCTCCGGATCCGCGCCTTGAAACGAATAAATCGACTGCTTTTCATCGCCTACCGCGAACATTGTTCGCACCACATCCGGAGACCGGTCGGCATGGGCGCCCAATCCCGAAAAGAATTCTTCGGCTAGCGCGGTAATGACCTCCCATTGTTCCGGACTGGTATCCTGCGCCTCGTCGACCAGTATATGATCGATACCCCCGTCAAGCTTATAAAGAACCCATGCGCCACTGGATGATTTCGTAATGAGATCACGGGTCCGCAGAATCAAATCATCGTAATCGAGTCCGGCGCGCAGAGATTTTTCCTGCTCGTAAATATCGAGAAAGCTGGCGGCAATCGTCAATACCGCATGCGTGGCCGCCAGAATTCGCGCGGCTTTGATGCGCTGATAACAATCGAAGATCCGGCCTTGTTCGTCATAAAGAAGCGATTCGATTTCCGGATGATTATCGCGAAGCGCGTTTGTCAGCAGTTTTACTTGCGGTTCATGATCCTTCTTAAGAAAAGCATTCACATAATCGTCAAAAACGTCCACCGGATCGCTACTTTTAAAAAAAGCCTTGATAATGGCGCCGCGCTGTTTGTCCGTTTTAGAGCCGCCTGCCAATATTCCGGCGGCATCTTCAAGTTCATTCATGCGGGTCAAAATGTCGCGAACCGCCGCTTGCGCAATGGTCTGTTCGGTCTCACCGGGCATCAATCCCAATTGCTCGGCGACGAACGCGGCCGCACCCGACACACCGCCATGGTCGGTAAGCAACCGGTTTAGCCGGCTGCGCTTGCCGGCAATCTCTTTAAGCAGGTCGCGAAATCGAGTCTCATCGATTCGTTCGACAATCACATCGAGGGCACGTGCCACATGGTCTTCCTGATCGTCAGTCGATCCATCGCGTACCCGCGCCGCCGCTTTGTCCAATAATTCGGCGGTCGTTCGCTCGTCGAGCACACCAAAATGCGGTGGCACACGGGCCTCCAGCGGAAATCGCCTCAATAGCCGTTCGCAAAAAGCATGGATCGTTTGAATCTTAAGCCCGCCCGGCGTATCGAGCGCTTGCGCAAACAACCGGCGTGCCGGTGACAAGACATCCCGAGTCAGCGCTTCGCCGGTGGCGTTTTCGAGCGCCTCTATAAGCTCATCATCCGGGCACGTCGCCCATCGGCCCAACGTATCAAAAAGCCGTTTAGCCATTTCAGCCGCGGCCGCTTTGGTGAATGTCAGGCAGAGAATTTTTTCCGGTGCCGTGCCATTGAGTAACAAGCGGATGACCCGTTGGGTCAATACATGGGTCTTGCCCGTGCCGGCATTGGCCGAGACCCAAACGGACGCTTCCGGATCGGCGGCTTCGGTTTGACGTCGAATTGTTTGGCGGAGCGCTTCCATCAGCCGGCAGCCCCACTGTCCGTGGCACCGGGAACGGACCATTCTTTGAGCCGGGCAAGATGATCGTAATCGCCGTAACTCGACAGGAACATGGGGCGCGGACTGGCCAGATAGGGCGTCTTAGGATCATCGAAACTTGATAGCCAAGCGACAAGACCGCGCCGCGCTTGCTCGATCAGCGCCATGGCCTCTGTGACATTGTCCGCAATGATGATCTCTTTGCCCGGCTCCGTGCCACCGGACAGTTGAACATAAACCAGCCGCTCGATTTTAGCGGCCTTAATGTGCTCAAACCCGCCGTCCGCTGCAATCAATCCTTCAAGGGGCAATTGGGGAGCCAACTGAGCTTCCACTTGGAGTTTAGTCGGTGGCCGCCCCGTCTTGTAATCGAGGATGACAAGCCGTTTGGCGGTTTCGTCTATCCGATCGGCCCGCGCGGTCAACGTCACGGCCCCGGCCGGGGCACCAAGCGAGATCAGGCCGCGGCATTCCGTTGACAGCGTTCGGTATTGCCGGCGCCATTCGCGCTCGCGATCGATAAACCACTCAGCGATGTGCTCAAAGCGCCGCCACCAAAAGGCCCGGACCCCTGGACGGTCGGCAAATCGAGCAAACCGATCTTGCCCTATTGTCAGCAACGCATTGATTGCGTCTTCCGGTAACTCATCCTTATACAGACTAACAAATTCATCGAGGATTTGATGGATGAGAATGCCTCGTTCCAAGTGACTGGGATCATCGTCGATCGGATCCAATGGTCTGAGATTAAGAATTTTCTTAGCGTAAATAGCGTAGGGATCGCGAATCCAGGTTGCAATCTCGGTGACGGAAAATTGTCGCGGCCGCACGGCCACAGGCGGTTTCGGTGCAGGCGGTAAAACCGCATGATAGCCGTCCGGCTGATCCAATTGGCGCGCCCAGGCAAGATAGGGCGTCGAGGCGCGCAATGTCTCCTCGTATCCCGCCCCCTTAAGGATGGTGTTGAGCCGCAGCAGCCAGCGCGACGCCACTGTCGGCGCGCCCTCGACACGCGCCGCGCGCGTCAGGATGACCCGTTTGGCGCTGGCCAGTTGGACAAAATCATGGGCCGCAAGTCCAATACGCCGCTCCGGCGGCGCCAAACCCAGCGCCGCCCGCATGGGCCGGCTGAGCCAAGGATCCATCTGGGCTTGAACGGGCCAGGATCCCTCGTTCAGGCTACCCAATACGATGATATCGGCGTGTTGCAGCCGCGCCTCCAAAGGCCCCCAAATAAACAGCCTGGGGTGCAACCCGTAACGCGGACGCACGACACGCTCCGCCATCAAAGCGGAAAACAGCGCGGCATATTCCCTACCCCGCACAGGGGGGGCATCGGCCGCATTATCCAGAAGTTCGCGCATGAAAAGGGCCGCGGCCTCGCCCGCATCGCCACCCCATAAACGTTCCGCACCTAAATCCTCGGCATCTTCCTGTGCCAGTGTCTCGGCACACCGAATGTGCGCTTCAATGATTTGATCTAACGACGCCTCGTCCGTTTCCGCCAGATCAAACAAAACAGCCAAAGCATTGTGTAACCTATCCAACAGCTGATCCAGTTGGTCATCGACTTGCCGATCGACCGGCCCGTTTTTATTGGCCCGCGCTGTCTCAAGGGCGGCACGCACGCCCTCGATGCGGCCGAGCGGGCGCGGCCCCCTAAGACATGCCACTTCCAATACGCCGACAAGGTTTCGCAATAGGCCGCGCGGAAAACCACAAGCACACAAAGGATGCTTGAGAAGACTCAATAACGCGATGGGGGCGGCTGCCTCACGCACGACGTCTGCGATCAGTCGCAAAAAAGTACCCGGCGGTGTTTGGCTAAGGCGGGTTCCCGCCGAATCGTCAATCTCGACGCCCCACCGTCTGAGCTTAGCGGCGACCCGGCGCGCCAAGTCCCGGTCGGGTGTCACAAGTGCGGCGGTAATTCGGGGCGTCTCTAAGGCTTGGCGCAGCACCAAAGCGATTGCGGTGGCTTCCTCACCCATATCCGCGGCTTCGATATAGCTCAGCCCATCAAGACCTCTTGTCCAATTCTCGGTTTCAAAACGGCGGACCGTATCGCGCCACCCATCGGACGTATCAGCGGGTCTGAGCGCCTCGTTGATCAACCGTCTTCGGGCTTGCGATTTCGTAGTGACGTGATCGCCGCCATCGGACCAAAACGTCACATCTTCACGCGCCACTTCCATCCGTATAAGGAGTTCTTTCATGCCATATTGAGGGTGCACGGCATCAATTTGAGACCAACTCTCGTCATCCATGTCGAGATCAAGTCCGGGCAGAACCACCGCCCCTTTGGATAAACGTGCAATTTCAAAGAGCAGCCCGGCCGTCGCCTTGATGGAGCCGGTCGACCCGGCGGCGATGACCGGATGTTCCGGTGGATTTTGCCGCCAACGCTCGGCCAATGCGGCAAGCAGCATGTTGCGCCGGCGCGCCGCGTCAATCATGCCCAATTTTTCCAATAGGACCGGCCATTGCACGGTAACGATTTTCAGGAATTCAAGGTTTTCGCGCCAATGATCGGCAAATTCCTCGGGAACCAAATTTTCGAGCTGTGCTAAATCGGCCTGCTCTATTTCCAGAGAATCCAGAAATTGGCCCAGTTCCGCACCCAATTGCACGGCCTGGGCAGGATCGGTTGCGCCCAAAGCGTATCCTCTACCGCGTTCGGATTTGCTCCATTGAACAATCAGTCGGGCGAGAATAAATTGTCGCTGAAGTTTCGAAATGACCGGCGGTAATTCAATGAGTTCGCCGTCTTCCACATGGCGAGTGGTTACCGGATCGAAAATCAGGTCCTCCTCCGCGACATCTCCAACCGGTCGAATCCGCGGCAAAACAAGGGCGCCAATACCCTGAGCCGTCATTGTCTCGACAAAGCTCTCGCCGAGGCTGCGCACCGCCCGCCGAGTCGGCACCAGAATGGTTGTGCGAGCCAGTGCCAAGGGATCGGCCTTATGGACAAACCGGTCAAAGATGCCGGTGACCAAAGCGCGCGCAAAGGGAACTTCGGACGGAATCGTATAAATTTTCGGTTGACTTGATCCGGTTTTAGTCACGGGCGATCTCTCAGTAGACGGCGCAATGACGTGTCGATTGTCTCAAGTGAGAGTGCCCGTTTCAGCGTCGGCGATCAACGCTTCCGCCTCAACAATAGCCTCCGGCGTACCCACATGCATCCATCGGCCGGTCAAACCGGCACCGAATAAGCGTTTTGTCCGTATCGCCTTATCCCACAGAACATTGGTTGAAAACGGACCTTCAGGCCTGCCTTCAAACAAGCGCGGATGGATGATTTGAACGCCGGTCCATACATAATCTGCCGGGCCGGCGGCCTTGGACGACCGGCGCAACAGCCCGGCCCGATCCATATTAAAATCGCCGGAACCCTGATAACCCACCGCTTGTCCGGTCGGCACCACCAGCATGAGACCGTCCATGGCATCGTCATCCCACAAATCGATCATCTTCGCGAGATTGCCGGTTCCCTGTTCGAGCCATAAGGAATCGCAATTATGAGTGAAAAAGGCCTTTCCCGAGAAATGCGGCAGCGCTTTTGCGAGACCGCCGCCGCTATCCAGAATCTGTCCGCGCTCATCGGACAAAATGATGGTCACGTCCCGCCGCGCCATCAGATGAGTCTCAAGTTTATCGGCGTGATAATGGAGATTGACCACGATTGTGGTGACGCCCACTTGGCGCAACCGGTCGATGGCATGATCAATCAGCGTCTTGCCCGCCACCTGAACCAGCGCTTTGGGCTTGTCATCGGTCAACGGGTGCATCCGCGTGCCCAGACCGGCCGCCAAGATCATTGCCTGTTGGAGCGTCTTAGCCATGGCTATCACGCTCCCCCCCCTAACGGCTCGGTTCGAAAGCGCCGGGGCACATGGGCATCAAACCAAGACTTAATCTCGACCAAGGCATCATGGTTTAGATCGGCTTCCAGGTAGCGCCAAACCCGGGGTAAATATTGCAGGTATTGCGGCTTACCGTCGCGGCGAAACAGCCGCGCGAATATGCCGACGATCTTGGTATTTCGCTGGGCGCCCAAAGCCGCATAGGTCAACCGAAAAACCGATTCATCGAACACCCGGTCGCGCGCGCGAACAAGTCGGCAATAATGCGACAGCATGCCGTCACCGAGAGCCTCGGGCACGTCGCGGCGCGCGTCTTCCAGCAATGACACCAGATCATAGGCCCGCGCACCGATCACACCGTCTTGGAAATCAAGCAGTCCGACGCGGGCGACACCGCCACGTTCGGGTAACCAGATTAGGTTATCGGCGTGGTAATCTCTCAGTACCAAGACGGGTTTGGGATCTATCACATGGGCGAAAGCGCTGTCCCAAGCCGCCTCATAAGAGCGGCGGACGGCGTCAGACACTGGTTTGCCGGTGATCAGGGGTAAGAACCACTCGATCAGCAGATTAACCTCGGCCCGGAGCGCCGTTGCGTCATACAAACTCAACTGAACATGGCCGCCGTCGGGTAACGGCAATGGCGCCGGCGGTGTTTGATCGTGAAGATCGACCAGGGTATCGACCGCCGCCCGGTACAGATCGGTTTGCCGCGCACCCCGTCCAAGAACCTTCGTGAACAAAGTGTCGCCCAAATCCTCAAGCAACAGAAAGCCATGGGTTAGATCCGCCGCCAGCACCCGAGGCGCGCTCAACCCCAGTCCGTTGAGCCACTGGCCAATGGCCACAAAGGGCGCCGTGTCGGGCCCGGCCAATCGGGCCAGCGCGTTGTAGCCAAGCGTTTGACGCTCAGCCACGCCGGCGTCCGGTGGGCAGGACGGGGCCTCTGCCCCGGGCGGCGCGTCCATCAGCACCGCCGTCCCTTGCGGACCGGTCAGGCGCTCATAGCGCCGCGTCGACGCATCGCCGGCCAAGGGCGATCGTTGCCCGGTCGCCCAGCCTGCGCCGGCGAGAAACTCTTGCAAAAGATCCTTGCGATCAGTCACCCACATGCTCTCCCAAGGCACCGCCGGCATCCAACGCGCGCAACCGCGCCGCCCATTCGCCATGGCCCGTCAAGCGCGCGTGGCGCCATAAGTCGGTGATCATAAGGTCAACGTCCAAACGGTCTTGCGGTATCTGATTGCCCAACCGATCGGGCCATTCCACCAGCACCGGTCCCAAGTCAAGCGCGTCGTCAAAGCCAAGCTCGATAATGTCCCGCTGTTGTTCAATCCGGTAAAGATCGAAATGGGTAATCGTCAAGGCAGCGGTGTCATAGCTTTGAACCAGCGTGAAAGTGGGACTGATCACCTGTTCCGGTTCACGGCTGTGTTGCGCGGCCTGAATCAGGCCTCGGGCCAGGGTGGTTTTGCCGGCGCCGAGCGGGCCAATAAGGCCGACGAAATCGCCCCGCTGCAGTTCGCCGCTTAGGACGCGTCCCAGGGCGAGGGTTGCCGCCATATCCGACAGCAATAGGGTCACAGAGAAAGTCTCGGCCATTGTGTTACCGGGCCCTCATGCAATGACTGGCCAGCTCTGCGCCCCTTCTAGAGCGCATTGACAAAAAGTGTACGCGGTTTTTGGCTTCGAATACGCGACCAATAACAAATCTAGACCCCCGTTCCCTGATTCAATGAATTGTGAACGGGGGTCTAGAGCACGTTAGCGATTCCATCTTTTGTCAACGTGGTCTAGACAATACATTGGCGGCAACAGATTAAGGAACAAAAGATGGCCTCGAGCGATACCTATGTCATTGTGGGCGCCGGCCATGGTGCCGGCCAGGCGGTCGCCAGCTTGCGCCAAAAAGGGTTCGACGGCCGTTTGATTCTGATCGGCGAGGAACCGTTCATCCCCTACCAGAGGCCACCCCTGTCTAAAGCGTTTCTAGCCGGCGATCTGGCGCGGGACCGGCTTTATTTCAAGCCCAGCGATTTTTATACACGAAACAACGTGGATCTTATGCTGAGCACGCGCGTGGTCAACATCGACCGGAGCGCAAAATCGGTCCAGGTGCATGACGGCCGACAGGTGTCTTACCACAAGCTACTCGTTATGACCGGATCACGGGTTAGACAACTGACCGTGCCCGGCGTCGATCTGCCCGGCATTCATTACGTGCGAACCATCGAAGACGTGGAAGGCATTCGCGAGCATTTCGCCGAGGGCGCCAAATTAGTCGTCGTGGGCGGCGGTTATATCGGCCTCGAAGTGGCCGCAATCGCCGCCAAGCGAGGTCTTGATGTGACCGTCATTGAAGCTGAAGATCGCGTCATGTCCCGTGTGGTCGGGCCGGAAATATCCCGCTTCTTTACCCAGGTTCACACGCAACAGGGGGTCAAGATCTTAACCGGCAAAGGGGTTAAGGGATTTGCCGGCACCGGAAAGATCGAACAGGTCGTGTGCACCGATGACACCCGACTTGCCGCAGACCTTGCCGTTATCGGCGTTGGCATTTTGCCCAACCAAGAGCTCGCAGCCGAAAGCGGACTGAATGCCGAAAACGGCATTATTGTCGACGAATATTGCCGGACAAACGATCCGCATATATTTGCCGCGGGGGATTGCACCAATCATCCGAACGGGATTTTCGGCATGCGGATTCGCTTGGAATCCGTCCAAAACGCACTCGAACAAGCCAAGACCGCCGCCCTGGCCATGCTCGGTGACTTAAAAGCCTATAACCAAGTGCCGTGGTTTTGGTCCGATCAATACGACATCAAGTTTCAGATTGCCGGATTGAGCAAAGGGTACGATCAAATCGTTCTGCGCGGCGATCCGTCAGCTCGAAAGTTTGCCGCTTTTTATTTGAAGGACGGGACCCTGCTTGCGGTCGATGCCATTAACTCAGCGCACGAATATATGGTCGGGCGAAAGCTGATTGCCGCCAAGGCGCGCCCGGATCCTGAAAAACTCACCGATACGACTTTGTCCATGAAGCAAGTTGTGTGAATTCCTGTCTAGACCCCCGTTCACAATTCATTGAATCAGGCAACGGGGGTCTAGATTTGTTATTGGTCGCGCATTCGAACCCAAAAACCGCGTACACCCCGGCCTTCGCCGGGACATGCTTTTTGTGAATGCGCTCTCGAGCGTTTCCGAACTTAACAGACTCGCGAAAACACTCTAGCATGTTCACTTTATTTGGAGGCGTGGCGTGAAACTTGGTCTTGTAGCGTTGGGTTTGGGCGTGCTCGTTGCAAATATGGCGTGGGCTGACGGCCCTGACGGCTGCGCCTTTAACGGCATCGATCTTTATGGCGACGTTGAAATTGTCACCAGCTTTCCCGATGTCAAAGTGCAAATCGTTACCAGCTTTCCGGATCTGAACGTGCAAATGGTCGACAGTTTGCCGGATTCGTGCGGCTTATGGAAAATCGTCACAAGTTTGCCGGATTTCAAAATTCAATACGTGGATCGTTTTCCGGATATTAAGATTCAATTCGTCGATAGTTTTCCCGGCCTGCCCTAAACGAAGTCCCGTCACTGTGTGACCACAACGATCTTACCTTTGACCTTGCGCGCCGCCATGTCATTAAGGGCTTGGTGAGCCCGCTCTAACGGATATGTAGCCGACACATAGGGTTTGATTTTTCCCGAAAGGCACAAATCCAACACCTCTTCAATATTCGCTCTGTTGTTCGATGGATTGCGCGCGGACCAGGCTCCCCAAAAAACACCGACGATCTGACAGCCTTTGAGCAGAACGAGATTCAACGGTATGTGCGGGATCGGGCCTGACGCGAAGCCGACCACCAGATACCGCCCTTGCCAACCGGTGGCGCGTAAAGCGGGTTCGGAATAATCACCGCCCACCGGATCGTAGACAACATCGGCACCTTGACCCTTTGTCGCGGATTTGACCTCGTTGGAAAACGCTTTTTGCTGCTCGCGGGACAGCGAACCGGTCGGATAGAGAATGGTGTGGTCGGCGCCGTGGTCGCGTGTCACCGCCAGCTTTTCCTGTGATGAGGCCGCCGCAATCACGCGGGCGCCCATGACTTTGCCCAGCGCAACCGCGGCCAGGCCAACGCCGCCCGCCGCGCCCAGCACAAGCAATGTCTCACCGGCCTGCAATCGAGCCCGGTCTTTGAGCGCATGTATGGACGTGCCATAGGCGAACACGATCGCCGCCGCCGTGACGTCGTCCAAGCCTGGGGGAAGAGGGATCAATTTATCCGCCTCCGCCAAGGCCTCCTGGGCGAAACCGCCCCACCCGGTCGTGGCAATCACCCGGTCGCCTATTTGCACATTTTCCACACCCGATCCGATTTCTTTGACGATTCCCGCTACCTCGCCACCGGGTGAAAAAGGCAAGGGGGGTTTGAATTGGTATTTATTTTCGATGATCAAAATGTCGGGGAAATTGACGCCGCAGGCCTTCACATCGATAACCACTTGTCCGTCTCCCGGATGGGGCGACGGCACATCTTCAACCACAAGCGTATCCGGTGGGCCGAATTCCTTGCACAAAACCGCTTTCATCGTGCATCCTCTTCCTAGAGCACATTCAGGAAAAGCATGTCCCGGCGAAGGCCGGGGTGGACCCGGTTTTCCTAAAGACACTCTAATGACGGGTTCGAAAGGATTGAGCAACCGCCATGCGTGGTTATTTCGGGATCGGCGTTGAACGGATCAGCAAGCCGATGAATGCGGGTAGCCTGTTTCGCACGGCCAACGCATTCGGCGCCAGCTTTGTGTTCACTCTCAATGCCTATTACACGGTGCGTCAAGGCAATATGGCAGACACGTCCCATGCGCTTAACGCTCTACCTTTTTTCGAATGGGACAATATCGACGATCTGATATTGCCCAGAGGGTGTCGCCTTGTGGGGGTTGAATTTCTTGACGAGGCGATCGAATTACCCCGGTACCGCCACCCTTCGGCGGCAGCCTATGTGCTGGGGCCGGAAAAGGGATCCCTGTCGGACCAGGTGCTGGCCCGTTGCCATGATGTGATCAAGATCCCCACACGATTTTGCATCAATGTGGCCCTGGCCGGTGCTTTGGTAATGTATGATCGTGTATTGAGTTCCAACCGATTTGGCGAGCGGCCGGTGGTGCCGCCCGTGCCGGCAAAACTGCCCAAGAGCGAGGATTGGGTGGCACCGGCAAAGAGCCCCCATTAGGCCGCCAAACGGAGTGCGAGCCTGCCACAAAATGGTCGCAACCGGGGGCTAGAGGTACGTTGACAAAAGATTGCCATTTCGCTTCGTTAAGTGTTTGTTAAGTATTTAGACAGCGTATGGGCGCGAGCCGAAAATGCCGGCGTCGAGTTTCGATTATCGACGTGAAGTTGAGTGACACAATGCTTTCCAGAACCTTACATTTTGCTCTTTTCTTGATCTTAGTGACCGTGAGCGCCGTCGGCGGAGCGCAGGCCGAAGATCCCCGGCCCATGGGCACTTTCAAGGATTGGCACGCCTACAAAATGACCCAAGCGGGAAAAATCGCCTGTTTTGCCGTGTCCAGCCCGGAAGAAAGACTGCCGGCCAACGTCAATCATGGGAATGTGTTCTTCATTGTGACCAATTGGGTGACCGACGATACCAATGGCGAGCCCAGTGTGGTCACAGGCTATAGTTTCAAGGAGGACAGTACGGTGACCCTTGAGGTCGGTTCCGCCAAATGGAGCATGTTCACCGATCAGAAAGGGGCTTGGCTGCGCACGACGGACGAAGAAAAAGCTCTGATCACCGCCATGAAGAGCGGTAGTTCCATGCGGGTCAAAGGCACATCGGCCCGCGGCACGGCAACGGAATATCGCGTTTCTCTGGCCGGCATCACGGCGGCGATCAAAGAGATCGACACCAACTGCAAATAAGCCTGCCTCCCCCAACAGTGCTATAACACCGGCGCCTCCGGCCGCCGAAGGGTAGACCATGACCGCACCGCCGCAAGTGCATAATCCGACCGACTTGCCCCATAACAATGGGGCGGTACCGACAAAACCGCGCGGGCAAAATCTCATCGGTCTTACCCGTGACGATTTAAAGGCCGTGCTGGCAGACATGGGGGTGCCGGACCGGGCGCAGCATATGCGCGCACAACAGCTGTGGCATTGGATTTATCACCGAGGGGTGCGCGACTTTCACCACATGACCACCATTGCCAAAGACATGCGCCAAGCATTGGCCGAACTTTATTGCCTGGAACGGCCCGAGATTGTGCGCACCGAAATTTCTCAAGACGGCACGCGCAAGTGGCTTATCCAATCCGAGCCCGGCGTGGCGTTCGAAACTGTCTACATACCGGAGGAAAATCGCGGCACGTTATGTATTTCAAGCCAAGTGGGCTGCACGCTTAATTGCACGTTTTGCCTTACCGGTACGCAACGATTGGTACGCAATCTCAGTGCCGGAGAAATCGTCGCCCAGCTTATGATCGCGCGGGATGAACTGGATGATTGGCCGGTGATCGGAGCAAGCAACGAGCGCGACCGCGCCATTACCAATATCGTCATGATGGGTATGGGCGAACCGCTTTATAATTTCGACAATACGAAAAAAGCGCTGTCGATCGTGAGCGATGGAGACGGCATTTCCATCTCCAAACGCCGCATCACTTTATCGACCGCGGGCGTGGTGCCCGAGATCCCCCGTTGCGGCCACGAGATCGGCGTGATGCTGGCCATTTCACTTCATGCCGTGCGCGACGAGGTGCGGGATGAATTGGTGCCGCTCAACAAAAAATATCCGCTGGCGGATCTTTTGGCCGCGTGCCGCGCCTATCCCACCGCCAATAATTCAAAACGCATCACATTCGAGTATGTCATGCTCAAGCAAGTCAATGACAGCCTGTCGGACGCCAAGGAATTGGTGCGGCTGCTCAAGGGCATACCGGCCAAAGTGAATCTTATTCCGTTTAACCCGTGGCCCGGCGCGCCTTACCAATGCGCCGAGTGGCAGCAGATCGAGGCCTTTGCCCAGGTGCTCATGAAAGCGGGTTATGCCAGCCCCATTCGCACACCGCGCGGCCGCGACATTATGGCGGCGTGCGGCCAGCTCAAAAGCGATAGTGTGAGGCCGCGTGCCAGCGCACGGCATATCGGTTAGAGTGTTTTCAGGAAAAGCATGCCCCGGCGAAGACCGGGGTGGGCACCGGTTTTCCTGAAAACACTCTAGGATTTTTGTGGATTTTAATCAGTAAGCGGAGGATATAACACTGATGCTTTGGTCAAGACAGGTGATTGTCGGTTTGGCTGTGTTGTTCTTTGCGGCCTTTGGCATGACGGCGCCAAGCCTGGCGCAAGAGGAAGAGGCGGCCAAGCCTGGCCTGACACTGGTGGCGGGCGCCACGGGCAATACGGGCCGGCGGCTGATTGCCGCGCTTAAAGCGCAAGGCATCCCGGTGCGCGCCATGACGCGCAGTTTAGAGAACGCGCATGAAAAAGTCGGCACGGAGTACGATTGGGTGGTGGCCGATGTCACCGACATAAGCACCCTGCCAGCCGCCTTGGACGGTGTGGAGAATGTCATATCGACCCTGGGGTCGC
>SMVB01434136.1_pt1 | contig 13270 bp, 10 predicted proteins | sample 2456461 | NCBI WGS metagenome assembly SMVB01 (sample SAMN11095934, study PRJNA526329) | marine sediment metagenome | biome: Marine sediment; feature: Surficial sediment; material: Deep marine sediment; isolation source: Hadal surficial sediment | place: Pacific Ocean | collected 2014-05 | depth...
CACGGTACGAGCGATCACGGTCGGGCTGATGCTCGTGGTGCTCCCGGCTCTTTCGGCACCGACGAGTGGCCTCCAGGCTCAACAGGCGATCGACGAGGAGTACACGGCCCTAATCCGCGAATTCACGACCGAAGAGTTCTTCTCGACGCCTTATGTGGATCATCTGCCGGCCTCGGAGACGGTCCCGACGCCCCTCGACGTTCTAGGCCACATCGTGGGCGCGGCGGACGTGCTCAGCTATCCGGCGGAGATCTACACCTATATGCGGGCCGTAGCGGATGCCTCGCCCCGCGTTCAGGTCCACACGATCGGGCGCACGGAGGAAGGGCGAGAGCTCATCCTCGTAATCGTGTCGAGCGAAGAGAACCTCCGGAACCTGGAGGTGCACAAGGCGAATACGGCCCGGCTCGGGGATCCACGTGTGACCAGCGAGGCCGAGGCCGCGAGTCTCATTTCCTCCACGGTTCCGATGTACTGGGCGACCGGTGCGATCCACTCTCCGGAGACGGGCTCGCCCGAGATGCTCATGGAGCTCGTGTACCGTCTCGCGGTCGAGGACACCGAGTTCGTGCGCACGATCCGCGACAACGTGATCTTCATGGCCACGCCGGTGATCGAGGTGGACGGCCGAGCGAAGGTGGTGGATCTGCATATGGGTGCCCGGAAGGATCCGGACGCGAACCTCCCGACGCGCCCGCTCTACTGGGGCCAGTACGTGGCCCACGACAACAACCGGGACGGCATGGGCCTGTCTTTGGCGCTCTCGCAGGCGGTCGTGAGGACCTTCCTGGAGTACCGGCCGATCGTTTTTCACGACCTCCACGAGTCGGCATCCCATCTGTACACCTCCACCGGGCGGGGGCCGTACAACGCGTGGATCGATCCGATCGTGATCAACGAGTGGAATCGCCTCGCGTACAAGGAGGTCGAGGTGATGACGGCGCTGGGGGTCCCCGGTGTCTACACCCACGACTTCTACGACGGCTGGGCTCCCAACTACATGATGTGGGTTGCGCACCTCCACAACGGGATAGGCCGGTTCTATGAGACTCAAGGGGCCGGTAGCGGGGCGACGAGGGTGATCCGTACCGACGTGGAGCGCCAGTGGCACCGGCCCAACACGCCGCTTCCCGAAGTTGTCTGGTCGATCCGAAACAACGTGAACCTTCAGCAGAGCGCGCTCATGATCGCGCTCAACGAGGTGGCCAACACCCGTGAGGAGTTCATGTCGAACTTCTGGCGAAAATCCCAGCGTTCGGTAGGGAAGGCGCTGGCCGAGGGACCGGCGGCGTACGTCTTCCCGGCGGACGACCGACGGCCCGGGCAGCAGGCCACACTTCTCGCGCTTTTCCAACAGCACGGTTTCGAGATCCACCGGGCCGACGAGGACTTCGAGATCGAGGAGACAGAGTACGGAGAGGGCAGCTACATCGTGCGCATGGATCAGCCGTTCTCTCGGGGCGCCGACATGCTCCTCGACAAGCAGTATTACAACCCGAACGATCCACGTCCGTATGACGATGTGGGCTGGACCCAGGGGGCGCTCTACGACGTCGAGACCGTCCGTGTGGAGGATACGGCGATCCTGGATGTCCCGATGACGTTCCAGAAGGACCGGATCAAGGCGCCGGGCGGGGTGGCGGGCGAGCGCTCGCCCCGGGCCTATGTCATCAACTACAACGCGGATAACGGTTTGACGTCGTTCGCGTTTGCCTACCCCCAGCTCCTGATCGAGGCGGCGGAACAGGGGTTCACGGCCGAGGACCGAGACTTCAACGCGGGCTCGTTCATCATTCGAGTGGATGGGGCGGGGGGACGGATTGGAATCGGAGCCGACGGGGCGAACGTCTTGCGGGCGACCTTGGCCGAAGCGGGCCGCCAATACGGCTTTACGGCGTACGGAGTCGACTCGGCTCCGGATGTCTCCACGCATCGGATCGAGACACCCCGGGTGGCGGTCATGCACACGTGGACGACCACCCAGACCGAAGGGTGGATGAGGCTAGGGCTGGACCAGTATGGGGTCCCCTTCGAGTACATCTCGGTGCATGACGTCCGGGACGAGCCGAACCTGCGGGACCGTTACGACGTGATCCTGTTCGGTCCGTCGAGTGCGAACGCATTGAGCATCATCGAGGGGCTTCAGGGAGACGATCCCGTGCCGTGGCAGGCGTCCGAGATCACGCCGAACATCGGGCGCCAGGCTTCGACGGACGATATGCGGGGCGGGCTCGGTCTCGAGGGGGTCCTGAATCTCAAGACGTTCGTGGAGTCGGGAGGCGTCTTCGTGACGCTGTCGTCCTCTGCTTCTCTGCCCACACACTTTGGGCTGGCGCGCGGTGTGTCCATCCGGAGGACGCCCGATCTGTGGGCACGGGGAGGGGTCTTCAGAGCCGCCATTTCGGACGAGGAGAGTCCGATCGTATACGGGTACGGCGATGATCTCGGTGTCTACTTCAATACGGCTCCGGTGTTCAGAGTGGTCGGGGATTCGATCGGTGGCGGTCAGCAGAGTGACGAGGACCTAGGTGGGCCCACCAGCACGACATCTCGCAGGACGGGCCGGGGCGGGGTCGACGACACGGATGTGATACAGGGACGCAGAGGTGATCTCGGGGCGGCGGGCGTGGCAGCCTTCGAGGCCGAAGAGGAGGAAAATGGGGAAGAGGAGGAGTCGGGCTCAGGCTCTGCGGATCACGTCCGAACGGTCATGCGGTACGCGGATGTGGAGGACCTTCTAATCAGCGGTGGCATGAGGAACGGAGAGATTCTGGCCGGCTCACCGGCACTTCTCGACGTGACCCTCGGCGACGGCCATATCGTGATGTTCAGCTTCAACCCATTCTGGCGGAGTGAGACCCTCGGCTCGTACGGGTTGGTCTTCAACACGATCATGCACTACCGAAATCTGAGTGCCGGGGGGGAGCCGCCGCTGACAGACGACGAGTAACGATCCTTGAGACTCCTCGTCTTCAGCGATCTGCACCGGGATCGGGACGCGGCTCGATCCCTGGTGGAGCGCTCCGGCGAGGCGGACGTCCTCATCGGCGCCGGGGACTTCGCGGTCATGCGGCACGGCATCGACGACGTGATCGAGATCCTCCGGGAAGTCGACAAGCCCACCGTTCTGGTTCCGGGCAACGGTGAGTCCGATGTCGAGTTACGAGAGGCCTGTGCGGGGTGGGGCTCGATTCATGTCCTCCACGGCGAGGGTGTCACGTTGGAAGGGGTCCCCTTCTACGGGATCGGCGGCGGTATTCCGGTGACGCCATTCGGAGAGTGGAGCTTCGATCTGACCGAAGACGAAGCGGATGAGATGCTGGCCGGATGCCCGAAGGACGGTGTGCTCGTCAGCCACTCCCCTCCCCATGGGCATGTGGACGAGGCCGGGGGCCGGCACCTCGGAAGCCACGCCGTGCTCGAAACGATCGAGCGGGTGTCGCCGCGCTTGGTGGTGTGCGGACACATTCACGGGTGCTGGGGGCGCCGCTCCACGGTGGGACGGACCCTGGTGCTGAACGCCGGGCCCGAGGGACAGCTGTTGGAGCTCCCCGACTAAACCGTAGCCACGGCTGCCGACGATGCCCCGACGCTCCTGCTGGTTCGCCCTACTGCTCGTCGGCCGAGGGCCCGTACATCCCCGGAACCGCGACATCACAAAGGCGAAGGTAGACCGTCAACTGACCCCGGTGATGGATGACATGATTGGTGACCATGTTTCCGAATAGCGCCCCGCGAGGGCCTCCCATGATCTCCTCTCCCCCGGACTTCAGAGACCAGTGCTCGGCCCAGGCCTCGTCCGCTACCCCGGGCAGGGCCGCTTCTACCGCTGAGACCCCCCTATCGAAGGTCGCCAGGACATCATCGATGGACTCGTGCACCGGTGCCTTGTACGACTCGCCGTCGACCGGAGCCATATCGAATTCGTCGGTCGTGAGGATCGAGACTCCCCAGCCCGGCATCTCCGCGATGTGCCCTGCAAGGCGGCCCAACGTCATGGACTTCTCGTGAGGGGCCCACTCGGCCTTCTCGAAGGGGACGCGCTCCAGCGCCTTTCGCGTCCCGGCCATCACCGTCGTGAAATGCTCCAGAATCGCCTGCGTCGTCGACATCGGCCCCTCCTTTGAAAAATGACTATCGGTTTTTATTCGGGTCGCCGATTTTAAGACATCCGGTCGATTTCGGCAAGGGATACGGGCCCACCGCCTTACTTTCCGCGCAACCTCGTCCCGCACCACTTGCAGTGCTGAGCGTCAGCGTCGTGGCCCCGCTGGCCACACCCAGGGCATTCGGGGCCGTCCTGCGACCGTGCGGAGTAGACGAGCTCCGCCGTCACGATTCCCGTCGGGACGGCGATGATGCCGTACCCCATGATCATCACGATGCTCGCCAAGGCCTGACCCCAGGCGGTCTGAGGTGTGATGTCGCCGAAGCCTACGGTCGTGAGCGTGACAATACCCCAGTAGACCCCGCGCGGTATGCTGGTGAAGCCGTGGTCGGGTCCCTCGATCAGGTACATGAGAGAGCCGACGATGACGGTGATCGTAACGACCGTGAGGACGAAGATGGTGATCTTGTAACGGCTGGCCCTCAATGCCCCGACCAGAACCCCGGCCTCCCCGACGAAGTGCGCCAGCTTCAGGATGCGGAACACCCTGAGCACGCGCAGGATTCGCACGACGGTGAGCACCTGCCCCCCCGGGAAGAGCAAGGAGAGGTAAGTCGGAAGTATCGCCAGCAGGTCGATGATGCCCAGGGGGCTTTTCGCGTAAGTCAGCGGGCGCCCCACGCACCAGAGGCGCGTCCCATACTCGACGGTGAAGAGCAGGGTGAAGAACCACTCCGCCGCCCGTAGCGCGCCGCCGTACTCCGCGCGAACCGAAGCGACGCTCTCCAGCATGATCACCAGAACGCTCGCGACGATGGCGACGATCAAGAGGACGTCGAAAAGCCGGCCCGCTCGAGTGTCGTGGCCGAAGATGACCGTGTACGCACGATGCCGGACTCTGGAGGCCTCGATGGGGGGGCGGAGGTCGTTCGCTTTGCGCATGGCTCTCAGCCGAACTCCACGCGCCCGCCACGGGCCCGAAACGACGAGAGCAGCCCATCGAATCCCCTCTGCAGCTCCTCGTCCCCCTCTGAGAGCCAGCGGGGCCCGACAACACGCAGAAGGTCGACGCCGTCGAGATCGCGTCCCAGACTCTCGAAGAGCTGCTCAGTCGTACGCTCGTCGAAGGCGGTGGGGGGCTCGCCGTCCTCCGCGGGATGGAAATCCTCGTCCAGCTGGCCGCTCGTCACACGCCTTTCGAGGTAATACATGTAGAGCTGCTGGCAGGAGATCTCGAGGGTACGAATCCCACGCTCGGTCTTGAGCATGAGAAAGTTGCGCCGCTTCATCCGCAAAGAGGCCGTCCCTCCGTCTTCTTCTCGCCCATTGGATCACCTCACGCAAAGGAGCAGGAGTCATGGTCGACGACCCGAGGCAGTATCGTAGTGCGGCAGGTGAGCAGCAAGGAGGGGTCGCCCATCGACACTTGCCCGTTCAATATCTCTCCCCTATGGTCCCAGTCTGTCGGGCTCACGAGCCCTTTGGAACCCTGAATTCTGGTGCCTATGGCACCGTTCCACGTCCATCCGTCGAGGGAGATGTTTCCATGTCGTATCTGAGTCGAGTCGGTTTGATGTTTCTTTTCGTTGGCGCCGGAGTTGGCGCGACCGCGGTGACGTTGGAAGCCCAGAACAGTGTGCCCAACCCGTATCGGACGGTGCCCGGCGTCTGGGCGCCGCTTCCCGACGGGCGGGATTGGGGTTCGACCAGCCTGGTGGAGGTCGACCCGGACGGCGAGACGATCTGGGCTGTCGACCGCTGCGGAGAGAACAACTGTGTCGGTCACGACGACCTGGACGTTGTCTTTCAGTTCGACAAGCAGGGGAGAATCCTCACGCAGTTCGGAGCCGGGATGTTCGTCTGGCCCCACGGGATCGACGTGGACGACGAGGGTAACGTGTGGATCGCGGACGCTCGAGGGAACGAGGGCCGTGGTCATCAGGTGATCAAGTTCAGCCCTGAGGGTGTGGTCTTGCTGCGCCTGGGCACGGCCGGTGTGGCGGGGCGCACCCGGACCACGCTCGACCAACCCAACGACGTCTTGGTTGCGCCCAACGGAGACATCTTCGTGGCCGACGGGCACCCCGCAAACGGAAACAACCGGATCGTCAAGTACTCGAGTGACGGCAGGTTTCTCATGCAGTGGGGCGAGACGGGCTCCAACCCAGGGCAGTTCCGGACGCCCCACGCGCTTGCCATGGATGAAAACGGCCTCCTCTACGTGGGAGACCGCAGCAACCGGCGGATCCAGGTCTTCCAGCAGGATGGCACCTTCGTTCGCGACTTCTACAACATGGGGCGGGCCAGCGGCATCACGATCCACCGCAACAAGCTCTACGTAGCGGACTCGGAATCCAGCTACGCCCGCAACCCCGGATTCAGGCGCGGAATCCGCGTGATGGACCTCGACACCGGCTACGTCATCGCCTTCATCCCGGATCCGGAAACCGACCCGGGCACCTCGGGAACGAGTGCGGCGGAGGGCGTCGCGGTGGACAACGATGGAAATGTCTACGGTGCGGAGGTCGGTCCGCGCGCGCTTCGGAAGCACATAGCGCGGTAGGGTCCGGACGCACGGCCTTAGTACGAGCGGATGCTCAGCTTTGGTACTATCGAGGGAGGGCGGGCCGGTGAACCGGTCCGCCCTCGTGTTTCACACCTTGGAGAAACTCATGACGACACCGCACGGTCTGACTGACCCGACTCGAATACTCTCCACTCGAATCCTCCTGTGTAGTGTGTTCCTGGTGGTGGGTCCGGCGAGCCAGCCCCTCCTGGCGCAGGCCTCCCCCGAGGTGACCGAGGCAATGGTCACTCAGTGGATGACGGACCTGTCGAATTGGGGCCGCTGGGGGGACGATGACCAGCTGGGAACCCTCAACCTGATTACGGTGGAGAAGCGCCTCGAGGCGATCGGCCTGGCACGTGTCGGGACGTCGGTGTCGCTGTCGCACAACTATCTCACCGAGCAGGCGCTGGACGCGACCTCTCCGTTCGGCCACGAGATGCTCGGGATCGGGAGTCCGGGTGTGTTTCGCAGCGATCGGTATACCATCGCCTACCACGGGTACGCGCACTCACACCTCGACGCCCTGTGCCACATGATGTACGAGGGTCGGCTGTACAACGGGTACGTCCGGGACGACGAGGTGACGGAGGGCGGGTGCAACAAGCTGTCGATCATCAACTTGAAACAAGGGATCGTCAGCCGTGGGATCCTGATGGACATCGCACGGCTCAAGGGGGTCGAGTATCTCGAACCGGGGACACCCATCTACGTGGAGGACCTGGAGGCCTGGGAGCGAGCGGCCGGCATTCGGGTCGGGAGCGGAGACGTGGTGTTGGTGCGCAGCGGGCGGTGGGCTCGGCGTGCCGAAGTCGGGCCCTGGCGGACGGGCCGTGAGGCTGCTGGGCTGCACGCCTCCGTGGTTCCGTGGCTCCGCGAGCGCGGGGTCGCGATACTGGGCAGCGATTATACCAACGACGTGTTACCCTCGCGGGTCGAGGGGGTCACCCAGCCGATTCACCAGCTCATGCTCGTGGCTTTGGGAACCCCTCTGTTCGACAACCTGGACCTGGAAGCGGTGGCCGCCGAAGCGGCGCGCCAGGGTCGCTGGGAGTTCATGCTGGTCGCGGCACCACTGGCGGTCGAGGGTGGCACCGGTTCGCCCCTCAACCCCCTCGCGATCTTCTGAAGGCTCTTCCGATGAAGGCTGCTTCCGAGGTATTACGAGCCTCGGGACGCTCAGTCGGAGTTCGACGCGGAAGATAAACCTTTGCTACAACGCGTCTTCCTGACGATTCTTCATAGATGACCGAGAGACCCGCTTTCTCCCGTGGGTTGAACCTGCACGGGTGGTACGGCTCCCGATCGAGGCTTCGACGCGCGACCCGTTGAGAGGAGCACGTTGGTGACTGAAGACGACCGCGAAGAGGGTGAAGGACTCGGCGTAAACGAGCCCGAGGCTCCCCGAATTGAAAGGGGAGCGGCCATTGAGGGGGATAAAGACGCCCTAGCGGCGGCGGCCGACACGTCGCTCGACATGGACGGGTTCGAGACCGGCGCGGGGTTCGAACTCGAAGATGTACCGGATGAACCGAGCGGGGACGTCGAGGTCGAGGCCATGGAGATCAGATCGACCACGTTCGGTGAGGTGGATCTGGATGAAGCGGTAATAGCGGGTTCGGCGCAGGGGGCTGGGGCACATCCTGTGGTGGACGAGGATGATGGTCTGACCCTCGAGTATGCCGACGAGGGGCCCCCTGTGGTGCCGACCGATACGTTCGCCGAAGTCGGGGGGGAGGTAGGACGCTCCCGTGTCGAGCAGTCTGGCGAAGCCGGCGAGGAGGTAAGATTCTCCGGTCTCGAGCGGTTGGAGCGCCAGAGACGGCGGTCTGGGGGGCTACGCCGCTTGATGACCGTTGCCGCGGCCGTCCTCCCTCTCGTCGGCGGGGGACTCGCGTTGGGCTACTTCGGCGTCGTGCAGATCCCCGGAATCACGCCGCCGGATCGGTCCCGTTTCGAGGTCGCGGCGCCCGTGGTGCTGCCCGGTCCGCAGCCGGAGACGCCGGTGATGAGCCACGTGGTTTTGGTCGATGCGTGGCGAGAGGCCGAGACGCCGCTGGCCTGGGCCTCCGCGCTCCGAGAGCGAATGCCTGACCTCCTGGGTTTCGTGAGTGCTCTCTCGATCGACGGGGAGCGGCGATACGCTCTCGTCGTGGGTCCCGCATACAGCGAGGTGGAGGCGAACAACCTCAAAGGCCCCTTAGAAACGGCCTTTGTTCTTCTGGTTACCGATCCCGAAAGCTGGACCGTGCAGGAGGCTCCGTACTCATTCTTCTTCGGTGAGTACGAAGGGTTGGGACCGGCGAATGCCCGCGTGCAAGAACTCGTGGGCCTTTCTGTTCCGGCCTTCGTGCTGCAGGTCAGCTACTCGGCCGGAGCCACCACATTCCGTGTGTACGGTGGCGCATTCTCCGATGAGTTCGAGGCGGCGGAGATGGGACAGCTCCTGACGGAACACGGGCTGGTGGACGCGCCCTTGACCGAACGGCGGGGTCGGCTGCCTGATTGAGATTCCCCTCCGTTCGCGGGCCCCTCAGGTCTCCCAGAAGCAACTTTTTTGCCGACTTCCTTGATCCCACCTCGGTAGACTTCCAGAATCTGACATCTGTAGACCTCGGGGAACCCCGAGGGCGTGTCATCTAGTATATTCTCCCGGCTCTTCCGGAGGCGATCGAGGAAGGGGGGATCGTCCGGACTTCAATCCATTGAGATGCGGAACGACGGAAAGACCCAGATGGAAGATCAAGAGGTAATGGACACTGTGCCCGAAACCCGATCCGCGCCTGCCATGCATGCGGACATCGAGGTCATCCAGGCCAAGATCGAGGAGGAGAGCGCCTTCGTGAGCCGCCTCCAGGAAGAGGTGGCCCGGGTGATCGTGGGGCAGCGGTACATGGTGGAGCGGTTGCTCATCGGACTACTGGCGGACGGCCATGTTCTCCTGGAAGGGGTTCCCGGGCTCGCGAAGACGCTCACGGTCAGCACGCTGGCCAAGGTGATCAAAACTTCGTTCCAACGTATTCAGTTCACGCCCGACCTCCTGCCGGCGGACCTGATCGGGACGTTGATCTACGATCCCAAGTCCTCGGAGTTTCAGACCAAGAAGGGCCCGATCTTCGCAAACATCATCCTGGCGGACGAGATCAACCGCGCGCCGGCGAAGGTACAGTCGGCGCTGCTGGAGGCGATGCAGGAGCATCAGGTGACGATCGGACAGAACACCTTTCCGCTCGACGACCCGTTCCTCGTTCTCGCCACGCAGAACCCGATCGAGCAGGAGGGCACCTATCCGCTTCCCGAGGCCCAGATCGACCGCTTCATGCTGAAGTTGTCGGTGGGGTACCCGGACAAGGATGAGGAAGTGGAAATCCTGCGGCGGGTCGCGGGTGGTCCGGCGTATGAAGTTTCTCCCGTCATCACACCCGACGAGATCCTGCGTGCTCGCAGCGCTGTCCGGATGATCTATATGGACAACCAGGTCGAGCGGTACATCGTCGAGCTCGTCTTCGCCACTCGTGATCCCGCTGCGCACGGTCTCGCTGACCTGGTGGACCTCATCCACTTCGGCGCTTCGCCGCGTGCGAGCATCAACCTGGCCAAGGCCGCGCGCGCGCATGCCTTCCTACGACGCCGGGCCTATGTGACCCCCGAGGACGTCCGGGCCGTGGGCCTCGACGTGATGCGACACCGGGTGATCCTCACCTACGAGGCCGAGGCCGAGGAGGTCACGCCGGAGGACGTGGTGACGCGTGTACTCGACAGTGTCGAGGTGCCATAGGGGCGCCGGCGAGGCGTTGGGGAGGACGATAGCATGACCTCGTGGGAAGAGCGTGCCTTGCGGGAGCAGTGTCGATGATCCCGCGGGAGATCCTCAAGAAGGTTCGTCGGGTCGAGATCACTACCCGAGGCCTCGTGAACGAGGTTTTTTCCGGCGAATACCACTCGGTCTTCAAGGGACGGGGGATGAATTTCGCCGAGGTAAGGGAGTACCAGTACGGCGACGACATCCGCAGCATCGACTGGAACGTGACGGCCCGCACCGGGCGCCCCTTCGTCAAGGTGTTCGAAGAAGAGCGGGAGCTCACGGTCATGTTGGTCGTGGACGTGAGCGCATCCGGGGACTTCGGGACGCGCGAGCGGATGAAGGGCGAGGTGGCGGTGGAGATCTGCGCTTTGTTGGCGTTCTCCGCCATCAACAACAACGACAAAGTCGGCCTGATCATCTTCAGCGATCGCATCGAGAAGTTCGTACCCCCCAGAAAGGGCCGGCCTCATGTGCTCCGCGTGCTCAGGGAGCTTTTCTACCACCAGCCCGAGGGACGTGGGACGGACATCAGCGGTGCGCTCGAATATCTGACCCGCGTGATCAAACGTCGAGCGGTCGTGTTCCTCGTCTCGGACTTCAAGGCTCCCCGGTTCGAGAAGCCGTTGTCGATCGCAGGAAGGCGGCACGATCTGATTGCGGTGCGCCTGGGTGACCGGCGGGAGAGCGTACTCCCCCCGCTCGGATACATGGAGTTCGAGGATGCGGAGACCGGCGAGCTGCACACGGTGAATACGGCCGACCCCCGCTTCCGGGCGGAGTTCGAGACTCGAGCAGCCCGCGAGCGGGCCGCATTGGGACAGATCTTTCAGCACAGCCGAGTGGACGTGATCGACATCGAGACAGACCAGCCGTATGTGCAGCCCCTGATGCGCTTCTTCAAGGAACGCGAGGGGCGATTCCGATGAGCACGCTAGTACGCTGCCAGATGCGCTGCCAGATGCGCTGCCAGGTGCGCTGCCAGGTGCCCTGCCAGGTGCCCTGCCAGGTGCGGTGGCAGGTGTGGTGGGCCGGTCGTCGACACATTTCGGCTGGAGTTTTCGTGACCGCACTCCTGATCGGCTCGGCCTCGGCCCCGGTACCGCTCCGAGCCCAGTCTGCGCGGATCCGTACCGAGTTGGACACGGCGTTGGTGTCGGTCGGCGGCCGGATGGAGCTCACGGTGCGGGTGGAGCACGATCCGACCACCATCGTAGTCTGGCCGGACTCGCTTGATCTGGGCTCAGTCGAAGTGCTCGGAGCCGAACCTCTTCCGCCGGCCAACGAGGGCGGGCGCTCCATCACGCGAGCGCGATTTACGTTGGCGGCATTCGAGCTCGGAAACATCGAGATTCCGAGCTTCGACATCCAGGTCGAGGCGCCTGATGGCTCCTCAACCACCCTTTCGACGGACCGGTACGTGATCACGGTTCAGAGCGTCGGGTTGGACGAAGGGGGGGACATCCGTGCCATCCGGGGGCCCCTCGGCATCCCGTTGGGTGTGATTTACGTTTTACCTTGGATCCTTCTGCTGGCGCTCCTCGGTGGGCTCGGGTACTGGATATGGGTCAAACGCAGGCCCGCACAGGCCAGTCCGCGCCGGTCGGTGGTCATTCCACGCTTTCCCCATGAGGACGCGTACGAAGCGCTCGATCGCCTGAGCGCGTCCGACCTCGTGGAGCGCGGAGAGATCAAGGAATACCATATCCTCGCTTCCGAGATCATCCGGACCTACGTCGAAGGCCGGTTCGGCGTGTACGCCTTGGAGATGACCACGGGCGAGGTCGTCGAGGGCCTTCGGGGCGGGGATGTCCTGGAAGATGCCGTCCAGACTTTCGGGTGGTTCGCCGGCCGCTGCGACCTCGTGAAGTTCGCCAAGCTTTGGCCTGCCCCCGATGCCTGCCGGGATTCCCTCGAGGCCGCTCGTACGTTCGTGGATCAGACCCGGCCGCGCGAAGACCACATCGACTGGCGTGTGGGCTCGGGTGACGGAGCCGGGTCCGGCGCATCGGACCTGGTGGCTGTCTCGCGAAACGGTGAGGAGGGATGATGTACCGTTTCGGGGATCCCCAGTTCTTGAGTCTTTTCCTGGCGATTCCGGCCCTCGTGTACGTGTACATAAGCCGGCGTCGCCTTCGCTCCGGAGCGATCCGCTACTCGGACGTGGAGTCGCTCAAACGGGCCGATGTACCACACACCGGTCGAAAGCGGCACGTTCTGTTCGCCCTGCGCTTGTTCGCGCTTGCTGCCCTCATCATTGCGTTCTCTCGCCCGCAAACCGGGGTCACCAGCGAGACCGTGAGTGCCGAGGGGATCGATATCGTTCTCGCGATCGACGTGTCGAGCTCCATGCTGGCCGAGGATCTGGAGCCCAACCGCCTGGAGGCCGTGAAGGCGGTGGCTGTGGAGTTCGTCGAGGGCCGACGCAACGACCGCATCGGGTTGGTGGTGTTCGCCGCAGAGGCGTTTACACAGGTTCCTCTGACGCTCGACTACTCGGTGATCACCGACCTCCTCGGCCAGATGGAGGTCGGCATGATCGAGGATGGCACCGCGGTGGGCATGGGACTCGCCACGGCTGTCAAGCGACTTCAGGCCTCAGACGCCGAGTCCCAGGTGGTCGTGCTGCTCACCGATGGGCGGAACAACACCGGGGAGATCGGCCCGGTGACCGCGGGCCAGATGGCCCGGGCGCTGGGCGTGAGGGTGTACACCATCGGGGCTGGCGGCGAGGGCTTGGCACGAATCCCGGTCGGGGGTCGCCGGTACGCCAATGTCGAGGTCGACATCGACG
>SMVB01105932.1_pt1 | contig 13267 bp, 15 predicted proteins | sample 2456461 | NCBI WGS metagenome assembly SMVB01 (sample SAMN11095934, study PRJNA526329) | marine sediment metagenome | biome: Marine sediment; feature: Surficial sediment; material: Deep marine sediment; isolation source: Hadal surficial sediment | place: Pacific Ocean | collected 2014-05 | depth...
CAGAACTCAACGAGACAGAAACCCTATTTCCAGGAACAAACCTGCGCCTCGTCTACGACTTGGTCTCATCGCAGAATCCCGGAGATCAGGAGGTCTGATGTTGAAGATCTGGCGCTTCGCATTCCAGCGACGGCCGGTCGAAGAGGAAGCAGGTTCCACGCCCGCCCCGACATCCTACCCTGCGGCAGCGCTGGTCACGGTGGCGCTGATCGTCGCGCTCAGCCTGGCAGCCGGCCCGATCTTCCGCTATAGTTTCGCGGCCGCCGAGCAGTTGCTCGACGTCAGCCGGTCGGCGAGTCTGCTCAGAGGGGGCCGGTAATGTCTGCGTTCTTCTTTCTCATCCTTGCGGGAGCGGCATGGATGGGCCTGCGCGGGGACTTGGGTCTTTTCCCATTCGTCGTCGGGGTGCTCATAGGATTCGGCGTTTGGCGTTTATTCGGTTTCGAGTCCCGGCGTCCCTTCTCGATCGCTCGCGCGATGGGGCTCGTGTTCCTCGGAGCGTCCGTCTTCATCGTTTTCGTCCTGGAACTGGTCCTGGCGAATCTACGTCAGCTGCGCATCGTTCTGGCGCCCCGCATCGCGGTGCGCCCTTACTGGCTCCGGTTTCGCACCGAGCTCGAAACGCCTGCCATGCGTGCGCTCTTGGGCTTGATGATCGTCATGACGCCCGGAACCGCGGCTTACGACGAGGTCGAGATCGAAGAAGGTATTTGGATCCTTGGCATCCACGCGCTCCATGCCGAAGACGACGTGGACGCCCATAACGCCATCGACCGCATCCGCAAGCGACTCGAATCGCGACTCAGACGAATGGAGACCTTGTAATGCCTGTAATGGAGGCCGCGATTGAAATCCTGTATCAGTCGAGCCAGTTGATGCTCGTCGTCGCGACCCTCCTGATCCTCTATCGGCTCGGCCGCGGCCCTTCGGTCTTCGATCGTGTTGTGGCGATCGAAGCGATTGCGCTTGCGGTCGTGGGCTACTTGCTTCTCGAATCCAATGCTACGGCCGGCCGACTATACACCGGCGCGGCACTCGGCCTTGCCCTGTTCTCCTTCGTGGGAACCGTTTTTCTCGGATATTTTCTGGGTCTCGGAGAGTTTCCCGATGAGTGAACCGGCCACTCCTTTGCTGTTCGTCGCCGCGGTCGCAGCCTGGATGGGCTCGTTCTTCTTTCTGGCCGGCGCCATCGGCTTCTTGAGGCTGCCAGATTTCTACACCCGCGTGCACGCGCCGACCAAAGCGGCGACCCTGGGAATCCCGTTGATGGCCTTCGCTTCGATGCTCGTGCACCTGGGCGCAGGATTCGAGATCTGGATGGAAGACGTGCTCATTATTCTCTTCGTCTTTCTGACCGTTCCGGTGAGTACCCAGATTCTCATCCGGGCGGCGGCAGCGCGGAAGGTTCCCTCATCTCCCGAGACGGTGGGGCGGCCGTCCATAGAACCGGTCGAGCGGGTGGACGTGGACCGTGTGAATCAGGAGGAGTAAAGAGATGACCGATACTGCGCCCGAGCTGCCAGCGTGGGTTGTAGACAACTATTGTTCTTACGACATCGCGCCGATTGTGGAGCTTCGAGAAGGCGATCGTACCGTAGTCGGCTTCGAGCTCGTATACTTTCCCAAAGACCGTGACATGAATGGAGGACTTCGTTGAGCACTTTACCGAGAGCAGGACACGACACCAAAGTTGCGAGCTGGAGCAAGCTCGAGGATCGCCAACCGGCCTATGCACTGGTCGGGAACGTCGATCTGGTAGTGATTCGATTTGATGACGCGGTTTCGGTCTTATATGGCCGCTGCCAGCACCGCGACGCGATCATGGCCGACGGCCACATCGATGGGCACAACCTGATCTGCGGTGTCCACGGTTGGGACTACCGATACGACACCGGCGTGAGCGAGTACAACAACGCTGAGCGCCTCGAGAAGTTCAGCGCCATCATCGACCCCCAAGCAGACGCGGTGCTCGTGGACGCTTCGGAGATCGCGGCCTTCGAGTCCGTCCATCCACAATATTTCAAGCGGGATGAATATCTCGGGCTCTATCAGGACATGCATGGCGGTCCTGAAGAGCCAAAGAACGCCTATATCCAGTCGCTCGCCCGCGACGGCCTGTCGAAAACAGGGCATCACGGGGCGGTCACGGCCATGGGCGTTCGCCTCGACACCCTCCCCAGTTGGGACGACATCCAAATCCTGACGGCGCAGCTCGCGCGCTTGCCGCTTCTCGACGACGTTCCTGTCGGCACCGAGCTCGTTATCGGGCCCAGAGCCAAAAAGCCGCTCGTCTTGGACATCCCGCTCTTCGTGAGCGACATGAGCTTCGGCGCCTTGAGCCAAGAAGCCAAAGTCGCGCTCGCGACGGGCGCGGAGATGGCGGGGACGGGTATCTGCTCGGGTGAGGGCGGGATGCTTCCCGAAGAGCAAGAGGCCGCGAGCCGCTATTTCTATGAGCTCGCCTCGGCTAGATTCGGCTACAGCCTCGAGAAAGTCAAAAAGTGCCAGGCGCTTCATTTCAAAGGCGGCCAAGGTGCCAAGACGGGAACCGGCGGACACTTGCCGGGCAAAAAAGTCTCCGAGAAAATCGCCGCCGTGCGCGGACTGAAGCCGGGAGAGCCCGCGATCAGCCCGTCCCGTTTTCCCGATCTCGGCACCGTCGCGGATTTTCGCGAAGCGGCCGGGGAGGTCCGTGACGCCACAGGGGGTATCCCCATAGGCTTCAAACTATCGGCACAACACATCGAGGACGACATCGACTTCGCTCTCGAGGTCGGCGCGGATTACATCATTCTCGATGGACGCGGCGGAGGTACCGGCGCCGCGCCAACGATCTTCAAGGACAATATCTCGGTGCCGACCGTCGTCGCGGTCGCGCGCGCCAGGCGGCATCTCGACGAGCGCGGAGCGAACCAAGTGACGCTCATTGCCACCGGCGGCCTTCGCACCGAGGCGGATTTTGTCAAAGCCATGGCCCTCGGCGCCGACGGTATCGCCGTATCGAACGCGGCGATTCAAGCGATAGGCTGTCTCGGGATGCGCGCCTGTCACACCAATAACTGCCCCGTCGGGATCGCGACCCAAAAGGAGCATTTGCGCGCGCGGCTCGTGATCGAGCAATCGGCCAAACGGCTCGCTAACTACTTCACGGCAAGCGTCGAGCTCATGCAAATCCTCGCGCGGGCCTGCGGCCACTCGCATCTCCGCGATTTCGAGCTCCGCGATCTCACCACTTGGAAAACCGACATCGCCAAACTCACAGGCGTTCGTTACGCAGGAGTCGAAGAATTATGACAACAACATGGGAAAAAGTAGGAAAGGTGGCGCCCCGCGAGCTCAGCCGCGCGCGCCTCGAGCTTCATTGGGCCGCACAGCTTCCCGGGGCCGTAGGGAATGCGTTGGTCACGCATCGGGACGACGACAGCCAAGAAGCGCTCGAGTGTGTCGATGACCGATCTTTGCTCGTGGGCAAAGCTACCGACACGCCCACACCGCTGCGCGTCGCGCTGTCGCTTCCCGATTTGCGTGTCGTCGTGCTCGACCAAGAGCTCGGCGAGCTCGCCTCGCTCACGCTTCAGGGAAAGACGCTCGAGGAAGGCTTCACTTGGCTCGCGCGCGAGCTCGAGCAGCGCGGTGGACTCGACAACCCACCCGCGCTGGCGGTACCGGATTACGACATGCCCGATCACGAGCTCGCGACAGGAGGGCGTTTTCAGTTCGCGCAAGCCAGCGCTTTCGAAGAGCTCGCATCGTGGTTTCGCAACGGCTCACGCGTTCTCGATAAACTAGAGGGCACGACACTATGCTGGCCGCACCATTTCGATATTGCGGTCTTGGACTCGATCGATGACCAAAAGAGCGTGGGGACCGGGCTTTCTCCCGGAGACGGAAGCTACGACGAGCCTTATTGGTTCGTCTCGCCATCGCCCCGTCCAGAGGGCGAGCTTCCCGCGCTCGAGAAAGGACATTGGCACCGCGAGGGCTTCCTCGCAGCGATTCTGACGGGCACCGACATCGTCTCGGACGGCGGTACCGAGCAGGGCCCCTTCGTGGACACGTTCATCGATAACGCCACAAAAATAGCGAGGAAGCTGCTCTCATGACCGAGGCGAAAAAAGTTTGGTACAAAGCGCTCGAGCCGGACGAGCTTCCCGAGGGACGCGTGAAGGCCGTGACTTGCGGGCTGGCCACCGTCTGCATGACGCATTACGAGGGCCAATACGCGGCGCTCGACAATGCGTGCCCCCACCAAAGAGGACCCCTCGGAGAAGGCTCGATCGAGAAGGGCTTTCTGCGCTGTCCGTGGCACGGCTGGGACTTTCATCCCCTTACAGGCAAGCCGCCCGGAGGCTATGACGACGGCATCGCTGTCTATTCCGTGGAAAGTCGCGAGGACGGCATCTATGTCGCCTTCGAAGAGCCCGTCGCCGAAACGCGCACCGTGTCGGACTTGATGACGGAAACGATGACGCGCTGGGGCGTCCGCTCCGTGTTCGGCATCGTCGGACATTCGAACCTCGGGCTCGCCGAAGCCATTCGGCGCCAGGAAGAAGCCGGAGCGCTTCGCTATTTCGGCGTGCGCCACGAAGGTGCCGCGTCCTTCGCCGCCTCGGCCTACGGCAAGCTGACGGGAAGACCCGCGGCGTGTTTTGCGATCGCCGGGCCCGGCGCCACCAACTTGCTCACCGGGCTCTGGGACGCCAACGTGGACCGGGCGCCCGTGCTCGCGCTGACCGGCCAAGTCGACACGCAAGTGCTCGGCCCCGGTGCGTTCCAAGAGGTCGACCTTCAGGCGGCGTTTGGCAAGGTCGCTCAATGGAGCCAGCCCGTGCTGCACGGGAGCCGCCACGCGGAGCTCGTGAACCTCGCGCTCAAGAGCGCCATATTGAACCGCGGCGTCTCGCATCTCATCTTTCCCGACGAAGTCCAGGTTCTGCCAGCGCCGGAAGGCGCCGAAGCGGGCAGCCCCGAAGGCCGCATGACCGCTCGCGAGATCACGCCGCCTCCAGAATCGCTCGATGCAGCCCTCGCGCTACTCCGCGGCTCGAAGCGTCCCGTGATCATCGTCGGCCACGGAGCGCGATTTCAGATGGGGCCTGTAATCGAGCTCGCCGAGACGATGAACGCCCCGGTGTTGACGACCTTCAAAGGCAAAGGCTTGATCCCCGACAGCCATCCGCTCGGCTGCGGTGTGCTCGGCCGCAGCGGCACGCCCATCGCTAGCTGGTTCATGAACGAGTCGGACGTGCTCGTCGTTTTCGGAGCGAGCTTCAGCAACCATACGGGCATCACCCCGAAGAAGCCGACGATCCAAGTCGATCTCGACCCGATGATTCTCGGAAAGTTCCACAGCGTGGAGGTCCCGGTTTGGGGAGAGATTGGAGTGACGGCGTCGCTGCTACGGGACGGACTCGGAGACGAAACGGGCTTCATGGATCGGCGGAACGAGGTCGCGGAGCGGTGGGCCATCTGGCGGGAAGAGAAAAAGCGTCGCGAAGCCGACACGTCGGACGTGGGTCTGGGATCGGCGGTTGTATTCGCGGCCTTGAACCACCATGTCCCCGAAAACGCCATCATTGCGGTCGATGTCGGCAACAATACTTATAGCTTCGGCCGCTATTTCGAGTGCCAGAACCAAGCCGTGCTCATGTCCGGCTATCTCGGCTCGATCGGCTTCGCGCTACCCGCGGCGATCGGTGCGTGGGCAGCGACACAGGAAGACGGGTCGCCGTTTCATGGCCGACCCGTGATCTCGATCTCCGGCGACGGAGGCTTCGGCCAATACATGGCCGAGCTCACGACGGCCGTGAAATACGACATGAACATCACCCACGTGCTTCTCAATAACAACGAGCTCGGGAAAATCAGCAAGGAGCAGCGCGCGGGTGAATGGAAAGTGTGGGAGACCTCTCTCGTCAACCCGAACTTCGCTGAATATGCGAAGCTCTGCGGCGCCAAGGGCATACGGGTTGAAAGCCCCGATATGCTCGATAAGGCGCTCCAGGACGCGCTCGCGCATGAGGGCCCCGCGCTCGTGGAGATAGTGACTGACGCGCTTCTCATTTGATGTTCTCGCGTCGGATCCGCTGGGGATACTCGTGAGGTCAAAATACTCATGCGCCTTCCCGATGGTAGAAACGAAGCAACCCGCCAAGCCGTTCACGGGAGCGTACCTTGCCTTCGGACTGATGTAATCGACGCCGCCGTCGCCTATTATGTGGAAGGGAGTCCCGCGCATTTTTGTGGCCACGCGAGCGTGCGGGAGGATCGTTCAGGTGGACAGTACGAGGTCGCTTGGGACCGCTGCCTTCCGAGTCTCATCGCCTTCTCATCCAGACAGGCTGCACTGAAGTTCCAAGAAGAGAACGGCGGCAACATCAAGACCTACGAGGAGCTTCTGGCAGACCACTCCTGAGCCCAAACACAGTCAGTGCATCGGTGGTTCGGCGATGGGTAGATCGAGGGCACGGTCGAGCCGGAGCGTCAGCATCGTGCCGCGATCGAGCTCGACGTTCTTCCCCTCCGTCGCTAAGACGGCGCCCGAGCCACCCAGAATGATTCCGGCCACCGCACCTTTCTTACCGCCGAGCACAGCGCCGAGCACGGCGCCCACTCCGGCGCCGACGCCAATTTTGGTTTTCTCGTCGCCGAGACCGCTTTCCATCTTTTCGGAAGCGCCGACAACGGTGGCCGTTAGCGGGTACTGGTACCCATCGACCTCGACCCTCTCGAACGCAAGGACGAGCTTAGCATTTCGATCGAGGCGTCCATCCGGACGGTCGACCAGCTCCACGACGCCGTAGAGAACAGAGCCAGCGGGGATCACGACCTTTTCGTTGCGGGTCACGTCCACGTTCGTTATGGCGGTAAACGCATCCCCGGTTCGCGTATAGCGGGTGCTCAAGCTGTCCATGAGCCGCGCCGAAAGCTGGGTGCCAATGGAGAGCGACAGCATACCGTCATCCACGGACAACCCGAGATCGGTGCGCAGGCGCGCGAGGTCGCGAGAGACGTCATCGAACTCCTCGGTGGTCAGCCCGCTGCCTTGACCGCCAGCCTCACGATATTTCCTGGACTTCACTTTGAGGTAGACGACTTCCATGCGGAGATCGTCCAACCGAGCACGAAAGGACTCGGGCGCCTCCACCGCCACTTGAAGATCCTCCTGAAGCGCATCGAGCTCGTTCTCGAGTCGTTCGAGCTCGCTCGCGGAAGCTTCGTCCGCGTTGGCAGTCGTCGGTCCGCCCAGAAGTAGAGAGCCGGTGAGCATCCATCCCATCATCCCCATCACTGTTGCTCGAAGCACTGTAGAACCTCCTTGTGTAGCCGGCGCGCGTCAATAATCACTAGCTTCGATCAAACGCAAAGCAGGTTCTGTGCCATGGATCACGTATTGGATGCAACGTCCCACGACCTCTCGCTGGGACAGTCGTGTCCTCTTCGGTAAGGGCCCTCAGGGTGTCGGCCGATAGCCCGGGCCGCGCAGCACCCTTCCCGGCCGCTCGTCGGTGATCTCCCCCTCGGAGACAACCGCGCGTCCGTTGACGAACACGTATCTCACCCCGACGGAGTAATGCGTCGGATCTTCGAAGGTCGCCACGTCGCGAATGGTTGCTGGATCGAAGACGGTGATGTCGGCAGCCATCCCCGCGCGCAAGATACCGCGGTCCATGAGCTTCACGCGGGCCGCGGGCCGCGACGTCATTTTCCGGATGGCTTCTTCGAGGGTGAGAAGCCCTTCTTCCCTCACGTACTTGCCGAGAATACGCGGAAAGGTCCCCCAGGCACGCGGGTGGGATTTCGTCTCGGAGAACGGTCCATCCTCCGCCCGCGCTGAGGAATCCGTGTCGACCGATACAAGCGGGTGTTTGAGCGCGGTCCGAACGTCCTCTTCGTTCATGATGGAGATGATGCAGGAGCTCTCTCCGCCATCGGCGATCACCAAATCCATGAGCGCATCGCGGGGGTCCTTACCCATCTCAATCCCGATCTGCGCCATCGTCTTGCCTTCATACTTCCGCAATTCCGGGTTTAGCACCGAGCTCAACATCACACCTTCGGCGCCGCCCGAACCGTACCACTGGTTCTCCCATTCGGTGACGTCGTCCGCAGCCATGTCGCTCTTGATCCGTTCGCGGAGCGAAGCGTCGTTCAGACGCGAGAGCATCTCCTCAGTGCTACCCTCTCGGACCCAGACCGGAAGACAGGCGTGGAGGCCGTTCGAAGCACGAATATAGGGATACTGGTTTGCGGTTACGTCGAGGCCTCTCGCCCGCGCCGCTTCGAAGCGCTCTAGCACTTCTCCCATTTTTCCCCAGTTGGCCTTGTATGCCGTCTTCAGATGCCAGACTTCGGCCGGGATGGCGGCTCGCTCGGCGATCTCGAAGACCTCGTCTAGGGACTCGAAGATGAGGTTGCCTTCGGAGCGCTGATGGGTAATGTAGATGCCACCATACTCGGCGGCCACGGAGGCCATGGCCACCAGTTCGTCGGTGGAGTTGAAGCGATCCGGCACGTATTGGAGCGAGGCGCTCAGCCCGAGCGCTCCTGCCTCCATGGCCCGCGCCACCATCTGCTTCATCTCGTCGAGCTCTTCAGGGCTTGCCCGTCGGTCCTCCCGCCCGATGACGAAGTCACGAATCCCGCCCGAACCTATGAAGGTTGCAATGTTGATGGCCGGCGGAGATTCTCTGAGGCGGCTAAAATATTCCTCGAGCGTTCGAAAATCCTGTTTTACGCCGTAGTGAGCATAGCTTGGCTCGCGCGCTTTCATCATGCGATCGTTGACCGGGGCGATCGAGGCGCCCTCGCCGGTGACTTCCGTGGTGATGCCTTGGGTGATCTTGCTCGCCGCCCGGGAATCGACGAGAACGTTGAACTCGGACTGGCCGAGCATATCGATGAAGCCGGGTGCGATGACGAGCCCGGTAGCGTCGATGCGAGACTCGGCTGGGGCCTCGCTCAGATCGCCGATGGCTGCGATGCGGTCCCCCTTGACGCCCACGTCGGCTCGAAACCAGGGGGCCCCCGTGCCGTCGACGACGCGGCCGCCAGCGAGGATGAAGTCGTAGGCGCGCTCTGGCTCCGGCTCGGGCCCATTGCCAGAGCAAGCGATCAGAGCTGCGACAGCGATCGTGGCACCGAGTATGAAGGAAAAGCGGATCGTCATGGGAGCCTCCCGGGAATGAGCGTGCAACGCTCGTCGAAGTGCGAAACTATACCATCGCGCGCTCGAGATCCGCGCGCATCTGCGTAGACGGCTGCGCGAAGTCGAGCTCGAGATAGAACTCGACGCGGTCGATGAGCTCACCCACCAGAACGAAAGCGATGGCGAGCGGGTAAAGGGTGTAGGCCGCGACCGGAAGGACGAAGCCGAACGCGATCCGCGAAAAGAAAAGCGGCTGGCTCGCGATTGGGTAGCGGTGATGTCTTCGAAGATACAGCCCTAGCTTCAGAAGCCAGACGGGCACAGCGAGCCAGAGCCACTGCCCGAAAACGCCTGTCAGGAATAGACCCGTGAGAAGCACGCTGGCGCTGTGAAGCTCCCCGCGACGGCGATTCGTCGAGAGTCGATAGACCTGGTCCATCGCGAGCAGCGTTACGAACCCGACTGCGGCGGTGAGCGGCCGAGCGCTTGGTAGAAGCGAAAGGCCCACAAAGGCCGGGAACAACAAGATCTCTCGGCTGAGCCACGAGCGCCTCCAGTTGAGAATCGCTCGGTAGGCTCGAGCCGGTTTTCCGAGGTGGGCGGCGGAAAGACCCATAGCGATGAGGCCCATGACGGGAACCAGCAGCGGCGGCGCCTTAGCTGACGCGACGAGCGCCACGAGGATCGGCACGATCGTTGTGAAGACGAGGAGCGACCATTCTGAGCGCAGGGAGATCTTTCGGGTGATGGTTGCAACCGTATTGACGGGACCAGCACCCGCATTCACGGGGCCGACGTGCCCTCCCGCGAATGCGGGCGGTCCAAAGCGACGCAGGGGCTTTATATGGATCGCAGGCTCGATGTGGTCTCGGTAGAAACCGGGAATGGGCGCCGGCGCTCTCTCGGGTTCGAAATCTCCGAAACGAAGCGCACCGGTCGGGCAGGACGTCGTGCACGCGGGCGCGAGATCGGCGGAGAGGCGATGGGAGCAGAAAGTACATTTCTGCATGATGCGCAGGCTTGCGTTGAACTGGGGCGCGTCGTACGGGCACGCCCACGAGCAGTATTTTGGAATGCGGCGCCGTAGCCCATGTCGGTCTCGAGGGCGGGCGACAAGAAATTCACGGTGCCACCGTCCCGAATCCACCAGCCATTATTGGCGGCGACCGAACCTCTCCGAATACCCCGATCGAGGTGCGCGGGCAGAACGAGCTCGCCGCGGTCGTTGAAAACGCGTACCTGATCCGAGGCCGCGATACCTCGCTCGGCCGCGTCAGCAGGATGGAGGCTCAGGCGAGGCGGCGCCGCGTGGCGACGGATCGACCGCAAGTTGTGAAACTGCGAATGGATCGCGTTCTTGGTGTTGGGGGTCATCATGTAAAGGGGGTAGCGCGTCTCGGACGACACTGCCGACTCGCGGAATACAGGCAGAACGTCGACCTGCCACCGATTCTGGGCCTCGGTCGAGACGAGCTCGATCCGGCCCGACGGGGTCGAGAAGCGGCTATCGGAAAAGGCTACCTCCTCGTGGTCGGGAGAGCGGATGGGACCTTCTTTCAGTTTGTCTAGCGACAAGTCAGGGAAGGGCGCGAGGCGCTTCTCGAGATAGGCCTCGATAGCCTCATCCGAGGTTCCCGGTAGTTGTTCCGCGATGGCCGTCTTCGGGAAGCCCAAACGCTCGGCGAGCAGACGATACATTTCCGTTTCCGGCTTCACTTCTCCCGGCGGCTCGATCACTTTCTGCTTGATTTGCACGTAGTCGTGCCAATAAGCGTTGATGACGTCGCTCTGTTCGAACATGGTTTTGGCTGGAAGCACGATGTCGGCTTCGCGCGCCGTGTCCGTCATGAACTGCTCGACGACGACCCGAAAATCGAGAGCGCGAAAAGCCTCGAGAACTTCGTTCGTGTTCGGATTTTGGGTCACAGGATTTCCGCGCTCGACCCAGGCTATATCGAGAGGAGGATCGCGCTGCTCGAGCATCTGCCGCCCGAGAAGCGCTGTCGAGCCCGAGCGCCAGCGCGCCGTCCGTCCCCGGACGGGGTTGGATGAGCAAGTCGGCGCGCTCGGCGGTCTCGGTGCGACGGGGGTCGATGACCACCAAGGTGCCCCCGGCCTCGAGCGCGTCGTTGATGAAGACGGTTTGATGGATGTTGGTCTCCGCCGGATTCTTCCCCCACATCACAATGAGCTTGGCGCGCGCGAGGTCCGTCGGATCCGAGTGCTTGTTCTCTCCCAAAGTGAGCCGCGTCGCTTCGAGGCCAGCAGGCCAGCAGAGATCGCCATAGGTTGTCGTATAGCCGCCGAAGAGTCGCCAGAAATCGTGCGACACCTGGTTGAGAAGGCCCTTCGTGCCGCTTGCCGCGTAGAAGAAAACGCTTGGTGGTCCCAACGTGTCACGGGCCCGTTCGAGCTTCTCAGCGATGGTGTCGAGGGCCTCGTCCCAGCTGATGCGCGTGTGCTCGAACGTCCGGGGTCGGCGGCGCAGCGGATAGAGCAGCCGGTCAGGCGAGTGCGTCCGCTCGACATAGCTCAAGCCTTTGAGACACACGCCTTCGGGGGTGGCAAGATTCCCGGTATGAGGCTCGAGGCGAACGATGCGGCCGTCCTCGACGTGAACGCGAGCCGTACACGGCAATTGCGCGGACAGGCCGTAGTGTAGACAGGCATGGTTCCGCGATAGTAGCTGAAGCCATCCGCCGTGCCAAGAGCGAGTCGCGCCGCGGCAATCGATGGGTCGCGCCGCTCGAGGCAGCGCAGATTCAAACGTCTCGGGGATTTCGGCGTCGCCGACATCGAGCCCGCGACGGACGCCTTCCGCGAACCCTGAACGAGTTTCTAGCCCACCGAGAGCGTGAGCTTTCACGGGGAACGAGACTTCCGTTGCTCAGCAATCTTTTGCTGGATGAACGCCGGGCCGTAAACGCGCTCCGCCTCCAACAAATTGTGCGAGGCGCACAGGATTCTGAGATCGGCTTCATCGTTACTTCGAAAAATAGCAAATGGTTTCCTATGGTCGAGTTGCAGCCCCACCCGCGCCGTACATCTCCTACCATCGAGTCCCAAGTAGACACATTGATACCCATCCCGATCGTGAACGCGCTCGGAAACCTCGGATGCAACGTAGCGAGACTTAGCCGGCTCGTCTTTCTCCGTAACCTCGTTTGAACGAGATTTCTCCTTGGCGCTGCTTTGCCTCTTTCTGCGCCGCTCGAGCTTCTTCTTTGGGTCCTTCTTCTCGAGCGCGATGTCGAGTGCCTTCTCCAAAATAACGGCCATGTTCTTCTGAGCGTTCTCGACGCCCATTACTTCTGCAAGCCGTTCGAATTTATCCTTGAATTCCATGTCGGCTGAAAATCTGAAATTGAAAATCGCAGGACGCGCGGGTTGCAGTATGCTCGGTGAGCTCTTCGGGGTCTCGACCGGTGGATGATTTAGTACAGGTGATGACAACGACGGCGACATTGATGGAGCCGGAGCCGGAGCCGTCGTGTCTCGAGGCGACGGATCCAGCGCCGTGGTGGCCGGGCGCTTGCGGATGGACGGCTCGAAGACCGGCTTCGGCTTGATGGCCACCAAGTACTCCTCCGTCTTTTTGCGGGTCTTCCCCGCGCAATCGGAGATGACCTGTTCGACATTGTCCTCAGTGAGGTGGGGCGCGAGAAGAGCCGCGACCGTAAGGCTGATACGACGCTCGGCAAGCCCGACCAGTAGCTGAGGGAAGCGGCGCGACACGTTGGCCACATGGATACGTGCGGGTACAGCGCCTTCGCTCAAGTTCAGGCCTTCGATGCAGTACTGGTACAGGCTGTTGTAGCCAAGCTTGAGCGCGGTCTTCCGGCTCGACATCTCCGCGAGATGGGCGATGAGCTTCGCAATGCTCGTGTTCTCGGAAACAACCAGCTTTTGGGCAGAGCGAAGGAGCTCGTCGCTAGAAAGTTTCTCGATCTTTGTGAAGTAGTGCCTGAACTCTTCTACCATCTTCTCTCCTCAGTAATCAAGTATACTCTGCTGTTTTTTCACGCCCGGAGATAGCGCGAAAGCATCGAACAACGCTCGAGTCGACCCGAAAGTCAAAATGCTCCAGATGAGCGTAGGCAGGCTCCATACCGCGTCCAG